>ERZ1673741.59-NODE-59-length-150325-cov-7.437612_pt1 | contig 150325 bp, 121 predicted proteins | sample MGYA00580209_ERZ1673741 | MGnify/ENA primary metagenome ERZ1673741 (study PRJEB41218, sample SAMN15661754) | gut metagenome | host: Homo sapiens | place: Canada: London | collected 2015-08-20/2019-03-30 | study: EMG produced TPA metagenomics assembly of... | reverse complement strand
CATTGGCCCAAGCAACTGCAGCGGCAGTACCAGCAGCAAATACTTCGTAACCATCTTCTGTACTCAGTTTTGTTTCATCCTTGATGAAGTACATCTGTCCAGTAGTCGTTACTTTTACGACATCACCATTCTGGGCATTGTCTTTTGTCAGTTTAAATCTGGCAGTATCGTCTGCAACCGGAATCAGTCGTTCCAATGCACCGGCCGGTATATTAGATAAAGAAAGTACACCAGTAATTTTAGACGCTGGGATATTATCTGTAATCTGTGAAGCTGTATGTGTATGACTACTTGCAGCTTTTCCATCAATCAAACCTTTTAAGACCTTACCCTGATTTGCGGATAAAGACTGGTCTGTCGCAGTAGATGTTAAATTATCCTGAACACCTCGCCAGGTATTTGTAGGTGTCTGCCAAGTTCCGTCTCCTCTGAGGAATTTGCCTTGGGCACCTGCAGCTGGCTGAGGAACCAAACCAGTTCCACCAGCAGCACTACTTGTAGCAGCTTTAAACACGCCATAAGTGGTATTGGTTGGGGTTGCCCACGAACCATCACCACGTAAATAAAGTCCCTGCTGACCTTTCGCAGGAGCAGGAACGAGACCGGTACCACCTGCAGCATCTGCGGTTGCTTTTGCAAATACGCCATATGTTGTGTTGGTATCCTGGGTTGTCAGTGTGGATGTAGTTCCATCACCTTTTGTGATCGTAATAGTTCGACCACTGGCACTTAAACTTTTAATATAGGTGCTATTGATTGTCTGTCCAGCACTATCCTGTGTCGCTTTAGTTGCAGAACCAGCACTTCCTGCTGAAGTAGCATATTTAACGCTCTTTGCAGAGTCCGCTGTATTGTCTACATTACCAAGACCCACATCCCCTTTACCAAGAGAGTTTTTAAATGCCAAGTTGCCTAATGCATCTGCCAACGTTTGGGCAGATGAAACGGTGGATGGGAGTTTGGTATTTGTAGATCGATCAATTGAAATATCAGAACCAGCGGACTTCAGATTCACAATAATCTGGTCTCCGTTGGTTGCATATCGAATCAGTTGAGCATGAACAGTCGTAGTCGTTGCCATTCGTAACTCTCCCCCTTCTTTTAGTTAATTTAAGTTTGTAGCCCTTAGATCAATGTTTTCAGGGCGCTTTCTCACTCGGTGTCAATCTTGTACCATAAGCACGGACCCGTTGGGGTTTCTGCTTGTACTTTGATTGCCATCATATCATTTAAGGTATCAGACAAATCGTTGATATCTGCGATCGCGTGGGTGTGCTTTGTGGATGCTTTTCCGTCTATCAAACCTTTCAGAACTTTACCCTGATTTGCGGATAAAGACTGATCTGTGGCGGTAGAGGTTAAGTTATCCTGGACACCTCGCCAGGTATTGGTATCTGTTCCTGGAATACCAAGTTTTACGATATCGTCTTTGGTGATTGCGGTTGCAGAAGTAATATGACCAAGTCCATCGGATGTAAACTTATACATTCCAGATGCATATGCGGTATGCGTTGGATGAGTATACTTCGTATCTGTTGGAGTTGCCCATGTGCCATCACCACGAAGGAACTGGAGTCTGTTTGCTACTTTTGGAGCGGTAACCAGACCAGCAGCACCGTCTGCAGTTGTTGTAGCTCCTGAAAAGACTGGAAAATTTGCTTTTGGTGGATTGCCCCAGGTACCGTCACCACGTAAGAACATATTCTGAGAACCAGCCGCTGGAGCCGGTACCAAACCGATTACACCAACTGTAATTTGAGTCGCACCTTTAAATGCACTGTAAGAAACCTGGTCAATACTTGCCCAAGATCCATCACCACGAAGGAATTTTCCTTGTGATCCAGCGGTTGGTGCAGGTACCAAGCCAGCACTTCCAGCAAGTCCAGAAGAAGCGCCACCCATTGGTTGAATTGCACTTTTAAATGCCAAACTTCCTAAGGAGTTTGCAAGTGTCTGTAAGTTGGTAACAATAGTTGGAATATTGCTGTTACCAGTTCGATCCACACTAATCAGATTGGCCAATGTCTTTGGATTTAGAATCGTCTGTGAACCATCTGCTTTGAAGTGGATCATCTGTATATTTTGGGAGGTTGTTGCCATAAAAAATCTCCTCCTTTCTAACTTATTTGTGCGTTATTACGCCGTTATAATCTTGTTTTCAGGGGTGATTTTAGAATTTATAGAGGTGCTTACAATATATTAGCCATCCAAAAGAGATGGTGACAAAGTCACAATTTTTTCTTATCCGGGTACTGGAACCAGATGGGCTCCTAATCATTTACGGTAAGATGTATTTTTCAAAATTTTCCTCACGCCATGTCTATTCTCGTAGATGCCAAATCTTCAATAGATAGGTGGTGATGAGGACCTAATTCGAGAAATACTAATTCATATTAATTCCTTTCTATCTGGTAGTTATACTTATCGTCTATTGCATATGTATACCTCCTTTCGAAAACGATTATAGTGGATATGTATTTCTTTACTCAAATTAGGATTATTTAACAGTAGCATACAGCCTCCAGATGGGAGGCTACATAGCTTATCACGGTGGGACACATACATTTACGAGGTGTGTTCGAGGGTTCAATTCCCTCATAAGCTCTTGGTATATGTTATCAGGTCTTCATATACCGTATTTTGTATTTGACACAAACCATTAACGTATACGAAGTTCAGATGGGACTTCACATTATTGTATTTTGGCATTGTTTTTTAATGCCATAATTTTCCTTTCTACGAGGTTCAGGGTAGCTCCCTGAACCTCCTTTTTCATCTGAAAACTTCAGTAGTTTAAACGATATATTATCTATATGAATACAAAAGAACTTGTATGTGAATACAAGACAATTACATAGGAGGAACGAGATATGAGCACCAAAAAGGCAAGTGACAATAGTTTGTCACTAAGAGAACGTGAGGCTATTAAACAAGCCTACAAAGAAACAACCTCATTAAGTGAATACGTAATGGGTTTGTTACGAGACTTACCAGAGATAAACTTGGTAGAAGTGATGAAAAATCTACCGCATTTTGTCGACACTTTAAAACCAATCGAAAATACCGTGTTTAAAATGTACTACATCCAGGGATTATCCATTAGCGAAATCACCGGAATGGAGTTCATTGATAAATGTATGACGACAGAACGGGTTTTAAAGGGCATCGACAAAAAGTTTAAAATCTGGATTAAGTCATTTGCAGAATAAGAAAAAAGAGGACAGCGGGGTAATCCCGCGTCCTCTCCTTTTTTGGTCTTATACAGAATTTCTTCGTTCGGCTTTTGCCTGAAGAAACTTTGCAGAGCCAGCTGCAGCGGCTCCTCCTTGTACAATCTTTCCAGCAACTGCGGCGTTGTGACGATGTCTCTCACCGCGGTTTTCTTTGGTCATAAGTTTGGCTTTCTTTAAGTTTGCCTGTGGATTCTTAATCGCTGAACCAGGGCCACGATTGCCCCAATCATCATCCTCAGCGCTACTAACTTTTTCCAAGTTCTTATCTTCAGATGCTAAGTCTGCCATATGATGGACGCAACTAGATGCGAACATGACAGAGAATGCACCAATCCAGTCGATGTTTCGTCTGATATAAGAGCTGACGTTTGTTAAGGATTGGGTGACTCCTTTTGGCCTACGTACCATCCCATTTTTTTGGGCATACTCTTCAGCTTTCTTATCAAAATCCGCAGCAATCTTGGCATACTGATCCAACTTGTTTAAGTAAATATAAGCAAAGTCAAATAATTCTTTGTTTCCTTTGCGAACCTGACTATTGATCCAGTTTAACATCTTTTGGATGTCCATCTCCACTTTCTCGGATTTGATCTTGGATAATTTCTCATCGCTTTCTTTAATGGTCTTATTGACTTCATCAACCATCTTATCGGTTGCACGAAGTCCTTTACCGGAACTTTGGTAACCCTTTAAGTATTTGGAAACGACCTTGTCTAAGTGATTAACGGAATCTTTTAACACCTTCTGGTATTCAAAGATATCATAACACTTAATCGTTTTGGCTCCTTTTACTTTCTGGTTCAAACAGTAGTTTCGTAGTGCCAGTAAACTTTCTTTGGTCTTCTCTTCTTGATATGTCTTAGATACTTTTTTCATTACGGTATCTATTGCTTTTAAAAGTAAATCTTTGATTCCCTGGATAAACTTCTTGATTCCAGATCCTTCGGATGCGGATTCAAAATAGATCTCCTGATAAGGGAAGCATCGTTCTTCTAAAATGGCAAGTTCAGATCGAAAAATGTCTTCTGATTTCGTCATGGAAGCTCCCACCTTTCTTTTGATGTTAAATCAATGTGCAAGATTCCTGACCCTAAAACAGTAACGTAACTACGAAAGAAAGGTGGCGAACAACGATGATCGACACAGCACTCGAAAGTTTTCGTATCGAAGAAGCAACTCGTGCGAGAGATCTTGCCTATCTGATGGAAGATATGGACGACGATCTCATTGATGAATGTGTAGAGATTTCTGAATCTGGAGATCCGGTCTTAGAAGCAAACTATGACGCAGAAGATGCAGAGTTTAACGAACTCTTAGAACACATGGACGACCTTCCAGATACCGATGACGAAGAGATTCAACGTATCTTAGAAGCAACTGAAGATGGTCTTACCTTCGATCAGATGATCGGGTTGGAGCCAGTCTCAGAATAAATCAAATAAGGAGTAACCACTATGGCAAGATTATTTGTAGTCTTAGCAGACGGAAAAATTCCGGAGCTTGGAGGTATTCGTGGACCAATCACAAAACCAACTGCGATGGATGTTTCTACAGTCATTGAGATGGTAAATCGTGGACTTCCGGTGGAAGAAGTGAATCCATCGAATCATGCAGATCGTGTAAAGATGACTTTCGGAAATATCCATAGCAATAACTTTGTTAAACCAGTAAAAAAAGTAGCAGCTGTTACCCCGCAAGTAGCACCTCAGTCTATCCCTGCAGGGAGAAGCAACGTTGTGGTGGATGCCACTAACGAAGCCAAAGCCGCAAAAGAAACCAGAGACAACAAGTCTTGGAAAAATCAGAAAAAGGACGTCACACCAATCAACAAATCCGACTTCTGAGTAGAAGAGAATACCCTCTAAGGAGTGGTATTCTCTTTCATTTTCTACGATCCGAATAACTTATCTTTAAGAGGCGAGTACAAAAAAATACGGGGAAGACAAGCTTCCCCATGTATGCATGGATATTATTTTATATACGCATCCATGTTTGCGTTTTGACGTTCCTTGCGCTTGTTTTCAAGGACTGATACTCTGTATCGAAGAATATCAGCATCATCTTGATAACTGCCGGACATCACATTACGCATTACGTATGTGAATTCGAAATTGGACATAATCTCGCCTCCTTTCTATATGAGATTTCACATAAATGATATATAACCATAAAACCGGCAGTTTACATATGAATACCAACTCATCTGGGTTGGTATTCTTTTATTTTTGCTGGAATAATCCCTTAACGAAAGGAGGATGATTATGAAGCATCAATATCATTCAAAACGAACGTGTCTTTCCAGGCACTATATCAAAGATCATAAAAGACGACTGGCAAGATTTAATTATTCCGTCAAACAGAGAGCAAAAGCATGTGACACTCAAGAATGGGTGATCTTGGTGGCATTACAGATGGGATATACGGCTAGTCTTATGAAAGATCGGATATTCACGGCATACAAACATTTCAAATATTCAGACTATGTCAGAGATTACATCAAAGACCAGACAGGAGGAACCAATGAGCAAACGAGCGAAGAGACTAAAGCATAAACAACAGGTACAAGCAAGAGAAGAAGAACAAGAATCCGTATATATGCTGGAAGCAGTAGAAGGTGCACGACAGAGAGTTTTTACAGCGTCTACAATAAGTGGATTACAGCGTTTATACGAACATAATCAGATCTTAGATGGAGATATCATCTTACAGGTTTCCAGAAACTATTGCTGGTGTGTAACTGATCATAAAAAGTTACCATCTTTAGATGCATTGACCTTGATGACCAATGTACCAGAAAAAGAAGCTTCAGAAGCAAAGAGTACCTGGTTAGCAGCAGAAAAAGAAGAGGAAGATACCATTGTGTATTCTAATCGTATTATTGCAGCACTCAAACGAGATGGACTGTGGGATTGGAAGGTTCAATATGAACAAACGACAGAAAAAGAAACTCAATAAAAGACAGGCAGAGATAACACCAATGGTCGAAGACGATAACTGCAGATGTCAGGTCATAACGACTGAAATTGGACCAGATCCAATGGTTGTTATGCGTATGGATGATCTATTGCAATTATTGGGTAATGGAGATGACAAATGAACAAACGACAGAAAAAGAAACTCGAAAAGAAGAAAGCACTATGGTGCGTAACTATAACATCAATCAAGTCCCAATGGAACACAAATACACCTGTATGGAAACGCTGCAAGAAATCTGGACGAAAACGTACCATACGGTATCATATGTACATACCGCCATATACGCGTAACTTCCGTCGATACAGTCCGACACTTATCGCAGAAGCTATGAGACGGTTACCACACTTTAACGGTATTTCAGATGCAATTGATTCAGCAGCAAAAGAATTACCCTATGCATTTGAAATTGTTAACGATAACATATCAAGGAGATAATAAAATGAACGAGCGCATAAAACATAAACGTTGGAAACGAAAGATTAATAAAGTAAGAATAATATTAGCACCTCCGGTCACATGGAGCACTGAAACACCACAGTGGAAACGTAAGAAAACAGTGTCTAAGTTATTTAAAAAACGAATCAATGATTACTGGGAATGAAAAGCACTAAGACCATGTTGAGGTAAAACATGAATAAACGAATCGCAAAAAAGAAATACGGAACAAGATATTCTATTATTAAACAACCTTGGATTTCCTGGACAAAACCAAATCCTAAATGGAAACGCCGAAAACAAATCCGACGTGCATGCATCAAGCATGGTGTATACGTCGGATTTTTCAAATCGGATTCCGAAACCAGGACGCAAAATGTTTGGCGCCTTCCGTGGCCATCCTTAAAGGATTAAAACATCTCCATAACGGGGAGGTACATATATGACCACATTTTTAGATGAAATCATCAAATATGAAACCGTTGCAAATAACGGGATTACCTTCGCATCAAATCGATTTGATAATGCGTTTCAACCAATGGTGGTAGAATCTACTGCATTTTATGAATCAGACTTTGGAGGTCCACTTCATAAGTTCTTCAAATCGATTATCAATACGATGCAGAACTTTGTCAGACAGGTAACAGAAAAAATCAATGCTGCTATTCGCAGTAAGAATATGACGCGTCAGTTAAGAGGATTCCACACCCAGTTAGAGCAGATCGAAAAAGATCCAACACACAAAAAGAAAGTGGTTGAAATGATCGATATTGAAAAGCTCAATCATGTGATTACATCTGGGACAGATGATCTGGAATCTATCCACAAGAGACTGATGAAGAATCGTTACCGTCACTTAAAAGAACTGGATAAAGATATCAAAGAGTTCAATACAATCTATGAGAACATGGAAAAGAAGTACTCTGAGATTATGGACAAGAAAGTCAAATATCCAGTACGAAAAGCAATTGCTTTGATCGAAGACGAGATCACCGGAAGAAAACCTTTGGTAACTGCTCTTGATAAGTGTATCAAGTCGTGTGAAGAGATGTCTCGTCATGTTGATCAGATTCAACAAAAAAGAGAACTCTACGGAGTAGAGGTATTACCAGCATATATGTCGTTTGTAAAACGAATCACCACAAAATTTACTTCCTTCATTCAGCGTGGAGTTGGAAAAGGAATCTCAAACGCGATTAGTGGTGCCGTATTTTTGCTGGCATAACAAAAAAAAGAATCGGATGTGTAGTCCGATTCTTTTTCTTTTTTAGTTAGATTAATCCAAGGCCGTCCTCATGGATTTCCACAAGGGCAGCAACGATTGGAGAAATCTCGCCAAAATCTTTTGCAAACATCCAGAAGTTTTCTTCATTGATCCCTCTGGTAAGGAAGAAGTTTACACCAAACTTGATATGTACTTCTACGTTGATACTAAGAATAGCTTTGGTATAGTTACCAAGGTCAATAGCTTCAACAAGCTCCTTCTCGATCTTGTCATGCAAGTTTCCGCAATTTGCTGGTGTCAACAGAGCAACGCGCTTTGCATATTTACCAGTTTTGATAGCTTTGATTGTAGATGTCATCATAATGACCTTTCTTAACGATGTCCACTCACCGGATCATAGATTTTGTACTCTATCGTACGGGGATTCATATAACCCTTTTGCATCTATTTCAATGCTATTCATTTTTCAGATCAGAGTTATTTGTGGATTACTTGTATATGATTTCTCTGATTCACGAAAATTATATATCAATATTGATAGGGGCTCTACGGATAAAAAAAGAGGATAAAAAAGACGTGGATCAAATTCCACGTCTTTTTATTTCTTCATTATCATCTATATATTCAACGCGTGCTCCGACAATCGGAGATACCTCGCCAAATTCTTTTGCGAATTCGGTAAATGTTTCCTTACCGAAGATATCGGTTATAGGGAACACCCTACAACCAAATGCTTGCAACACTAATATATTAATATCGGATAAAGAACTGGAGTATGATTTTGTCTCCAATGTTTTTACGACGATATCTTCAATCTCTTTTACAAGTTTTTTTGATGTTTTGATTAATGCCAATCGTTTTGTATATTTTTCCATATTATGTCTCCTATTCACGTAATCAGACAGATTCTGGTTCTGTCTTTCTGTAGTTTAAAATGTCTTGTAAATTACTATACAAGTACAATGCAGTTAATTCTCGTGGTATGGTTTTGTCGTATTCCACGTCGATGAAGTATGTGACTCGATCTTCCATCTTCGTATTTGGATCAAAGATCGGGGCATACTTTTCATAATCCTCAGCTAAGGCAGATTGGTCTTCTTCTCTTTTTTTCTCGATGTAACCATTTGTGATATTGATCTTGATATTCGAATTTCGTTTGAATCGTTCTCGAAGATACTCCATCACATACTCCGGATTTTCACAGGTCTCTGGGACGTTAAACTCCATTTTCAAGTGATCCATTCCAGCAGTCTTTGTCAGGTTCTCAAAATGGTCCATCTTTTTCTTCAATTCATCAAGCGATTGAAAAATCGTATTCTGGTAGCCAAATCCTACGGTCTTATAAACCGGTGCATACGTATTTTCCATAAACTCATACGTCCACGTATGATCGCTCACGTCATACTCTGCATAGAGAAAACCTTTAGCTTCTTCTTCCCCAAACTTCCAACGGCTAAAGCTACCAACATACATCATCATTGGATCTAATACTGTATGAACATGATAGTGTCCAAATACAACCAAGCCATCGGTTTGTCTACGAAGATCACCAGTTCGAAATACTGGAACTCTTCGTCTGACGTTTCGTTTATCTTCAATTGCAGAAGCAGCTTTTTGCATGGCTTCTCTTATTGTCCCATGACCTACAATTAAGTCTGGGCGTTGTGTGATCTTCCATTGGGTATCGTAATAGTCTTCCGGATCCTCTAAGAGTTCTTCTGGGATATAGACGACCATCAAATCTGGAAAGAGTTCTTCTTCGTCAAAGGTTCGTATCACCTTAAAGTCTCGATCCAGCATTCCTTTAAATGGTCCATACTGATTTTCCTCATGGGACTCGGTTCCATAAACCATTCGTATCTTAGCTTCCGGTTTGAGTCTTGCATCAATCTCCTGCAGGATCATACTAGCAAGTACCGTATTTTCGTCGTTCAAATACAGTTTATGACCAAAGTAATCGCCAGCAAAGATGACAAAATCCAGATCGTGTCTGGAGATAAATGGGTATACCACTTCTTCAAACTCATGTTTGAGCTGATCCCTTGGCATATCACCAATGTGAATGTCTGCCAGGAAAATTCCCTTGTATTTTTTCATGATTTCTTCACCTCGTATAAATGGTATATATCCAACTGTCAAAAGTGGTTTTTATTTTTACTATAAGGTGATATATCATTTTAGTATCAAACACTAAGAAAGGGGAACACGAAGTATTATGGCACACATAGTTGATCAAGTTGCAGAATTTGAAGAGTTTTTAAAAGTATTCAACGAAAAAGACAATGAGTATCTAAACCACACAATCATTGAAGAATTTTCACTTCCAAGAAACATCATCAGAGAATTCATTATGAGTAAGCACGCGGAAGGTTGCAGTATCGAAACGTGTCGTACGTATTTCGCTGGTGTGAAGATATTTTTAGAAGCACATCAAAACATAGCGCTTCAAGACATTAAAGCTGGTGACATCAAAAGTTGGATGTTAGAATATCAGGTGTCACACCATTTATCTAATGTGTCCTTAGACAACTTAAGACGATATTTAAACTCGTTTTATAACTTCTTAGTTGCAGAAGATTATGTGATCAAAAATCCGATGGCATCGATTCATCGTATCAAAACAGATAAGAAACTTCATTCACCATTTACCGAAGATGATTTAGAAAGAATCCGGGACGCTTGTGAGTCCAGTAGAGAATTGGCGTTAATTGATTTTCTATATAGTACAGGTGCACGTGTCAGTGAAGCTTCCAATTCAGATATCAGAGACTTCAACTTCCAAGCCATGGAAGGATACGTTTATGGAAAAGGTGGGAAAGAACGGATCGTCTATTTAGATACGAGAGCAAAAATTCATTTATTACGATATCTGCATTTTCGGAAAGATACGAATCCTGCATTATTTGTAGAAATGATTACTCCACATGAACGCATGACCAAACAACAAATTGAATACACGGTCAAGCAAATCGGGAAACGAGCAGGGATTGAAAACTGTCATCCACATCGGTTTCGAAGAACGTTGGCGACCAGACTCTTAGAACGAGGAATGCCAATTGAGCAAGTCCAAGCAATCTTAGGTCATGAGAAGCTGGATACGACGCTGATCTATGCAAAGGTGAATCAGTCTTCTGTCAAAATCAATCACAATAAATATGCGTAGAACTTTATCAGATCGATAACTATATATTAGCCATCCGTGCGAACCTGACTTTCCACGGATGCTGATATATTATTTATGTGACCAAAAGAGTCACTATACTAATAATGAGAAAGGAGAATGAGAATTATGCCTAATATCAATTCTCAGGGACAGACAAGAACACAGAATGGAGGAAAGAAATTCGCAGTGAATGCATCACAGTATACATCCAAAAGCGTTTCCAATAATCCATACGTGATGAAAACTCGTGCTGGTTTGCTGCCAGACGATGACAAAGTCCCATATTCCATCAAAACCATGCAGATCATTAAATATCTGCAGAACAAAGTCGACATTATGATCGCCGACATCAATAACCACTTACCAGAAAATACACCACCACTTGGTGATATTCCGTTAAAGGGTTACACAATCAAGTATACAAGCACACATTATCCGATCATTCTGATTATGCCAAACAACGTGGAATATAATCCGAACCGTAAGGCAAAGAAGAAAAACAATGGTCCAAGAACCGCAGATGTCGATATTTCACAGGACGTCTCCGATGATGATAATGGAAGTGACAAATTAACACTGTTAAGACCGATGTATGAAATCTTGCAGCCGTACATGTATCCGAAGGGATTCTTCAGAGATCACAACAGATGCCAGCAGATGCACTTATCCAATCAGCAGAGAGAACAGTGCAACCGGTTCGCTACACCGAAGCGTGCAAAACAGAAAGGTGGCGGAAGCATCATGTTAATGATTGATCCATTCGCTATCATTCATGAAATGCTGGAAGTTGAAGGTGATTTAAGAGCATTTTATGTTATGATGAGTGATCCGCAGAAACTGCAGGATGGCGAGTATAAATACAACGTCAAACGTACATTCAAGAAAGCGAAGAAAGGCAAGAAAGGAATTTCTGAATTAAATGCACTTCTTCGTATGGGTTCCGGCGGAACTGGAGCCACATTAAAATAAATAGTTTGTTTATGAAAGAGTCAATCCATGGTTTGTGGATTGACTCTTTTTTTAACTTGTGGAAACTATAAGTTAAAAACAGACTATGAAAGAAAGGACGGGTCGAAGATATGGAGGATATTCGTCCCAACGCATTAGACATTGCGTTTAATGTATTAAAAATCCGCTATGCGGAGTATGATCGTATGATACAAATGAATGGTTGTAACCTACAGCCTGGAGATAGAATCAATGTATTTATTAACCTGGAATCTGCATTTAAGAATGTCTCTATGATTCCAGATTTGGAGAATCACTTAATGACGCAGCGAAACTTCGAGGCTACCATTGCATCAGACATCCTAAACTTAGCTGGTCATTACAAACGATTCTTTATGGGAAATCAGGTGGATACGAGGGTGTATCTTTATCAAACCGATTTCGGAAGCGATCATTACAACCAATTGAAGTACAATGAAAACTATCGGAGTTATTTTCATTGCAAATATACACAGAATCCAAGATTTATTTATTTTACAGATGCCTTACGAGAGAAATCGTTACCACTGGTAAAAACGTGTTGCGAGTTCATCCCACGTGTTTATTACATCAGTGCGAAGAACATCGAAGGAAGTGTGATCCCTTATGTCATACAGCAAGACGATTTAAAACGAAACGACCGCAGGAAGAATTTCATTATTGGAGATGACTTTTACGAAACCCAGTACGGAATGCTTCCTGGATTTTTAAACCATTACGTGAAACGTTTTGGAGTCAAGCGTCCCCTGATTAGCTGTAACAATCGAGAGATCTTAGCAGAATTACTTCGAATCCCGGTACAAGAATCTGAACCGATCGTCAAACACTTTGAAACCTATGCTATGTATACAACGATGATTAGTTGCATGGGTGACAAGCTACGAACCATTGATTCGGTTGCAGGAGTTGGGATTAAGACGTTACTTAAGTATATCTCCAGAGCAGAGAGTACTAACCGGATTCAAGAAAATATTACAAACCCAAATATTATCTCGGAAATCTTTCCAGATGATTTTCGACAAAAGTATACTGATAACTTCTACTGCAGTTCTATCCCATCCATCTATGAAGAACTGACCGATGCCGAGAAGTTATCCTTAACCTCCCAAAGAAAAGACGGGATCGATATGCAAGGGTTATTACAGTTAAACCAAAGCATCTTCTATCATCATCCGTTAACTTTAGAAGCACTTTGTAACTAAGGACACTTCCATAACAGAATTTAGGAGGTGACCTTATGGCATCATTATTTACGTCGGACGACCTCTTCTTAAAATGGAGATATACAGTCAGTGAAATCTACTTATTATTTCCAGAAGAAGATCCGGTCGAAATCCCGACGGAACGACTGACTTCTATGATGATTTTAAATGATTACGAAAATAACTTATATCCGGTCTTTCGAATCGAGATCGTATTAGAAGCCAGTCGGTATTATAAAATCATCAAACAGAAAAACGACGTGAAATTCAAATTGCGAATTCAAAAGTCCTTTCAGACGTTAGGAGACGAAGACTGGTCCTTAGACCAAGACTATATTCAAGATACCTTTGATTTGATTTTAAATGATGAAGACTTTGATGTAGACGCCGGATTTAAAGAAGAACGTGCCTCCGACGATTATGAAAACATCGAAGCCGATGATGTGGATGACTTATTCTCTACCGATAACCGATTCGAATTTTTTTTATTTAAGTCATCTACTATCAAAGCAGGACGTAAAACCATTAATAAGATTCTTCATAACGCAACGGTTACGGATGCCATGAGCTTCATTGCATCCAAAGCAGGCTTTAAGAATCTTTTGATGGCTCCAGTAGATCATACCGATGTGATTGAAGAATTAGTGATTCCTCCACTAAATGCAGCAATGGCAATGGTTTATGTCGATTGCTACTATGGACTTTATAAGACAGGGGCTATGATCTTTATGGATTTGGATCGAAATTATATTTTACCATATGACGAAAAGTGTCGTTGTTGGGAAAAGAAAGAGATCCGAGAAATCAATGTGATCATTCCGAAAAAGAGCAGTGAGTTTAGCTCTGATTTGTGTACGGTCGTCAAAGATGGTGACGATACGAAGAAGTACATCGTTGGCAATAATTCTACCGTACAAATCGAAAATAATTCTATCACTTACGATATACTGGCTGGTAACGATATCGAATCCGTAAATTCGTACGAAGGTACGGTTAGCTCAGGGGTTGCTAACGGTAATGGAAATAGTAGTAATAATGAAGTACGAATCGAGAACATGACAGAGAATCCGTACTTTAATAAAATCTATACCAAACAGAGTGAATCTCGTAATACCGTAATTAGCATGACCATTGGTGATTATGACATTACGTTCCTAAAACCAAATCGAGTAATGAATGTAATCTTTGAAGATAGCAAGTTATCAAAACTATACAAAGGAAAATACAAGATCGTACATGCAAACCATACGTTTACCTTAACAGGTGGACAGTTCCAGTTAATGACAGATCTCGTATTGAAGAAAATGAATAACTAAAAAGAGGTATACAGGACAATCATCCTGTATACCTCTTTTTATCCGTAAAGTCATTTTCCGTGTTGATATAATATTTCCGTGAATCAAAGAATTCACATAGACATTAGGTGTATGGGAGAACATCTAATTTCTATGATCCCTTTATCTGTCTCTTAGATGACAAGAGAATAAAAACGCCATCACATTTTATCAGTAGTTTGTCCGTCATTAGCTTCCAGTAATTCATTCGTTATTAATGCCAGCAATTTATCTGTCACTAGCTTCCAGCAACTTATTCGTCCGACACTCGTTAACCTAGCACACAGAAAGGAGGATTCGTCATGGGATTCTTACATCTGATCACAGTTTGCATCTGGTGGTTACTTCTCACAATTGGTGAAGTATTCATCGGAGCAGTAGTTATCTTATTAATGATCATCGACTGGCTCTTCATTAGAAGACGCTAGTCGATGATTTTCAGGTACAACTGAATAGCCACGGAGATCACATCAGCAGGTGGTACTACTAAAACATTTATGAGTGGAGATAACATCAAGAGCTCGGAGAACTATATGAAGACTTTAAAGAAAATCGTAAATACATATTTCTGCAACTTATTAACATGGCTCATCGGTCTTCTCATTCCAGTAGTAGATGAGATGAATACTGAAAAGTATTTCCATATTTCTCACAAAGAGATCAGACATGAGCTGTACGGACATCTGATCATGGTGTCAATAGATGTTGCGATTGCAATCATCGCAACCATGTTCCCAATGTTGACCTTGTTGGTTGCTTTACCAGCAGCGATCTTCATGATCGTCACTGTGTTATATTTAGTATTTACACTAATCAATATAGCACAGAGGATCTGGATGGACAAGCATCCAACAGAAGAAGAGTACGTGGATCCCGAAACGGGGGTCACACGTACTCTTATGTGTTACCATAAGAAGCGCTTTATTTAAGCGCTTCTTTTTTTGTATAATTAAGCAGTTGGTGCTGCTGGCTGTGCCTGCTGTTGAACAGGCTGACCATTTGCGGCTGGCTGCTGTGGATTTGTTTGCTGTTGTGTCTGTGGGGTGTTGTTTCCACTTACGAATGGTGTCATTGCTCTAAAGTAATCGTTGACGCGATCACGTACCGCATTTAAGACACATCCATTGTAAGTAAACACTGCCTGACGGATTCCGTCAAATACCTTTGTGGTAGACTGAGAATTATCCGTATTGACTTTCGGATCTTTTTTCTTTTCGTTGTCTACGTTTAAGTTGACTTTTGCAGATGGTGCTTTGGATGTTTCCCCAGTATCTCCGTTTTGACCATTACCACCACTTGGATCTGTAGTTGCATTCGGTGTTGCTTCCAACATCGTCTGTAACTGATCCAATTTATCCATAAGATCTACAGATTCTGGTACATAAGAAGTTGACAGTGTTGTCAGCGTATTCTGTAACCCAGATAAGGAATTTGTTAATGTACTCATTCCACTGGTGTAATACATTTCACAGAAGTTTGCAATTTCGGTCATCTGTGCTTTTAAGTTAGAATCTGCATATGTTACGATCTCATTCGCAATATTGGAATGATCCCCTTTTCCAAGTTTGAAGTAGTTGGTAAGCGGTGTTGCAATAGAACGGCAGGCTTCTCCAGCAGTCGCTCCATTTACGGTTAAGGAATACGCGGCAAGGACTTTCTTAACGGCGTCTACATCAGAACCTTTGGAGAGCTGATCAGATTTTAAACTACCTACAGTTCCCTTGAAGGTGTCAATGTCACTAAGAATAGAGTTCCATGGCATCTTGGTGCTGTATGGTAAAATCTGTACACTCTGGTTCGTGTAGTTGTGATTTAAAAGTTCCGCTTTGTTGTTCTTGATCCATAAAGAGTTTACCATGCTCTGACCATTGTCCAGTTTGACAGATCTGGAGTTCATATTCTGTAAAAACTTATTAATGACTTCCTGGAACTGTTTGGCGATAGTATCTTTTAAATCACCTAACTTCTGTGTGATCGTAGATGCTGCTTTAGCAACCCCTTGTGCAGCTTGTGCCTGGTTGGTACCATTTGCATTTGTAGAGTTTGTATTTACCGGTCCATTACCAGCAGTTACATCAGAAATCTCATAGATCGGACGGATACCACGAACGACTTCATTCCACTTATCCTGGTAGGACTCCTGTAATGTAGACATCAGAATGTCGGTTACGCCATGCTGGTATTCATACAGAATCTTATCCATCTCCAAAGCATAATCTATATCATCTACAGATTCATGTACACCAATTGGTTCTGGGTCTTCCGCATCCATTTTCACGGAAATACGTTCTGCGTTCACGGCTAACTTCTTTAAACGAGACATCATGTTACCAGCAATCATATTGACAAGATTTCCGTACTGCTCTTTTAAGGAAGTGACAAATACTTTGAGTTCTGTAACCGCAGCGGTATTTTTGAAATCATCATTGAACTTCCATGGATGTGTGACTGGATCTGAGAAGCGTTTCTCTAAGATGTTCATCTTTTCACGATCATCAGAGATTAACTTCGCAATGGTCTGCACATTCTCTGGGAAGTCTTTGATCTCATGTAAGATCGTTGCGTAGATATCCATGTTTCCATCCCCATTGACGGCGATTTCACATGCTTTATCATAGCTGGAAGTATCGGAGGTCATTTTTATGCGTTCCGCATAGCGTACATCGATCGGATTGTCAAGTCCTGCTTTTTCAATCAGCTCATCGGTTACCAGTAAGTAATCATCGCTAGATGCAGAGATCTTATCCAAGGATGCAGAGATTTCAGATAAGACTTCCATCACGCTGTTATAGGAATCTTTTCGATACTCTCGTTCGTCGATCATATGATCAAAGGATCCATCCGGATCTTCCATTCCAGCAAGACCACGATTGATGATCATTCCCTTGTGGAACTCTAAGACATTATGAGATAACTCATCATATGCAGAAGAGTCCCCTGTCATTAACTGGTCTGCGACTTCTCCAGTAGCGTCAGATACGATAGAGTCTCCATAGACACTTTCGTTAATGGTACGCTCTAAGGCAGAGACCGTGGAAGTCATTTTGGTCAATGCATCATTACATAAAACAGCATTGCTTGTAATTGCATGTAACTTCATCAGCATCGCATAAGTAACAAAAGATGCAACGTCAATTAAGTTACGATTGATTTTATAGTTGCACTGGTTTAATTTCGCAGCGTATTCTGGATGCTGTGCACAAATCTCAGCCACTTTCTGGTTTCTGACATTGGCGGAAGATAAAGTATCATTAATGATAGATGTTACCATCTTTGCTTCCTGAATCGTTGTTGCTTTTAAGGAATTGAAAGATGTGATAAATGGAATCACAAAAGTCTTTAAATACTCTTTGGACCATTCCACTAATGGTTCATTAGAAGCAACCAGTGCTTTCGGGTTATTCACATACAGAGTCGCTAAAGAAGAACGAACGATCTGTTTTTTCACGGTATCAGACAGATCATCTGCAGAGAGTCTCATAAATGTAGAAATCGCTGCAGAATCTAAGGTTCCTTCAGAAGCACTCTGATAAAACTGACCAACTAATCTGGTCAGGTTGTCATTGTAATCTTTTAAGTAATCAAGATTGAACTTGATATCGGTATTGGCAAGTCTTGGACGCTGTCCTAAAGAACCAAAACGTTCAGACTGCTCTATGTTACGGATGAATGGGGCAAGTTCATTGGTGTTTACCCATACATCAGAAAGGTCATTAATCGCTGAAGAGATTGAACGACCATAAATATCGTTATTCACATCGATCGTAACAGGGACACCTTCCTTATAGAGGGACCCTTCTGCGATCGCAATAAATGCGCTGGAATCAAATTCTCGATAGCAGGATTCCATCGCAAGAATAAACTCATTAATTAAGTTCATGGAAGTTCCTCCTATTTTTTGTCCTTTGGATTAAGCTTATTACCAAGATGAGCGTCTGAAACTGCTTTCTGGAATGGGCTCTTATCATACGCAATTGTCTTGTTCTTTTTGTTACCAAGGAACTTCAGGATAAACTGCTGACCTTTTGAGCATTCGCTATAGTTGTGATGCAGGATATTAATTGCTTCATTATAGCATCCTTGTTCAAACTTAATTGCAGCAAGCTTAGCTTCTGTTCCAGTTACAGTTTTTGACCAATCAGATGAGAAGTTGATGCTCTTCATATTTTTAAGCTTCGGGTCATCTTTAGTCATCGGTCCTGCAGTTCTGTGTTGCTTTTCGATTTCTTCATATAATGTGTTCAAAGATCCTCGACGCTTCTTACTGCAGGCCAATGCTTTTTCTTTACCGTTCTTGACATCACTATATAACTTATAACAACCTGCAGCAAGACCAACTACAGCTGTTGCAGCACCAACGCGTTTCAGGAATTTTCCATGCGGATCATCCCATTCTTTTTTTAATTTCGCAAGCTTTCCAGATAAAGTTTTTGGATCTTTTTCTGCAAGAAGTTTGTCAACTTCTTCACTAAGCTGATTAATATCTTTCATATCCTGAATATTGAGTACACCTTCTGCAGAAAGTGCCATAACTTTCTTTTTCAGATCAGGATCAGCGTTAAGTTGTCTCTGGATCTCTTCCTGTTGTTTTCTAAGTTTTGCATCATTTGACATGAATGCTTCACCAAGACGTGAAATCATCTGACCAAACGCACTAATCAGACTTCTAATCGCAGCACCTAAACTAGCAGCAATACCTTTCTTTGCTGGTTGTGCCGGCTGTTGTTGTGGAGCCTGAGCTTCACCAAAGAGCTCCGCTTCCATGTTTTCAGGAGATAAAAGACTCTGATGGTATTCTGCAAAAATTCTATCGATGTTATCAAATGCAGCGTTTACACCTTCAGTAATCTCCTGCATCATTAAATCAGTATAAATAGAATGCCCAAATGCGTTTCCAACTGATATTGTATACATTAGGCGATTCCTCCTTTCTTTTCGGTCATTCCGGTTTAACTATTTGTTTTAAGGCGCAAAAATACAGGGCCGGGAGATCCCAAACCCTGTATTTTCGAGAATTATTTCTTAGGACGTTCACCTGTTTTACCAACTGGATGAAGAGAACTCTTCACCTGGTCAGCAGCAGCACCAGCAAAAGTATCGCCATACAGACCACGGGCTTCCATTGTCTTCGGACGAATGACTTTGTGACCAAGATATTTGATTTTATCTTTGGCACCACCAACGGCTCCATGCCAACCAATTTTTGCACCCATTTTACCAGCAGTTTTGATGGTCTTTCCGGTTGATTTGTTTTTCAGTAACAGATTGGCAATCTGAACTTCACCACCATTCTGGCGTGGATCGTTAACCTTACCATGTAGGAGATTCTTGCCAATGTTCTTAAGGTCAAAGATTGGTGCTAAGATACCAGACGTTACATCCTTGTATAAGTTGTTAGTCATAGACATGATCTTACGTTTGATAGAGAATCTATGACTCAGGGAACGGATTCCACGATCCATTTTCTTAAACTCTTTTTTACCCATCGCATCCTGCATCCCTTTTAAGATACGCTCATCGCTGTGCATGGTAGCACGGATGTATTTTGCAAATTGTCTATCGACAGAAGATACGTTAATCGCTGCAGATGCGGCTAAAGAAACAGCAACACCTTTCGCGTTGTCTTTTACGAAGCTCTCAATCTTCTTAAAAATAGATTCAGTTGGATGGTCTGCATCTTTGGCACAAGCTTCCATCTCTTTTTCACATTCCGCCATCAGCTTCTTGTATTCCTCAAATGTTTTTCTGAAATCACGGACAGTGATCTTTTTGTTTGCTAAAGACGGATCCTGTTTGCAAGCGGCTTTAAACGCTTCATAAGCTTCTTTTTCTTCCTTATCCAGAGTATGCTCCTGAAAGAAATTATCAATGGCCTCAATGATCTTACGACACATTGCAAGAACCGCATCAATAGCTTTTTTCAAACCACTGGTACCTTTTTCGGTTGCTTTTGCATTTGCTTCTTCTTTGGCTTTGATTTCAGCTGCACGTTTTGCGTCTTCTTCTTTTTTCTTTTTGCCACCGAACGCTTCGGTAAAGCATTCTTCGAACATCGTGATTGGAGTATACTCTGCAAGGGCTTCTTCCACCATATGCAGACCTTCAATTGCTGCACGATTTTCTAAGCTTAAATCACATTCGTAAACTGTCATAATGTCACTTCTTTCTGATTTAATCTAAAATAAGATATGAGTGGGTGATAACCGCCCACCCATATCATCTATATGTTATTCGTTGTCTTCTGGTGTTTCTTCGGATTCGTCTGCTTCTACAGATTCTTCAACAGTTACACCATATTTTTCACATAATGCATCTACTTCATCTGCATCTGGTTCAATCCCAGCATTTAAAGCAGCTTCTGTAAGAAGTGCATCAATATCAAAAGCATCCGCAACAGATTCCTGTGTCGGTTCTTCTGGTGTTTCTTCTTCTGGTTCAATACCAGATTCAAGAGCTGCCGGATCAAGCATTGCTTCTGGATCCAGAGTGTCATCCTCAGCAGATTCTTCAACTGGAGTTTCTTCTGGTTCTTCAGCTACTGGTTCCTCTTCGGATTCCTGTACAGGTTCCTCAGTTGGTTCTTCATCTTCCACAGATTCTTCAACGGTTTTATCATCGTCATCATCAGAAGATTCTTCTTTGGCTTCTCCGCTTGTCGGACCATCGGTATCACCAGGATCGGAATGTGCAAGTGCAGCGGCTTCCATAGCAGCATCTTCTAAGATCTTGTCCGCATCATCTTCTGGAGTTTCTTCTTTACCAGATTCAAATCCCAGAATTTCTGTCTCTAACTGAGACATGTATGCCATATGATTTTCGATAGAAGTTTCTAAATCTTCTACAGATTCGGTTACTTTTTCTGCTTCTGGTTCTGGAGTTGGTTCTGTGTGCAGTTCTTCGAATACAGATTCGAGAAGTGCTGCAGCATCCAGATCAGATACCAGATCTTCTGTAGATTCATAGATATCATCTACAAATTCTTCTACAGATTCTTTTGTTTCTTTTGCAGCCTTTGCCTCTGCTTTTTCAAGAGACTTTTTCTGCTTGATGGCTTTCTTGATACCATTACGTAAAGAAAGCGCACCACGTGTATTTACAGCGACATTGGATTTTGCCAACTGTTTCTGAGCACCGATGGCTTTTAACATAATACGAGAAGACTCTGGAGACATACTGTCTACCGGAGCATCTGTAGATTCGGATGCTTTCTCTGCAGTCTGGTTCTTAAGTGCAATTAAGAGTGCAGACAGTAAGGAGACGCCTTCTGTTAAAGTTACGGTGTTGTCTTTTTTACCAGCAGCCTGACGTGCTTTGTTGACAGAGGTTAAAATCTCGTCAATCTTTGCAGAGTCAGCTTCTGTAAAGTTTTTACGTGCTTTGCCTTTGGAGATAACAGTCTGGAGCTGGTCCATACCTTTTGCAATCGCCTTGGCTTCTTCTTCGTATGCATGGTAAGTTACTTCAACTTTTCCAAGCTTTGGATATTCCTTACAAAGAGCACCTGCTTTATCGATGGTCTCCTGATAGGAAGGATCGTTTGTGATCTTCTGTAAGGATGCGTTCATTTTTGAAAAGTAATCCTGAGAGTTTCTGTTAATGGAGTTCGCAGTTTTACGAAGTTTTCCATTGCATTTTTCAGTTACTTCATATAAAGATTCAGATAACTGATCATCTGAAATTGTATCGTCTTTTTTCTGTTCCAGCTTCACAGATGCGACATCTACGTTGTAGTCTGAAACAACATATTCTGTTAAGACACGAATCTTATTCGCTGTCTCATCGAATGTTTTTCCAAAAGAATCAATCTCCTGGAAGGTTTCTTCAAATACAGTCATGATGTCCTCCTTTTTTAGAGATTGTCAAAAATTGCTTCAAATGAGTTCAGTTCTTCCATGGAAGGACTTTCCATCATTTCATTGTATTCCTCGTGGATACCAAAAAGATCTGGAGATTCTGTTGTGTAATCACCAGTTACAGTATCATCATGAGCCGCTTCTGATCCATTGTCAGCATTTGCGTCTCCACCACCATTGCCACCGTTATCGGCAGTCTGTTGCTGATCATTTCCTTCATTGGACTGATTAGCATTATCATCTTTGCCGTTACCTCTTCCGTCCATAACACGCTGTTCAAGTTTGTTTGCACCAGCTTTGATCTTATCCCACTGGATGACTTTTGCAACGATATTTAAAACAGACTTACCAGTAGCAGCAACTAATGCCAACATAGTTTCCAGTGTTGCCTGAAGTACTGTGATGGCTTTGTCATACCACGGAAGTTTAGAGAATTCGGATTCCTGTTTTTCTTCAGTCTGAGCATTTCCATTATCAGCTGGAGCAGCTTGCTGCTGGTTTCCGCCATTCTGATTCTGGTCATTTTTCGGAGGCTCAGTTTTGGTCTCTGTAGAGCCAGCCTGTGCCTGAGTCTTATCGTCTTTTGGTGGATTTGACTTAGGTTGTTCATTCTTTGGTGGTTCAGATTTTGTACCACCTGTAGAGTCAGCCTGTGCCTGAGTCTTATCGTCTTTTGGTGGATTTGACTTAGGTTGGTCATTCTTTGGTGGTTCAGATTTAGTCGCAGGTGCAGGTAACGGTTTTCCGCAGCTTAAGCAGAATTTGGAACCAGAAGGGTTCATTGTTCCGCAGTTTGGACACTTGATACCTTCGCCAGCTTCCATGAAAAGTCCTGCATATGCACCTAAACCATATGTTTCTGCTGATTCCATCATGTTATCACCAGCAACATGATCAATTGGAGCACTGGCAGTTTCCGGCTGAGCCTGCTGTTGCTGCTGCTTTCCACCACCGTTATCAGATGCCTGTGCGTCTTTTTCTGCACGTTTCTGATTCTTTTTAGCAGCGATGTCTTCCGCTTTTGCTTTCAGAGCTTTCATAGGAAGACCGAGTTTCTTTAACAAAGTATCGACTTCGCCAGTCAGCTCATTTGCAGTTCCCTGAAGTTTCAGGAATCTGTTAAGCAAATCCTGAGCAGTTTCTTTGTTGACCTGTGTGATTGGTTCTTCTTTGGCTTCCTGTTCTTCTTTGGAACCCTTAACCAATACAGCAGCAACAGCTGCTACTGCAACAGATGCAACTGCAAATTCTTTGTTGCCCTGGATACAAGCATTGATACTTTTGATAATTTCTTTTAATTTATTGAATACCTTTGGAAGTCCAGTAAGACCTTCGTTGGCTGCTTTTAAGTCGTAGCCATCAACGTCTCCCTGGGCATTTGCCGGTAATCCATTCAATCGATCATTATTCGCACCTAAGTTTCTCTGAATCCAGTTACCAATACTGGAGATTGCAGAGCCGATGCTATTTAAGATGGTACGGATGATACCGACTTTCTTTTCGCCCTGCTGTGCAGCGGCTTCCATCATAAGTCGATCAAGGTCATCGTATGTACCACCAGTTTTTAACACAGTATACTCCGCAGCCATAATAGCGCGATCATACTGTGCGTTTGTAATATCCTGAATTGCCTCAATCTTGGAAGCGGTCATATCACATTCCATAAAGATCAGCTGTGCTTCCCGTTCCATTGGAGATAAAGAGGCTCCAAAAACTGTTGCCATGGTTAATCCTCCTATTATTTCTTGTGCTTATTGTAAGCGTCTTTTGCAGCCTGTTTTCCTGCTTTTGCTGCTTCTGATGCTTTCTTCTTCGCTTCTGTTGCAGCTTTACTACAGAATGAGTTGATTTCACCAGCAACTTTTGCTTTTGCGTTACCAGCTTTATTCATCATACCACCTAAGGCGTTCATAACAGAATTCATCTGTTTCTGGCGCTTCGCTGCTTTCGCTTCGTTTTTCGCACGTTTCCGTTCCATCTGCTCTTCTTCTACCTGTGCACGTGTCATCTTCATGGTTTCATCCAGAGTCTTTACGTGACGAAGGTCGGAAATTTTCTGGTCTACGCCACTGAAGATCTTATGACCGATCTTGGAACGTAAGACGCCGATTCCAACTGCAGATACGACAAATGCACCGTGGTCTTTTACGACATTGGCACAACCATCACAAAACTTTGCAACTTTCTCATCACTGACACCAGTCTTAGAAGAAATCGCCTGGATGATCTTTCGACCTTCCAGAACCTTTTTGTTGACTTCTTTGTCGATTGCTTCCATGTCATAGGAAAGCTGAACCTGACCAGTCTGAGACTGTAAGAAACTATCCAGATCCACGTGTTCCTGCTTGCTGAAGAGATTTGCAACGGATTCGTTAATCTTTCGAATAAAGGAGACAATCGCGTCAATCATACGGGTAAAAAATCCCGGTTGTCCATCTGCGGCTTCTGTCATACAGTATTCGCAAACGGACTCAGTAGCGACTGCCATACCAAGTCCATATTTATAGTCTCGGTTGATCCGAGCCATTTCTAAATCAAGGGTGCCTTCGATGATCTCAATTTCATTTTCAAATGTAGTCATCAGACAACGTAACCCCCTTTCTGCGTAGTTTTCAGTTTTAAGTATTTGTTTTGGCCCCAGAAAGGGGAGATGAGAGATGACAGACCGTAAAGTCCATCATCTCTCAACTTTTGTAATCTCATGAATCCCCGTTTCATAATGCATGATGAGATTCGTATAATTTACCAATAATAATATCATATAATTGTGTACGCACACCAGTTCACTCCTAAACTGGATACGCTAACATATTGTATATCTGGAATTAATTCTTCACATCACGTAGCATCGTATCCATAACTGCCAATGTACATAAAAGATCGACCATCTTTTTCCAGATCACATCGGCATCAAATCCATCGTTACACATTTCCGTACGGATATAAATCTTCCAATGGTCAAACTCCTCTTTTAATCGTTCTCCAGTTGGATATCCCGTTCGATAGTTATACGGCTGTGGGAGTAATACCCGCTTCCACTCCATAACTCTTTCTCGGAAATGTAGATATACATCAATAAAACTCTTCGTTGAATCTATGGCAATGTTCGGAACATCACAAAACAAATAAATCCGATATTTTCCTAACGAGTTCATATATTTATAAAACGCATGCATCAACTTCGTATACCGTGGATGTATGTGTACATCACTTGCAATCAGTCGATCCACGCGTCCGTCATATTCATGATTTAAAAACGATACTACGGAATCTTTTAGTAATTTCTCGGCATCGTCCTGCATATTGGCGACCGCAAATAACTGATAATCCAATTCTTTGTCTAAAAGGTCTTGGCCCATCGGTTGTGCTGCCGTTCCTGCATAAAGCCGATAAAGGTCATCTAATGATGATAACCACTCTCGAATTTTCAATTAAAATACCGTCCTTCTTGGCTTATTAGGAGTTGGTCGTTTGTTACCAGCTTCTAAGACACTGTGGATAGTATTATAAGAATCAAACACAGTATTTACGGTACTATAGACGTAGTTATTGATAGATTCGGTCATCATACGTGCGGTCTCCATTAAGAGATCAGACGGATGATCTGCAGTTGCTTCCTGAATCTTTTTGAGCATCTCGTTACACTGAATGGATTCCTGTTTGATGGTTTCCATAAAATCGATGAGATACTCGATATTTCCTACAGACTCCAGTACGGTACCGGTTTGTTTTTTATTGTTACATCCCCCAAATATGGATTCAATGAATTCTCCGTCGTGTTGCTTTGCAGTATTCATCTTGTATTCACAAACTGCAGATTCGGTTGCATACCGTTCTGCATCGATGAAGGTATCACAGGCTTCTTCGATGAACTGACACATCCCAGATAAATAGTCTGCATATGCAGTTCCTGCAATGTTTAAATCGATACAGCTCACCTGAGATTCTGTAACGACTGGAGAATAGACTTTCTCACGTAATTGCTGATACATATCCTTGATTTTTCGACCTTCCCCCTCACTGGTGGTGAAAAAAGATGGAATCAGCTTATGAGAATAGTAATCCATAGATTCTTTAAAAATAGTTGCTAAGTCTTCCACAGACTTGGCATCTTTCATACTCTGAGTTGTTGACTCAAATGTTTCTTGTAACAGCTTCACGTAGTCCATAATTGAAGTTCTCCTCTCCGTTGGTTAGAATAACTGAATTGGAGAGTCTTCGATTTCTTCCCGTGTTTTGTCTACGGCCATTTTCTTGTTGTCACCCTCCAAGTCCTTTTTCGTTTTCTTTGTAGCAGTGACAGCCTCTACTCGTAAAGTAGAAGATAAGCGCCGTAATTTCGCCGCAAGTTTCTGTTGTTTGTCGATGATCTTCTTACGCTCATCAACCGTAAATGCGGAATTATTTTGAACTGCCAGTTTGTTCATCTCGAGAAACATAGCTTGTGTATCGAGAGTCTTTGACAGATTTTTTCGAACGTTGTAATACAGATAAACCAGCTCTCTGGTGACTGGTACAATTGCCAGTGCAGCTAAAGAGATTGCTCCATAGCCAATGGCTGCGTCAAGTCCAATAAAGTTGTTTTTTCCTTTGTTCATCGTGGCTTCCAACATCTTACGGTAGTCCATACCCATGTTTTCCTGGACATGATTGAATTTGCGAAGCTGTTCGAAAATAAACAGATTTGCACGTGAAGTTGTATTTTTCAGCGCGATGCTCATCACCGCTTTATCAGGTCGTTTGATATAATCTGCAAATTCATAAATGAGTGCAGAGGTTGCTTCTACACACGCATAGGTGTATAAGTTATATTCCAGCATCACATAATTGGAACGTTCCTGGAAACCACGTTTGAATGTGCTTGATAATCCTCTGATATTAGAGACTGCGGTGCGAACTACACCAGTTAAGTCTTTTACCGTAGAGGCACGTTGCTCATCTGCTAATGCATCCATTGCATCCAGAACTTCCATCATCTTTCCGTATCCAGAGTAATTCATAATCTCACCCTGGGATTGCTCAATGCCGCCGAAATCTACATGACCTTTGTCGATGATCGCCTGAAATAGTTTTTCCTGATGTTTTCTCGTAACTGGTGAAGACGCGTCCTCAAGCATACAACGGAGATTTTTCATCTCCGCTGTACGTGTACGAGGATCCATTCCAGTAGCAAGAAGACACGCGGATTCATATGTTGGATCAAATTGTCCGACCATGTGTTCTCCTCCTACTAGATAGCGTTATTCAGCAGTATACATAGTTACTGCGTGCAGTGTGAAACGAACTTTTCCTTTTCCTGGGATGATGATAGACATTGTATCATGTTTTTCGTTTCCTGCTTCATTTGCATCAACCTTACGGTTTGCATATTTGTACATGTATCTTACATATGTGCAAGGTTTTCCACCCCATGATTCTGGAGGTGTGATTGCTACAGAATGACTAGCTTCGTTGTATACGAAGAGTGTAGTAGAAGTATCTGTAATGGCTTCGTCACCAGCAGATACAACAACACCAATTGCCTGATCGAAACGATCTAATACTGCACTTGCAGACTCTGCATCGAAGGATACAGTGGAATTACTTCCAGCAATTGGATTGATAACAGCATCTGTAATTTTTAATACTTTTACATCTTCGATCGGATCCATAGCCGGTACGCTGTATGTAATACCACCAGCAGATACGTCAACTCTACCAGTTTTTTCATCAGCGAGTGCCATTAAGAAGCAAGTCGCAACCATAAGTTTGTTGTCTTCACCGATTTTCCACATTGGAGCTACGATAAAGCCATTGTTACCAACAGATACTTTTACAGTATCAGTAGCTGCTTTCTTGAATTCTCCAATCTGTACATAAGAGATCTCAGCTGGGAATCCTTTTGCAATTGCAGTATAGAAAGAAGCATCCTCAAGAATCTGATCTTCTGGTGTATCTTTCGGTGCTACAGATTTTTCGTAAACAGTTTTGTTTGCGAAGTTGTTGTAGTATTTCGTAGACATAGCTTCTCCAGCCTGTTTTACAGTCTCTGCAGTTACGTCTTCTTTGGAAAGGTTTGCTACAATTGCAGCTGCTGTATAAGCTGCATCTTCTGCATTTCTTTTGTAGTCAAGATTCTGCTGTCCTGCTACGTTGATTCTTACATTTACTAAACTAGATGGTTTAAGCATAGTAATAAATCTCCTTTCAAGTTTAAATTATTATAGAATTAGTGGGCGATCATTCGTCCAATCTCTCTACCAAGTTTATTGGAGTTCATAGATACTTCACGTTCAATGGATTCCAGAGCATAAGTCTGGAAAGTGGCATCGCCGTCATATAAGATATCTACGGTTCCGGCACCATCATCACAAATAATGAAGGTCATTAAGTCGAGTCCTTCCATCAGCTTCTTAGCGACGGATTCCTCTCTCATATCAATGCCATATGTATTTTTCATATGGTCTACTTCGTATGAAGTTACCAGTAAAGTAGCATTTGGAATCAATCCATGTGGCATAGCGAATCCACTCATTCCAACGCCACGGCGTTTCATACGTTTTAAGTTTCCAAATAATGGACTCTTTCCAGCATTCTGATTAGCAGCATCAAAACGAAGATCATCCATATTAAGAAGTAAGTCTTTGACAAGACTGATCTCTCCAGTAGTCCAGCGTAAAAATCTGAATAATCCACTACGGTTCTGAAGAGCTTTTTCCAAATTGGAAATCATGTCATCAGTATCTACCAAATGAAGGACTGTCTTGATACCAACGACGATATCCATATACTGCACGAACTCATCTGCGCTATTGACAACAGAGAGTCTAATCTGTACGGCATACGGAGTCATATCATTCATACGTTTGATATCACCGTCGGTTAACTGTGGTCCACGCAATGCAGCCGCGTTATTCTTAGCAATATCCGCTAACGCACGACGGTCAGCAAGTTGCTGCTGTTTTAACTTACCGTCTAAGAGTGCTTGTGTTAAGTCTTCTGCATTGGTTTCATCAGACTCCGCTTCGGTGTACTCCTCTTCGTATCCAGACTCAAAAATATCACGCATCTGTTTGGACATATTAATCTCAGACAGATACGGTTTTAATCCTTCACGATTTGATTCTAACATCATTCCAAGCTTCTTATCTGCGGCATTAAATAACATAAAGAACTTTCGATCCGGATCAGCAAACACACGGTATTCTCCGTTGTATGCTTTTTCCATATATGCCTCACGTTCGTCTTCCGGTACAGCAAGATCTGCAATTGCCTGTTCGAACTTGATGTTCTGATGGAATCGCTTTAAGAACTGAGTCGGTGAGGAATCTAATGCCATATTCATAGTGGAATTGTTACCAAGTGCTATCTGTGTATATCCAGCGTAAACACGATCCATCATACGTGTACACGCGGTTGCCATATCAATTGGGCATGATTTCGGAATAATCATCGGAAACTGGAAGGTAGCATCTTTCGCACGACGGATCATGGATTTCCCACGGATGTTACTCTGGGAGATGTTGTTGATCACTCTGGGGGCGTTTTTGATTTCTTTCAAAATATCACCTAAACTTCCCATAGATGTCGTCACTCCTTTCTAACTAATGTCTTTATCGAACTGTTTTTAAGCAGTATTTTACAGTAAAAGAACATTTTATTGCTTACAATAAGTTGATACTAAATTGGGTAAAGGTACTAGATTAGCTGTTTGAAAATGAAATAAGAGTAGAGACAAAATCTGTCTCTACTCTTATTTTTATCGACGTCCCATCGCATACTCATTTGCAAGGCGTCTTACTTCGTCTAAGTTACGACCTTTCTTATTTAAGAGAGTCTCTTCAAAGATTAACCAAGTCATCTCTTCAACAGACTCTACGAACGCTGCATACATTGCATCGTTATTTTCAGAAACCAGGCCATAATCATCTAATGCATGATAGGTATAGTTTTCCTGCATCAGAGATTCAGCACGATCCACGTTACCGATCATGATGCCCTGCATCAGATTTGGCTGAAAGATTCTTCTTTTATTATAACCACGACGTTCCAGTTCTGCATCAATGGCAGATTCAGAAGTCATGGACATGTTTGAAGAAAGTTCGTGTTCCAGGGCTTTGTCCTGGCGTCTCTCTTCTTTGGCACGGTTGATCTCAGATTCAGCGGTAGACTTTACGGTATTCTTAATCAGACCGGAAATATCGTCAAGTTCCATATCCTGAGAAACGACGTCCATACGTTTCTGCATTTCTGGATCCATCTTAAATACAAGCTCTTCTGGTTTGTAGTTCTTTGGATCCATTTTTGGATCTGCATATTTTTGTTCCATTTCCTTGCATACGGCTTCAAAAACCTTTTTGCAACGATCTCCGCAAGTACCTTTCTTGATACCCTCTTTGAAGTACATAACAAGATCCTCTGGAAGATGCCCACAACATTTTTTGTTGAGTTCATCAGAGCAAGCGTTCTTGTATTCATCAGAGAGCGGAACGGCATTTTTATAGCAGTTACCAAGTACATATTTTAAGCACTCGTTTTTGCCTTTTTCGCATTCGTTGTTTGCAAGGTTTCGTTTATATGCATCAGAGTTGTAAAACGCAGCCATCTGGTCGTCTTTTTGTTTTTCTTTATCGACGGAGTTGATAAAGTCTACAACTCGGTCGTTTCCTGTGATTTCCACTGGTTTTGTAAACATACGTTTCACCCTTTCTTTTCCAGGTTTAGCATTACTGGATTGTTTTTAGTAGCTTTCTACTTCGTATTCGTTGATGATGATGTTTTCCAGATCAATGGTAAGCATTTCTGGGACATACATCATACGTTCTCGTTTTTCCAAATCGTTGATATCTTCTACCAAGACTTTGACAGACTGATACTCGGTTGGATAGTTATTAATCGATATGAAACGGATATGATCGACTGCCGCAAAGTTCGTCTCAATCTGACGCATCAAGTTAGAGACATGCACGTAGTTCGATCCAGTTTCATTGAGTCGCTCAATGGCAAGCTTAATAAAGTCTTTGATCTTTGGTATCAGGCCAACACGGTCTGCTCCAGGTACAAACCACATATCAAAGGCAATCTTAAGATTGACGGTGTTAAGAATTTCATCTTTATCACCAATAGCGTAGTTCTTAGAACGTCCATAGGTGTTGTACCATTTGACATCTACGGCAGTTACATTACGCAAGTTGTTATTGATGATATTGACAATCCATTGATAATGGTATGTGAAGTTATTTAAGAATACCTTGAATTGATCACTGTCAAGCGGAAGATCCCATTTTACAAGTGGAATGCTTCTCACATAGGTATCCATGATGTCATAGATGAAATTACCATCTTTGTCTTTGGCAGTGTAATCCATAAACTGTAGATCAGAACGTACATAGTCTAATGGGATCATAAAGGTTGCCTGCACATCCGTGGTTTTGTACTCATTTGTCCAGATATAGCCAGTATATCGCTTGTCGTAGGAGACAAAGGTGTTATTGGTTTGCTCTTCGGTTGCTTCGACGAGTCCACCATCTACTTCGCTGTAGACACGACGATATAAGGTTATGAATCTTATATTACATCCATCGACTGGAACCAAAATATCATCGTTACCAGTCATATTCCAAAGAGTCTTCCATTTCACAAGCGTTTTGTTTGCAATTAACGGAGAGACAACATCGACTGGCACGTTGTCATCCACAAGGTTATTATCCTTATCGTACTTATGATAGATGGTATGATCGTTGGTTTCCATATAGTATTCACCGGTGGTATCGTTTCTCCACTTGACTTCGTCTAAGAGGCGTAAACGGCCATCAGATGTGATGTGATCGTCTGTATGGATGTAAGAGATGAACTCAAACATACCAGATCCTGTTTCGGTATCATAACGATGCGGGATCATCTCGGTATAGCAAATATCACGAAGGTCATCACTAATGACCATAATGATACGAAGGTCATTATGGATTACATCAAACGGATCATCAAAGATATACTTAATAACTCCATAATCAGGATCTCCATGATCCTCACTAATTGGTAAGTGATTAACAAGTGGGTGATCCTTTGCAATACCAATACTTGGAGATATCTGCGTAGTCACGGTATATTTTTTATCTGCTTCAAAGTCACGGCTCATTTCAAACCAGTTTGTGACAAACTGGACGTAAGAGTCTTCGTTCAATCCAGTGAAGTCCAAACCAATACGAGTGTCGATAAATGGCAGATACATATTGATGATGTTTGGATTCTTCGTAAACCGAATTAAGAACGGATTGGTATATAAGAACTTTCGCTCGATGGCATCGTCAAACTGCTGTAATACTTTTCGATCTGTATTAAAGATCGTTAGTTTGTCATCGATTCCTTTTCGTTTCTTAAACTCTGCAAACGATGCAGGACGGTTTAAGTAATCAGGAAGTTCTTTATGATCTTTATTGAGTGGTATATACGGAATTTTTCCGTCTTTGATTGCCTGTTGGTATTCATCCCAGAGTGCTTTGTTTGCTTTTTCGTCACGTAAGAAGTCTGCATCGAAGAGCTTTCCATCTTCATTGGAGGCTTCAGAATAACAGAAAAGCTGCCCTGGATCCAACGTATAGACATTGGTTTCTGGATTATTCATCTCAGAAAGATTCATAGAAAGATTCAGGCAATTGGTTTTAAATGCCACGAAGTTGGAATAGATGATCATAAACGCTGAATATACACGTTCACGAATATCGTCTCTTAACTTCGTAAATAAAATATCGGATCTACCATAGCGGTATTTCCAGTTGTTAAAGAAGTTTTGTAAGTCAGCTTCTGTTGTAAGTGCTTTGGCAGTACGGTAGTTCTCTACCGTCAATGCTTGTAAAGACTCTAAGGACATACGATCCAGGCCACCTTCAGAAGCAGTCAATGGATAGGCTGACATCGCAAACTTCTCTACGTAATCGTAACGATCAGATTCGGTTAATACCTCAATATTCGATCCACGATATACTTCAAAATTTCCAGATTCTCCATTTGTCGTATACATGGTAACTTCAATTTCAGAATTAAAGTCTGGCATGAAGTAACCGTCTTTGCTATTAAAGCTTAAACGAAGTGTAGATGAATCATGAAGCTGGTAATAGCAGAAGGATCGCTGTTCTTCTGGCTGCGAGTACACTGGAAGGGTATCCAACTGGGTGTAGAATCCTTCATCGGTAGCTCCTCGATACATAACGTCAAATCCACAAAGATCTCCTTCAAATGGAATGTCAATGATTGGATAATTGACCTTGCTGTTGTTAATGATGTTTTCATCAACGACGCTACGTATACATTGGTGCATTAGTACTTCCAGAGAGATGTAACCATTTCCATCTCGACGAATCTTGATGTATGGGTTGTTTAATCCAGAAATACTATTATTAAAATTGGTGAATACGTAGTATGCACTATAAATATAGTCTTCTTTTGTGTCAGAACGTTTTCTGGCAATTTTAAGTTCAATGTCATAATCTAAGACAAATGGGATTCCTTCTACTAATACCTGCGTATCACGATCTATATAAAAATAGAAAAAACCGCTGTCTTTGTCATAACTCATATTATTTTTAACAGCAGACTCCTCCAAAACCAACAGAAATGTACAGCTAGCCGCTGTTGAAAACATGTCGTTTAACTGGAAAATCGCTGCATGCGAATAGATGCTTTCCGTGATCTCCGCACGGTTTGGAAACATCTCTCGAAAAAGTACAGAACCCGTATTAAATACATCTTCTGTGATGTTGGAGATTTGTTCTTCTACGAAGCCTACCATACCAATGGTTCGTTTATTGATATCAACGTCTGGATAGTAGACGTCAAGAAGGGTATCTCCAAAGTCTTTGACTGCGAAGTTGTCGATGTAACTTCTATCTACATAGGTACCATCCATAGCAGTCGCCATAGTATAACACCTCCTTATTCAGATCGGAAACGTAATTTAAATACCATATTTCCGTTTCCGTAATTTCCGGTGTCTCCACCGTTTTCGTAAACCGTTTCAATAAACGGTGCTCCTACCCAGGTTCTACCTGCGGTACCAAGGTTCTTATTATAGGTTGGAACCATTGCAACACTATTCCCTCCATCACTGGATTGAATTGCATCTTCCAATCTGGAGTTGTAGTTAAATTCTGCAATGGCTGCAAGATTATAGTCTTCTTTCCAAGAATAATTAAATTTGACATCCAACGTAATATGGGAAAGAAGGGTTCCAGCAGACCAGGAATACTGATTTGATGGAATCGTGGACGGATAAACTCCATAGTACTTAGACCAAAACAGGATCGTTTCTCCATCTTCAGCAGTCAAGATATAATAGACTGCACCGGTATAATCCAAGATGTGATTTAAGATCGTATCTGCTTTTGGATGATACGTTCCGGTATAACAACCATCGATGTAGTCGCACCAAAGTTTAATCATATGGTAGACATCCATATTACGATCATCCTGGAAGCTGACAGTAAACTCGCCAGCGGTTCTACTTTCCACACCGTGTTTACCATAAGAAACTTTATATCCCGTATATCCAGTACCATACGTATCCGTATTGATATACTCATCGTTTAATGAAAATGAGATTGCTGCATTTGATAAAATGAATGAGAAGTCGGATGACTGATTCATACAATCGTAACTTAATTCATGTACGATTTGTGGTGCATTGGATGCGGCATACATATAGTTTGGATTATTTGCAAACGATGAGTTGTCATTAGATGCTTCATCCATCTTATTTTGGCTAGCACTCATTTTGACGTTGCATTGTGGACGCACAAAAAAGACGTGTGCAAAACTCTTTTGAAGTACAGAATCTGGTGTTGGTAACTTAAATCGATTATAGCGTGTCGCTGATAATCTTAAGTACGTAAGAGGAGATCCTTCCCAGATACCAAGAGAATGCATCAACGATTCACGAGTTTTTCCCGCACCACTTTCATATAGTGATCCGATATCTCCACGAGCTTCATACCATGGTGTATCTGGTTTGTCGATGCTTTTACCATTAAATGGAAGTGGATCTGATCGAAGCAATCGTCTGGAAATAGAACCTTTTGGTTGCTTTGTGCCTGTATTTACTGGCTTCCCAGCATAGGTTGCTGCTCCCATATTCGCTGGAGAGATATTTAGCATACCATCTGAAGAATATGTTGCGATAGAAGCAGCATCAGTTCCAAATGTTGGATTATCTACAGTCGGTACATCGTCTGCAGATGCTGAGTTCGTTGTCTTATCATCTTTTTCTTCCCAGATACCAAAACTTTCATCCTTATCGATAGATGTACGAAGTGGGTTCCACTTAGTTGGTCCAAGTACCTGTGAAAGTTTTGTAGTTGCATTGACTCTATCACCTGTAATAGCGGCATTTCGTTCTAATTGAGATGCTAAATCATCAGTTAACTTCGCTAGCGCCTCATTGTATTTCTTATCTGTGTATGTCTTATCTGCAGCTTTCATCAATCGGGCAATCTGTTTTGCGGTGAAACCTTTTGTGTATAAGTCACGTAAATCACCAATACCATATATACTACCAACTTTACTAACGTCACACTTGAATTTAATGGTATATTTCTTTCCAGATGCATCAGTTACAACGACAGTCTTTCCATCATCTTTGATCGATAACGTTGGCTTGATATCACCTTTAAGCAATCCAACAAGCTGTTTATTGGTAAGCTTATCGAGATTCATATTGGTATTAATATTTGATTTGATTTCAGTATCCTTAAGTATGATATTCTTAACTTTTCCAGTTGTTTTATCCGCTGCTGCGTTAATATCTTTAACTGAATAATCTGAATGTGAGTCTAAGACATACAGTGTACGGTTACCAATTTGAACGCCAATTACGTTCGTATTTCCAAGTTTCGTAACTTTTCCTGTCAGCTTTTTATTGGTTGGCTTAACACCAGTCGGATTATATGTCTTATCATATGTACCAAATATTTTGGTCATAGCTTCTTGTGCTTCTGCGTTTTTTACAAACGATGGATTTGCACCGCTGCTATTATCAAACTGCCAACGTGTTAATTTTGTTTTCTTTCCGTTGCTTTCTTTAATCCAGACATATCCGTTTTCGTAATATATGTTATCCGGAAGATCTTTTTTATCTTTATCGGAAAGGGTACCTTTATATGGTATGATATGACCATCTTTATCAAAGTAATACTTAGCATTATGAAGAGTGTCACCAGTGGTAGTTGTCTCTTTCTTATCTTTATCCGATGTTTTCTTTTTATCGGTCCTAGCACCTACAATTTTTGAAGTTTCTTTGAGCATATCATTGACATTATAGACATGCTTCGAAGCTTCCGCAGAGCCTACAGGAATAATATGTCCATCCTTATCTATAGTATAGTATGGAAATTCTCTTCCTGACTTATCTGAAGTTGATTTCGCCATAGTTTTCACCTCACTTTTCAAGGCTTTATCGCGTTAACCGAATGTTTTCAGGTGGAAAACGTGGCGGAAAAGAACCATATACCCCGAAGAGTATATGGTTCAATATCCAGTTGTTTCGAAAGTTATTCCATTGACTGAGCTTTCGAATTGAGACTCCATCTGAGTCTCGGAGTTACAAAGCTGTATATGCTATAATGCAACAATTAGTGCGTAGTGGGGTTATTCCCACTAACATATAGTTTGTGGGTGAATGATATATTATTTCATTGACTCAGTAGATAAAGGAGGTTATAATATGGGAAAATCTGAGATCATTGTCGATGCCTTATTCAACGTTGCAGAACGAGCAGTTAGTGGAAAGGTCGGCAAATTTATATGTGGTGAGTACTTAGATGGATCCACAAGATCCATTCCAGATGCATTAGCTGGAGAACTCAAATCACCAAAGCAGAAACGAAAAGAAGAAAAACAAAAGAAAGAACAACGGCAATATGAAGCAATGTATGCAAAGCCAAAGAAGAAACATAAGAAGTCCAAGAAGAAAAAACACAAGAAAGCAAAAGCGGTATTGAAATTATAACGGGTTTAAAACAATAAAATACCAGGGGATTTTGGTTGTAAATGAACTGCTTCATCTTTGGCCCCTGGTATTCAGATAATTTCCTTGCTGGCTTTTTCAAAGCTTGCTGGTAATTTCATAGGGCGTACCTCGTCCAGATGGGACGAGAAAGAAGAGCATACCTTTCGTGACCGGTATGCTCTTCTTTTTTTTATCCGAGTGCTGCTCGGAATTTATTTCTTTCTTGGTTATACGCAATTTGGCATATCTCAACATCCGTGATATTATTAAGATCTTCTGGTATGGATGCAATTAGATGACGATCCATACGAATCTTTAAAGATGCATCGACAGTTTTCTTACCAACAAACTTTGATGCATAACGATCTGCTTCTGATTCCACCATAATATAGATGAGTTCATCGTCATCCATATCTTCTTTGAACACCGAATGTGCGACCATTCGTTTGTATTTCTTAACTTGATGTGCCAATCGTCTCGCGTCAACCGTATCATTCTTTGTATCCAACGTTCCAAAATGTCCATTTGCTAGATGCCCGATCTCATGATAAATGATTGCTTTCTGGACCGCACGGGGATATTCTTTGAATTGCTGATCCACAAATACATCGGTACCATCTCGGTTATAAGCAGTTGCAGATAGAACCGGTAATTCATGAACCTTTATTTCCAAATCTCCAAAGTTATAAGTTGCAACAACTGGAGATTTCTTTTCCAAGTTCATTTGCTTACGAGCAGTTAGTTTCTCATAATTTCGAATAGATTCCCGTTCCTTATCAGAGATTGCTTGTGTAAACATTTTGCAGGTATACAGTCGAAAGACTCCTAAGTTGTACATCGTGGACAATGCAATTTCTTTACATGCAGCCTTTGCCATTCGAAATAATTTTGCAACGGTTGTCTGATGTAAGGTTTTTCCATTGGTTTCTTTCCATGCAAGAGAAAAATTACGCATTCGTTTTCTGATATCTTGAATACGATCTTCAGATGTCTTTAGCCAGTTATTAACTGATTGACAAAGATCATCATAGGTAACCATTAGAATATCCGTATCTTTGGTTCCACGGACAATATCTTCCATATACCCTTTGACATACTTATCCATATCAATATAATCTGCTTCCGTGTACATCAAGCGACTCATACTTAATAATATCTCAGATAAGTAGTTCGGATCTTTCGTTTCCATATGTGGACAATATTTATGCCAGATCGGATTCTTATTAAAGTATTCCCTATATGATCGTAACGCATGTACGTAACGTAAAATCTCTTTTTGACGTGCTTTTTCATGCAAAATATCTATGATTCCGTTGACATAGTCATCCAGTAATAGAATACATCGCTTAAAGAAATTTCCAACTGCAACCGGTGCATCTAACACGCTTTCATTAGTTACATAGAACTTCATATCGTAACGATCCATAACTTGATCGAATCGTTTATCTAATGCTTCAATTGTAGGCAATGAATTCACCTCCTTGGTTAGTAAACTGTAAAATCACATAAGAGAACCTGTTACTCCCCAGTTTCAGGTCCTCTTATGTGAGATTTAAGACCTAATTGTAACGTAATCGGATATAGGTCTTCTTTTTTTGTTCCTTCATATAAATCAAAAAGTCAAATAACTCCGTACATAATCCCTTCTTCTTGAGTATGGACTTTACGTCCTTCTGTTTTGCATCGACTACTATCTCGGTTTGTTTGCTGTTTACACGTGGATCCATACCCGCATCACTCAAGCTATCAGCGATGTCCCCCATAATAGTCTCTTGATGTTTGCAACGTTCGTATGAATCGGTCAGTGTACCTTCTGTCATTGTCGATTTCCCCTTTCTTAATTAATTATACGGCGTTATTTCTAACTTATCAGTTGGTTTTACGTAGAATAGAAAATCAAAGAGACGATACCCCGTAAGGATCGTCTCTTTGTATACTATTCGAGATACTGAATCCAGAATCCTCCATCGATCAAATCTTCCGGAGGATTATCGCCTTCGCTACCTAAGATGTTTTTATACATATCGGCACGAATGTCGATTTCTAACTGTTTGATTCGTTCTTCGAAGTTTTCTTTGGAGACTAAGTCTCCATTCGTGATCATGTCAGATACATCCTGTTTGATGTTATTAATCTGTGTCATGATCTGTTTTTTGTCACCTTCATAGACTGAAGTATCAATCTTGTTTCTCAAGATCTTATTCGCTTCTTCAATCTTATTATTTGCAGATTGGATGTAATTATGAACATCGCGAAGAGTCTGGAGTTCTTCAGGTTGATCTGCAAAGAAAGTATTTAAGTGCTGTTGTACTTCAGCATACTCTTCTTTGGTTACGCGAGCGTCAATGGATTTTGATACATCTTTCAAGATCTCTGTTAAAGAGTAATTATCCTGAAAGACCTGGTCTGTACTAGAACGTACGATCAGATTGTAAATCACTCCATCAACCTTCTTAGAAAGTACAACAGGAATATCAATCATGTTATCTTGTGGTGTTTTCGGCATAATGTGTTCACCCCTTACAGTTTTGTGGTATCAAATCCTGTTACATAACGCACATAATCTCCTGTCGAAATATCCGGAATGTCTAATACAACTTTACTATGACGAATCATAGTATTTTTATCATACTTATTATCTGGGATGGCATCTTCTACTACCAATAACGCACCTGGGTTTGTCTCTAAGCAGCGTTCATAATAGTAATAGAATCCATTGTTATCCGCATCGTATTTTCCATCTGCATCTGGTGTTTCATCTGGAGTTGGAACTACTGGATCATCGTCATCCCCACCCGGTGACGGATTTGGATTTGGGTCCGGATCTTTATCATCGTATTTTCCGTTGATGTTTTCCAGTAAGATATCTTTGATGTTTTGCTCATCATATGCAACGATAATATTGCCAAGAATCAGATGAAGATCCAATGTGATCTTTCTAGGATAGAAAGATACCTGAAATTCTCCAAAATCCAATTTAGCGGCAGCTGTGGAATATACTGGGATGTTGTACTGCATCATACACTGAATGGTATGAGAATCATATGCATAGGAGTTTCCTTCAATGCTATTATGGATTCCAAAGCAGTCAGAGTTATTTGGATCTGTGCATTGTAAGATACAGATGTCATTAATCTTTAACGTATACTCTACGTTGTATGCAGAAGCCATCACTCCAAATGGTACTTTGTTGGTTACTGCAAATACAATCTTTGGATCAAAGAGTTTTACACGTCTATATACCAACTCGTTGTTGAACGCACATCCAAGTGGTAACAATCCGTCATACCCTTCATCTAAAGACTTAGTGGTACAAGAATGATTAATCTCTACGCCTTTTTCGTTGTAGATACTATAGTCTACCCATAAGACGTAACGATCAGAGATTGTAGAAATCTCTGTAATTTTATTCTTGCGCAGGTCTTCCGTCATGGTTTTATATAACGTGCGGTTTGATTCCAGATTTGTATAGTCGATTCCGTTGATGTACATCGTTGCAATCATTTCACGTGCCGTATTGTCATGCTGTAATGACGCATGGGTACGGAAAGACTTTGCGATATTACGTGGAATGCTGGTCGTTTGATCAACTTTGACATACTGATCCGCAATCTTCGCATAAATTGCCTTTTTAGCCATATATGCAAACCTACCTTTCTGTGTAGTCTATACCACACTTATGTTCGTTGTAGTCTGAATCAAAGTCACTTGCATATTGTAGGGTTATCTCAATACGCGGTTTGATTGAATAGTACTTAGCCAGATGACCATCGATGATATTCTTATCATCCGATATGACATAGTCGTTGATCATATCACAATAAGTCTTTGCAAGATTATCCCAGTCTGGTTTTGACATGGGCCTGATAAAGCCAAGTTCTGCACATAATTGCTCCACGGATTTCATGGAACTTGGAATGGGCATGAAGACGTTACAATCGAACTTCACTGCGGTACGTATTAATTCAATGTCCTCTTCTTTCATAACCTTGAGGAAATATTTAATAAACTTTTTATGTGAATCTGCACCCTTGACATAGAAATGGACATGTTTTCCTCTCATATATCCTCTAGGTCTAGGGGTTGCTTTTGGTATGATATAAAACGTGAACTTTCTGGTATTCCAGGTGATATTTGTTGCACGTTTTATGGTTTCTGGAAGCGTTTTCTTCCATCTATCTGATTTGAAGTGTGAAAGAAGAAATTCCAGACGAGCATCCGCGTCTTCTGGAATTTCTCCATATTGTGCATCATATAAGCGTTTTAATTCAGGAATGTCGCTCATCGGTTTAGTTCTCCTTAGAATCCAGTGATTGAGCGGATTGCATAGGAGATGTTCTCTTGGAATACATTTGTAATATTCTGTGGAACATCGGTCAGTCGACTCTTAATGGTATTAATTGCCATACCAATCTTGGTAGAAATCTTTGGTGCTACCAAAGACATACCACAGGTATTCGCCAGATACTCAATCAAGCTGGTGTTATTTAAGAACAGAATTGGATTCTCTTGTGGCGACATTGCAAGATCGCTATATAAGTCAGTGATTGTAAATGTCACATCGATCTCATTTGGCATACCATCCACGGTCCAAGACTGCTCACTTACGGATTTGTTAACCTGAAGATCCGTTATCATACCAAGGTTAATGTTACAAACACCATCCATAAATGCTTTTACAAGGAACGGAGAATTGTAGGTGTTTGCGGTACTCTGTTTTGGAATTGCTAAGCATACCAGATGCATTAACGGTACCAAGTTATCCATATAAATACCAAGCTTGTTTCCGTACGGAGACTTTAAGTGAACCGTAAAGGTATAAGTCGTTGGCCTGGATGAAGATTTGTAGATATCCGGCATAATAACGTTACTACCTTTAATGACATTTCCGGTCAGGTTCAAAAGACGGGACAAAATAGATGTTACGTTATTACCATTTAAGGCAGTTGATAAACTCTCTGTTGCAGAATTGATAAGGTCTGAAAAGCCTTCTGCAACATCTCCAGAACCACCGGAATTGATAAGGAAAGCAACTTCTTTTAATGCATCCGATCCGTTATCAAATGCGCTTTTTAACATAGAGGTTCCAGTCTCGTTGTTATAGTTTTCAGTAAATCCAGAGGATGGATCCACGCAAAAACGAACGTATTGCATATTGGTAACGGTCTCATACAATGACGTTGCAACGCTCGATGCTTTGTCTTTGACTGCTTTTATAGTACCCTGCCAGAATCCGTATTTCTTGTTTTTCGTTGTATCAGATGTAACTGAGTTCGTTGTCTGATAAAGCACCTGATACTCACCAAGAGTATCTTTGTTTAATTTCGCGGCAGTTTTCTTTTCTGTTTTCGTCTTTCCGTTTTTCTTAACTTTGACTTTCTTTGTTGTTTCGGTATACCGATACATATTTGAGAAAGTTTTATTAATCTGAGACTGCATCGATTTTGTAGGCTTATTTCCAGATAAGCTACGAGCACCCGTTTCATTATCCTTGTAGTATGTCCAGTTGTATTGCTGGAAAGAAACGCCGTCTAGCTTTTCTGTTAATTGCAAGAAACCAGCGATGGTACGCAGCATGATATTAACATACTGAATGTAATCCTGAAATGCTGGCGTAAAGTCATAGTATCTGACCGTATCACCTTTTTTATTATCTGAATTATCAACGGTATTTTTCTTAAGCCATTTAAAAGTGTTAGTATCTGCATTGTCAATAATGTTTTGACCCATGGATACGCGAACGCCTTTGTCTTCTCCAGGAAGATAATATGGGTTTCCTGGGATGATGGTTAGAATCGGTGCCTGTAAGCGGATATTATTTAAATAAGATCGTCCGATCGTACTGGTAACATCAGAAAATCTTGGGTCTACCGTTTCAGGGAATTGATATGGTAATCCAAACACACGCATACCAAGCTTCATCATAGTTGTTGATGAATCTGACGAAGATGTGGTTGAACTATCTGTTGTGGTAGCCATGTCGTGTCCTCCTTTCAAAGCTTAAAAAAGTAGGATAAAGCGCGTATTTAGCGCCTTACCCTACTGTTTTTATGGCTTATTTCCCTGCGGCAATCTGCTGAGCGAGTTTCATATTCTTAGTTGGTTTAGAGCCTTCCTGTTTTAAAGTAGACACGACCGGAGTGTCGGATCCCTTATTTACAACGACGGTATTACCACCAGTTTTTAAGGTCGCTAACAGTTCGTTTGCCTTGGATAATCCAGAAACACCTTTGCCTGTATTGTCGGCAATGATTGCCAGAATCTCAATCATGCAACGAAGTAATTCGCTATCATTCTTGCTAGATTTGGCAGCATCTGCACGAGTCATGATTTCAGACAGGGTGCTGGATGATGTATAGTTACTTCCACTATAAGTGGTGTTGTTTGCATTGATGAATCCAGTGTTACTTGTAGTAGTGACACCATGTCCACCATGTTTCATATTTTCACGTCTCTGAACTCTATTAAGATACTGCTGGTAAGCATTGGAACGCTTTTCCATCAGTCTTGCACGAGCAAGCATACGATTATTAATCTTAGCTCGATTTGGTGCATATACGACCGGTTCCTGATTCTGATTCGGATCCTGGGTTGCAGTCTCATCTTCACCACCATATCCACCTTGTCCACCAATAATGTGAATCTTTCTAAGTGTTTCTGGATCGGAGAGACGATTCTTCTTACGAACACCAACTCCACTACCACCTGGATCTGGAGTTACTCCATCCGGTCTCGGGTCATCGTCTTTGTACTTCTGATAATACTGCTCGTAGTAACCAGAAACGTCACCAATACGGCAGTCATCACCGAAGAACTTATAGAAGGTATACTTCGCATCCAGACCACGACTAGCGTTCTGTGTGATCAGAGTTTTATGTTTTACGTAATCGGACTGGTTCTCACCATTACGTCCATTATACCAGTGACCAGAAATCGCAGCGTCAAGTGGGAACATATCGTATTCGGTAACGTAACGTGGAAGGGTACGATTACCTTGTTCAAGTACCTGTGTGATCGCATCGTAAACGTTCTGGTTCGGGTTCTGTGCGTAATCTGGGATGCTACCACCACCAGATCCAAACCATCCAGAAGTCTTAATCATATTGACAAGTGATTCTGCGGTTGCTGGGTGACCAAACTGAACTTCACTTAAGTTGGCCATATGTGATGCACCATCTTTTGTGATCGCTAAGTTTTCACCACCGTTTTCACGCATCATAATCTGTGCAATGTATTTCTTTTGATCGTCTGTGAAGGTATATTTCGGGAAGTTTCCTGGAATTGCTGTGGATGTACCCGTAGTACTATCACCACCGGTTGTGGTTGTTGTAGTGGTTCCATTCCAGAAACTTGTAAAGTCTGTATTCCAGTTACCAGTTAAGGTTCCTTCTACCGCACGGTTTGCAACTTCACCAAAGAAGTTACCAATCTTATCAATGGTGCTATTACCTTCCTGACCACCACTTGTGGATGTAGATGTGGTTGCACCTGTTGATGTCGTATTGGAAGCTCCAGTGTTTGCTCCATTTGCGGAATTACCTTTACCATCTGTGAAAGTATTTTGCACTTTCATTTTAGATTTATCTGGTTCTGTGACAGTATATGTCTGTCCATCTTGTACATAACGTACGACCTGAATCCATGTACCATGTCCAGATGCTACACGTCCATCTGTGTATGTATTGATTGCATGAATACGAGGACCTGGGTCATTAGAACCACCATGTCCACAAAGCATGCCATTACCAATATACATTTCAACGTGGCCGTCTTCACCAGAAGATCCATGTGCATAGAAGAACACAAGGTCACCAGGAAGCATCTTACTTTCAGATGGATAAGTTCCCATTGTAGTATTCGGGCCGTCAACGACTTGACCAGCACCGATCATATCGCCGGTATAGGAACCAATGGTCATACCAAGTGCGGTTTTATAGATTGCACAGCAAGTAGATGAGCAGTCTCCATAACCATGTCCATCGACACCTTCCATAACTCTGGAACGGTCGCTAGACTGAGTATATGTGTTACGTTCAACAATTGTCAGCATCCAGTTTACTAGCGCTTCACGTGCATCTGCAGCAGAAGAACCTTTTCCACCTTTCATACGGTTAAGTACGGCGTTGATTCCGCCTTTACCACCCATGATCTTATTCAGTGTACGAAGGAACTTAACACCAAATCCACCTTTACCTGCAGCTCCTGCGTATTTGTTATACCAGTTCTGACCCATACTAGCACGTTTTGACTCAACGGCGCTACTCTGATCAGCTGGTGATTCAAATTTATGCAGAACCACGTCAGATGCTTCTTTTACAGATGATGCTGATTTCAGCACATTATATACTGGTGAATAACCACTACTTTGCAGTTCTTGTAACAACCAGTCAAGCTGTGACTTCGTATCAGCAATAGATACATTTCTTGATTTAACAAGATCATACAGACCCTGTTTACGTCCAGGAGATGTCCATTGTGCAAGACCATATCCATATTGCTTTCCGAGTGGATGTAAGAAGTCATTCTTACTAATTTTACCACTATCTACATCAGCGGTATACTGTGCGGATGTGGTTCCTAATTTCTTAGCAAGAAGCCCTTCGACAATTCCTGGATTGATACCGGACTCAGCTTCCAGGTTACCCATCAAACCAGCAGCACCAAACGGTGTCATACCACCAGTTGTGGTAAGGTAATTGTATACCTGCTCAGTTACTTCATTGCCTTGTAAATTTCCGCTAGTTGCTGTAGTAGGTGTGGTAGTAGCATCTGTAGATGTTGTATAGGTATCCGTACCTGTACTCGGATTCCAGAAACTTGTAAAGTCTGTATTCCAGTTTCCAGTCAGAACACCTTCTACTGCACGGTTCGCAACTTCACTAAAGAAGCTTCCCATCTTATCGATCGGTGATCCTTCGGTTACGGTTGCAGTTGTATTACTATTGGTATTAGTTCCGGCAATTGATCCAAGTGCAGCGACGTTACCAATAGAACCTTTGCCATCCTTAGAGAATGCCCAGAAGTTGCTACCTTCATTTACGAAAGTACTTGGTGAATAGGTTACCATAGAACGATCTCTGGAAGCACAGTCATTAACCACGATCTTGCCGTCTTTGATACCAACAAGGTCGATAAAGTGACCTCCTTGTGTGAAGGTTCCAGGTCCCATAGAACCAATAACCGCTTTTGCATTCTTAAGAGAATTTACAATACCGGATTCACTTACACCGAGTTCTTCGGTTGTAATACCGTATTTGCTACCAATGGATGGGAAGAAGTCCCAAGAAGTACCACTATTCGCGGTACGCATTCCATTGTCAAGTGCGTATTGACAAGTTTCTTTCGGTGTGATGTCAACACCAAAGGAACGCAAGATAATCGCCATAGAGGTCGGACCACATGCAGAGGATGCAATAGTCTGACTTGGATCACCAACGCTTGAATACTGAATGGAACCCCAACGGGAGTCATTCTGTAACAGGTATGGGAAACCATTTAACATATCTGCGCTATCACCAGCGTAATTTGTAGAACCTGATGAAGTTGTGGTTGCTTTCTTATCGTTCTTTTTGTCGTCTTTTCCGTAACCACCCTTTGTATAGTGGTTGTATGCACTTCTTCTGGATCCTGATCCACCGTTTCCAATAGACCATGCAGATCCTGTATATTTTGCTAATTCCTGTGGTGTATAAGCTCTTGAGAAGTTCTTACCACGCGGGTCGTTGACACGAATACGACCATCGGAATCTTGTCCAACTGCGACTACATAATGTCCTGCGGATGTATATGGAGTTCCGTTTCCGTTACTTGTACCGGAAAGAACGACTTCATTACCAGATCTTAAGGAATCACTAATAAAGTTTGCAGATGGTGCATATCTTTGCTCACTGTGTAAACCGAAGGTATCTGCAGCTCCAGATACGAAGTTCCAGTTTGTACCAGTGTTATCACGAGTTCCTGTCTCTTGTGCGAGAACAGCCATCTTTCTTGGATCGACATTGGTTCCAGCCATATCTGCAACAACCATAGACATTGCAGCTGGTCCACAACCACTATCACCAAGAGTTCCACCGTCACCGTTATAGTCGTAACGGTCTTTTGCCCAACGTTTGTCTGTCTGAGCGTAATAGGAATGACCATTTACGGTATCAGGTGCAGCATTTCCGACTTTGGATCTTCCATAGCCACCACCCATACGTCTCGGTCCAGAACCAAATCCATGATTCATTGCTTTACGCATCTGAATCGCACGTCTAAATACATCACGAGTTCCTTCTCCAGATCCACCTGCAGAAACATCTGCGAACTGAGGAAGTTCTCCGTATTCTTTTTCAGAAAAGCTTGCGACGTTATATCCAAATCCACCGCTAGATCCACGTGTCTTTGGTTTTCCGGAACCGGATCCACCTTTCAGCCAGTTGGTAAACTTAGCCCAACCACCAGTTACAACGCTCTTTGCGGATTCCCAAGCAGACTTCGCTGCTTTCTGGATTTCATCGATCGCTTTCTTAGCAGGAGCATCTTCTGTTACCTCATGTGGAGTAACCATACCTGCCTGAATCTTTGCTTCGAGTTCTTCGTCACTGATACCACTTTCCAGAAGATCACCAGTCTGAGAATAATATTCCCAAGAAGAACCTTTACGTTTGTAGTAGTTACCTGTAGGCTCAAAATAGCCCATGCTTGTCTGTTTCTTGAACAGGTTCGCTACGGTATGAATCATACCATATTTTTCAACACTGGATCTAAATCTTTGAACTCCGATAGAGAAATTCTGTAATCCAGTTGCTACGGCACTTGCACCATCCTGGAATGCAGTAATTAGGTTTTTACCGTGTTCTGCAAGGGATGCACCGATTTTAGAAATACCACTATCTTCTTTGTATTCAACGGCTTTTAATGTACCAGCAAAGATCATACTAGCTACTTCATCAGCATCCACATTGTCTTCGATGATATCACCATTTACGTTATAGTGAGTAAATCCGTTTACAGCTTCTACGTAGTATGTCTCATCTGGAGCCATCCAACGAGTCTCTTTCTTACCACCAACGAAGAAAGATTTGATATCGCCAACACCACGTCCAAGTTTGTTCTGAATCAGATCGATTCGGTTACCTACTGCATCAATCGCATTGGATGTAAACTTAGAAACTGCATCAAGTCCGCTAGAGAAGGCATCTCCTACTTTCTTGACAGTGCTCTTAAATCCAGGAACGATCTTGTTATTCCAAAGCTGGCTTACCTTGGAATCTTCTGTATAGTCCGTTTCCTTGAGAAGACCGTTGTTGATCATTGCAGTTACTTCATCAGCATCCACATTGTCTTCGATGATGTCACCGTTGGCATTGTAGTGAGTGTATCCATAGTTTGCAGCCACGTAGTAGGTTCCGTCCGCGTCCATATAACGTTTCTCAGTTTTTGATAAGAATACGTTCTTAATGGAATCCCAGTTACGTCCTTGCCAGTTTCTCCATTTCTTATACATAGTTGCGCCACCTTTTACGGCGTTGCCTACGAATGAAGAAACAGCTTGCCATGCATCAGATAGGTGACCAAGCACCTTATCTTTTGCTTTTCTAAGACCTGGTTTGATTGTATGCTGCCAAAGTTCTTTTGCGCCACTTGTTTTAACTTTTTCACGGCTTAATGCACCTGATGTATACATACCTTCGATATAATCACCGTCAACACCGTCATCAGATATCAATTCACCGTTTACGTTGTAATGATACCATTGCGCATCACCGCTGGTCGCACCCATAGATTTACGCATCCAATAGGAGCCATCTGCTTCTATGTACTTGTAATCTGTATGGGTTCCAAAGAATTCCATAGCCATTCCAGGAAGTTTTGCAACAATTTTAAGATATTTCTTCGCAATCTTTCTGTTATTTGCGGACCAAGCAAGACCAGCGTCCCAAACGTTTTTTGCTGCATCAAGAGCTGAATCTTTGATATTTTTAAGTCCATCGGAAACTTTTTCTTTTACGTTATCTTTCCATTTCTCAAATCCTGTTTTACTTGCCCATCTGGAAGGTGTAACAAGGTTTGCGTTGATAAGGTAGGATAACTCTTCATTGGAGATACTGCCTTCATCAAGCTTCTCTCCGTCTGCACTGTATAACTGACCAGTATCATCATAAAATCTACCAGTACCATCTTTCAGATCCCATGTGGAGTCAATCTTCTTATCGCGCTTATTGAAGAAATCCCAAACGTTCTTTCCAGCTTTTACAACGCCAGCACCAAAATCCATCGCTTTTGATCCAAAATCGGATACCGCGGTTGCAATGTTACCTGCAACATTGGATGCTTTCTCGTGCAAGGATGATAATGCAGATGTTACTTTTTTCTTTCCAGAATCAACGAGTTTTTGGAATCCAGTTTCACCGACCGTCTTGTGTTTTGTTTTCGTAACAAGTCCTGAACGGTATAAATATGACAAATCCTGAGTACTGATCATCTTTCCGGCATCGCTTCCATCAGCATTATGAAGTTTTCCTTCATTATCATACCATTGGCCGGATCCATCATTTAAATCATATCCGGTATCCGTACGAGTTTCTTTTTTGGTAAAGAAATCCCATGCGTTTTTACCAGCTTTTACAACGCCAGACCCAAATGCCGCTGCATCTTTTGCAACAGCTGATACAGCGCTTCCGATTCCAGAAGCTACTTTAGATGCTGCGGATCCAAGTGATTTTGCAGCCTTTACAACGGTATCTTTCGCGCCTTTCGTTTGTTTTCCCTGTTTATGGAATTGACCCGCAATATCATCTTTGAAGTTGGTCTCATCACCAACAGTACCTAACACTTTACCATCTTTATCTGTAATTGTATAGGAGCCATCTTTATTTTTGGTATAGGTATTACCAGATTTACCGATGTAACCTTCTTCCTGCTCATCCTTACCATTCCACCACTTAGAAATAGCGGACGCAGGTTTCTTTAAAGCTTTTACGATACCTTTGGTACCTTTCTCCATTACAGATGCATTTTTGTCAGAGTTATAATCTCGGAAGGATTTGTATTTACCATTCACTTCGCCATTGTTAACAGCATCAATGTATGCATCAGCATCATCATATTTTCCTTCCGTAAGTCCCGCCTTTTTCAATGTCTCGTATTGAGATTTTAATTTTTTATCACGGTCTTTAATGTATTCTTTCTTAAAAGATGCACGATCTGCCTGTAAATCGTCATAGTTCTCTTTACCCATAATGAGCTCGTAAACAAGGCAAGCTGCAGTGTTCAATATATCAAAACCACAACTGGTCGCAATGACCTCATTAACAATATCAACTACGGTACCAGTAAATGTCTGAGTAAATGCTCCCAATGCTGCAGAGATAACTCTCATGGTGTTATCGACTTTATTTTTATTAACTTGGAAAAGTCTAGCGGTACCAGTGATACCATTTAACGCTCCAAGTGTAAGAAATACGATCTGAGATACACCAACTGTGACAGTACCAATGCTGACTTTCGCACTTAACGCTGCGGTTACTTTCTTTGCAATCTTACCGAAGACACCTTCAGATGTAAATGCTTTGGTAATTTTACCCATGATCTTTCCGACCCATGAATCTGCTAATTTACCTTTCGCGGCTTGTGCAGAACCTACCTTCGCACCTACTTGCTCAAAGAAACTTTGAAGCATTGCGATGATCTTCTTCTTAAGTTTCGACGTACTCTTTTCAGCTACTTCATCTGCAGAATTAAGAACTAAATTAGCACCTGTTTCGACAACATCGTCTGCTTTAGTTGTAGCGACTGCAGTTACCGCATTATCTACTTGAGTAGATACTGCATGTGTCGTCGCACCAGTTGTAGCTTCTACTGTCGATCCTGGTAATGCTAATGTGTTTCGAGAAGATCCTGACATTACGGAAGATGCAACGTTATCCATTTGGCTAGCTCCAGCTGAAGCCGCATCATCCATAACTTTACCTGTGGAATCTACAATAACTTCTGATGGTGCTGGACCCTTTCCTTTTAATGCCGCATTAAATTCAGCATCTGATACTTCTTCAACAACAGTTCCAGCTGTATTAGCACCTGTAGTTGTACCCTTCGATACAGTTGCATCACCAACTTCATCTGCAATATCATTGCCCATTTTGTCAAGACTATTTAACGCACCATCTGTATCGCTAGGTGCTTTATTCACCTCAGCATACCAAGAGGTCTCGTCTGTGTCTGGTAAATCGAAACTTTCAGATCCACCAATTGTATAGTCTGATGTAGCAAGATTATCATAGGTACTTGCATTACCCATCGGCATATTCGTGGAATTTTTACCTAAGGTATAGCTTCCTTTTAATGAGTTGATGACATCGGTAACACCCTTGCCAAAGTTTGTCTGACCGAGTGTCCGTTGAATAATGTTTCCAACACCTTTTCCAACAGCGCCTACACCTTTTGCAACACCTTTAAATACGGCACCAGCACCTTTTACGACGCCTTTTCCAAGAGCGTACATAATTTGGACTGGCTTCTTTGCCATGTAATACAAAAGTCGTGTTTTAGCTGTGGTAGCTGCGTCTACGTCTCCTTCGTCATTGGTAAGGAAACCTAAAAGATCTCCGCTAAAAAGCTCTTTGATATCATTTAAGAATCCTTGGAACTCGTCTCCACCAGATTTTCCATTTGTATTCGCACGGTTCTTTTTATTCCATTCGGCATCTTCACTTGCCTGACTAAAGGCATCGCTGAACGATTGTCCGATATCTCCAATGCCTTTTCCAAGGAAATCTAAGAGTTTTTTCAGTAATCCAGACTTATTTAAGAATGCCAGCAACGCAATGAGTCCAGCACCAATTAAGCCTTTCTTACCAAAGATTTCAGACCAACCTTTGAAGAAATCAAATGTCTTCTTAGCCTGCTCTTTTGTCTTACTTGACATCGCTTCTACCGCATCGAGGATTCGATTCATTCGAGATTCTTTCTTTTCCTCAGCTTTTGCCGCCATAGATTCATCGGCTGTCAGAGCATTGTCAAGCGTTTTATCACGTAATTCCTGTTTACCTCGAACGATCGCCATCTGAGGGTTATTAATAACAGCATTTGGATTTAACTGGATATCCGTTTGGGATCCTTCTCCGCTACTGTTACCATTCATGATCGCCATTGGTAAGCCCATCATTCCGCCACTACCAGTAGTTGCATTGTTTTCAGCAGCTTCTCCACCATCAATGATAGAGTATGCATCTACAGCTTGTCTGGTATTAGATGGTCCAGGTAATCCAGCTGGTGTATCACTCATAGTTGGTCCAGAGATTGCTCCCTGAGATCCACCCATTGTTGGAATTGCATCGGCTCCAGAATCACCACCGCCACCAAAAGAGTTGCGGAGATATTTTGCAAACTTAGATACTGCATTTCTTGCGAAATCAGCAATCTGTACACGAATTGGTTTATTCTTATCGCTGTAAACCTTATCACCTTTATTGGTCCAAACGATTTCTGGTCGACCAGCTTCACCAACTAAGGAGTAACCTTCTTTGGCATCGTCGGTACCTTCGGCATATCCTTCACCGGATGTATTATTTAAAATGGCTGCAAATGCGGAAGCTGTCTTAGAATGTGCATCTTCGGTCTCTGGTTCGTCTTTTTTCTTCTTACCAAAGAGCTTGGAGAATATTCCAGATTTAGACTCATCAAGTCCAGCTCCGTTAAAGTCTTCGCGTTCCGCGTTCGAATAAATAAGACTACCAAGTCCATCTTCTCCAACAGGGGTTTCTGGTGCAACACCTTTCACACCCATCTCTTCGTCAGTTGGATTTGGTCCACCTTCACCATATTTATATGGTTTTCCTTTTCCGTGCTTACGTTCAGAACCATCTGGATTTAATCCATTGATGGAGTTTAAGATCTGCTGTAAGAGACTAATCTGACGAACTTCATTGGTTGCATTCTTTGGATCGATATTCGCAAGCTTCTTGGCGTCATACGCAGATACATCGCTAATCTGCTCACGTTTTCTCTTTTCTTCCTCGGAGTCAATCGCTTCGCCTTTCCAGCGAATCTTCTTACCTGCCTTGGCTTCTGCTTCGGCACGGTTTTGAACGGTATCTTCCCACTGGTTTCCACCAGTATATTTCAGAATATTTTTCTGGTTCTTCTCGCGGTCACGTCTGGATCTGGATGTTTCTTTTGCTTGTGCACGTTCAGCTTGCTCATTTGCTTTTTGAATAGCAAAACGACCTTTGAAGTCTTTTGCCATATAATCGTCTTTCCAGTCTTCAAATGATGGTATATTACCGTCTTTATCTGGTTTTATTTCACCATTCGCACTCATACGTTCGTATGTAGTTTTTAGACGTTCGCTATAATCATATCCAGATTTGTTTTGTGATTTGACGTAGTTTGCTTTCCAATCTTTATATGATTGGTCACCTTTCTTATTATCAGCCTGATACTTTTTGTAAAGTACGTTGTCGTCGAAGAGTCCGGCTTTCTCCATCTTCTTCGTATTACGACGCTGATCAATATCTTCAAGTGCATTATTTGCAGCACCTACGGCAGTTGCCGCACCACCGACAACAGTTTTAACCGCTTTAAATGGAGCCGAAAGAATACCCTTGACACCTTTCTTCATGGTTTCTCCAACAACATCAGCGGCTTTACGAATCGGGTCTAAGGAAATACCTGTTGCACGTTCAAAACCAGTTGTAATCGCGTGCATGATAGTCTTTGCAAACTTCACTGGATGAAGTACTTTACGGATCGGAGAAACGATCGCATGAGTGATACCATTTAAAACTCTAAATGGAAGTAAGACTGCTTGTTTACCTACGTTATACGTAAGCTTTGCAACGTTCTTTCCAAGAGCAGCAAATGGACGAATTAATGTGTCACGAATCAGACTTACAAATGGATCTGCAATTTTATCACGGATTGCATTTCCAACTTTATTGAAGATCTGAGTCGTGTGCTTCTTTACCCAGAATGCCATATTCGCAGCGGCTTCACCGATAGGCTGAACCGCATTCTCAATAACTCCTAAGATGTTATATTTGAATGTGATTCGCATATCGTCCGCAATGTCCTGGACGGTATTCTTAAATGGTTGAACGACATACGCCTGTAATGTATTTCCAAGCTGACCAATGACACCAGCCTTATATTCTGGATCGTCTTTCTTCTTTTTGTTACCGAAGAGCCAACGACTGAATGTATCTGATTGTGCCTTGATTGCAAGACCAAGTCCCACAATAGCACCACCGATTGGACCACCTGCAGTTAACATTGCTGGCATAAAACCGATCTGTGATAATAAGGATGCAGTCAGTGCACCAGCGGCAGCACCAGTTGCTCCCATACCTACGGTTTTACCAGTTAAGGATAATCCTGCTTGGTCTTTGTTTTTGTCTTTTACATGAGAGAAGACGTTCTTAATGGAGTTTATAACACCAATAGAACCACGCTTTTCGTCACCGAAAAGGAAGTCATGGAATGCTTTAGACTTTAACGCGGTAGTTGCAGCCATACCAAGAAGTGCTCCGGCTACTGGTCCACCGACAAGTGTTCCAAGGAATCCACCTCCAGTAATTGCTCCTTTAATACCACCTAAAGCAGCTCCGCCAATTAAGGCATTTTTGTTTTTGCTAACGAACTCCTGAGTCTTTTTAGTAATCAGACCATTGTCTTTGTCTTGATCACCAAAGATAAACTTCTGGAATTTGTCTGATTTGGAAGCAAATCCGACTGCAGATCCTAAGATGACACCACCGATTGGTCCACCGATCATGGCTCCTAAGAGACCACCGGATGCTAATCCAGCAGCTCCGCCTGCAACACCACCAACCATCGCATCTGGCAGTTTCTTTTTCAAAGAATCCTGCATCAGTTTCATGACGTTGTCTTTTGTTACAGCTTCACCATTCTTATCAGTATCTCCAAACATGGCATTATGCCAGTCTGCAAAAGATTGCTTAATGGAATCTTTAATTCCAGTAAAGATGCCTTTTCGTTCACGTTCTCCGGTCTGTTCATCTTTTTTGCCAAAGATTTTTTCCATGATACCTTCTTTGACGGTTCCAATAATGGAAGTCTCAGATTTTTCATGGGTCTTTCCTTCAGAGTCTACGTATGCTTTACCAGTAAACCGATGCTCCATTTCCAAGAAGGAATCGTGAAGCATATTGGTCATGCTAGATAATGCACCTCCTCTACGGAAACCATCGTCATCCTTGGTTCCAAAGAGTTTGGCTTTCATTGGTTTTAAGAGCTTATCATCGATGGAAGATACAATTGTGGTAGCAACTCCACCAATCATCTCACCAGCTTCTTGCATTAATGCTTTTGCATCACCATTGACAAACGCATCACCCATACGGGATGCATGTTGTAAGGATGCTTTCCGAAGCTGATCAGAAAATGCCATCATATCACCATTCGCAAAGGAATCGTTTCGAATAGCACTTCGATAATCAACTTTACCGTATTTAATGCCCTTACTGGACATTCCAGATGATTTATTCTCAACGTGATTCTTTAAGAGCGTATCCACCGGAATCACTTTTCCATCTGGTCCGATTCGTTCAAATAAATCGGTCTGTAAAATTCCACTCTGGGTCGGATTTTTACGAAGCTCGTCAAGCTTCTTATTACGATTCATCGTCGCATAAATCTGACCTTGGGTGAGAGTATTCATTGTCAGAGGATCGTCGACGGTCATCTGACTTACGATATTCTTGAACTGATTCTTGGATTTATCATCCCCACTGAATCGTTCAATCATCTTGAGCATCGTCCGATTTACTTTACCATTTTTGGATGTAAAGTCTGCATTTGGATTTGCAGAGTTACGATCCAATGCCATGTAAAGTTGCTCTTGCATGGACTGCATGTTTTTCTTTTCTTTGTCGTTTTCCAAAGAATTGATATAAGCAGTCAGGTTCTTACCGAATGGGGAATTATTGAATCCATCTGTAACGGCTTTTGCAAGACCATCGAGAATGCTCTTATCACGCTGGTCATAGGTTTGCAGCTTATTTTCTTTGAAATCAAAATAATTACGTTGTCCCATATAGGAGGCAAGGTTCTTCTGATTCTCAGATACTTTACCGTCAGAAGTTCCACCCATACGTTCTGCGATGTATTTTAAATACTGGGTCTGGGTGGCAAGCTCGTTTGTGATCGTTGTAGTGATTGCTACTTTGGTTTCCCCATCAAACGGTATTGCATCTGTTTTTACTTCAATATCGTTCTTACGATCAATGAAGTTTTTACGATCCGCACGATAACCGAAAGATTTTGCAATGGTTCCGGTGATTTTACCGAACCAGTCATTGCTTTGCTGTTCACCCCAATCATAGAGCTTTTTCATCATCATCGGCATGGCACCAGAAATAGCCTGGTCCATACCTTTGATCGTAGATGAGATAACCTCTGGGACCGCGTACTGAACGAGCATACTGGATGCCATTCCAAGTGGATTTGCTGCTAATTGTTTTAGCATATTTTCATCCATCAAGGATGCAAGCATTCCAAATTCAGAATTTGAAAGGTTATCTTTTAAACGTTTGGTGACATACTTTTTGTATGCACTGACATCGAATCCGCCGTTTGCACCGATGACTTTATTAATCGATCCTTCATCATCATCGTCGTCGGACTCTTTCTTGGTCATTACTTGACCTGCTTTGTCATAGAAAGCTAAAGAGCTTTCTATGAATTTATTCATATTTGTCGAGTTGTACTCCACCAAAGCCGCAAGGTTCTGATTCATTGCGCTTAAGTGCTCTAAGATCTGTCCTCCAATTTGCTGTGATTGGAAGAATTGTGCAGACGTTAATGATACGAATGCATCGGTTTGTGCTTTGGATGTACGGAGCGTTAACTCGGTTTGCTGACTTATCGACGAATTTAAAGATGTAAACGCTTCAGCGGTTCCCGCAGCGTTTACATTATTAATTGTGACGTTACCGCCACCTTCATCTCCAAATGACACTCCTGAGCCACCGGAATCAAAGAGGTCATCAAAACCTCCATCTCCCATGATAGCTTGCTCAAATCGCTTATCATTTCCGGCTAAATGCCCACTTTTGAGGTCGTCTAATGCATTCTTAAACGCAGTATTTGCAAGTTTCACATATTTATTCTGATTTAAGTTCGTACCAGCAGATCCTCGTCTGGTTCCGCGGACGGACGTATTCATAGATCTTGCAAGTTGTGCGCCTGTCGTTACAGCTCCAGTAATGGTCGGTGCGTATTCGCCTAACACCTGTCTGGAACTGCTTCCAACCGCAGATAACGCATTTTTTAACCATGTTGTCTTAATGGCATGCGATTTCACGGGTTGGACTTTTGCACCACGATTTGCCATGATATGACACCTCCTTAGTGTATATTTTCAGTTGCTTAACGCTTATAGCACTGTTTTTTGGTGGGATTTCAGAGGAAAAAGAAGGATACCCGAAGGTATCCTTCTTTCGTTATACGATCAGATCAGCTGGATCGATCATAGAGGTATGAACAACGTTATCGTGGAATTTCTTCATGTTCAAGTTGGTAAGGGTGGTTGCCATCTTACCAGTCTGAAGACCAATGAATTTCTTACCACATGTATAGTAGTACATACCTGCACATTTCGCACATTTACAGTGTATGTCAGTGGTTCCTTTGCAATACATAACAGAACGCATTTTGACAGTTTTGCCTTTGTAAGACTCGATGATTGACGGCTCTAAGCACTTCAGTTTACCATTCTCAGAGATATATCGATAATCGTAGTCATGGATGTTACCTCCAGTTGGAAGTGTGATGTTCAGTAAGAACTTTGTTCCACAATCGGAGTTTGCATCATCGTCGATACGCTCCATCTGCATGATAGCGTTAAGTTCCTTACCAAGGTAGCCAGACTCTGCAGTACCTATAGATTTCGGATACGCACCGTTAACCAACGTATTTGCATGAGGTGTTAAGTCTGTTTTCTTCAGACCATCCATCAGAGAGTTAGCAATGAAATCATACTTTCCGGTAGCTTCGTTGTAGACAGTACCACGAATCAAGTTGATATTCTTATAGTTGTTGCCGAAAGAACCACGAGCACCAGAATCATACAAATCCATACCTGGATCACCTTTCAAAATACGTTTAGCTTCCTTAATCAAGGTTTGCTCTACGTACTCACCAGCTTTCGGGTCACCAGATTTAATCTTTTCTTCGTTTTCCTTAATGAGCTTCTTTTTCAGATCAGCAAGCTCTTTTGGTAAGAACAGGATTCCTGGTGTAAAAGAAGTACAAACCACAGCATGCATCTGAAGTCCAAACCAGTCACGCATATCAATGTAGGTCTCTACTGTATCAGATTCCGTAAGCTTATCTTTTAAAGCATTAGAGATCATGGCTTCCATTTTACCACAAACCTTATCTGTTACTGGTTTATTTACGATTTCAAATCCAATAACAGGGGAAAGACCTGTGAAGTTCACAAGCATCTGATAGAAGACAAATCGACCAACGGTTGTGTTAATTGGTTCTTTATTATTCCAGAAGTTTACTGGAACGATCATGGTATCACCAAGGTTGTAATCTGGGTTACGCATAGACTTACCATTTGAGGTATGACCAAACATGTGGGTCATCTTACCAAATGTGAAATCAGCTTCTGTCATTTCAAGAAGAGCAGCTACTTTCTCTTTCGGGCAAGGTTTTTTATTGTCGTAATCCTTCGTGAATGTATAGAATGTCTGGATTGCTTCTGAAGAAATGACACGAATCAATTTACCAGACGCATTCACGAAGTTGCCAGTACCATGGATGTATTTCTCGATCTCTTCGTTTGCTTCCTGAGAGAAGAGTATCTTAACGGTTACCTGGTCACCGTCGTAGTCACCTCCGATACCTTCCAGATAAGAGTTTGAAAACTGAAGAGAATCGATAAATAAAGATGCCATCTTGTAAGATGGGACATCATTTTCAATCACTGGATACCATTTGTAAATATGGCCATTGACCATCATTGGCTCTGTCTTTGTCGTTGAGTTAATTCGAATCTGATTACAGAAGACAGAGAATTCATCGGTGATTGGGTAACGTGTTGTCATGGTGTGTTTGTCTTTTGTAACATCAGACGCTGCTAAAAAAAGAAGGTCTGTAATAGTCATACGACGATACACAATAGAGGATAACTCATCTTTTCCACCACCAAGGCGTTTACCAGATAAATGAAGGTAATATCGTTTGTTAGTTCCTTCTACTGGAATCTCAATTGGGTTGAAACGACTAGATGGATCTTTGATGTAACTATCCATCATATTTTTAATATACTTTTCGTCAAAATAACTTGCTGGGTTTTTCAGTCGTACGGTTTTAACCACTTCGTCATTCTCTGGGTTGTATACGATCTTATCCAAACTCTGAGAGATGATTTCACGATCAAAGAAGTTCTTTAACCAATGCATCATCAAAGGATAACAAAGTACACAAGCTTGTGAAATTGGAAGTGCACAGTGATAGTAGTCAACCATCATATCATTCTTGGATTCATAGTGATACGTTGGGGCTGTAATAACGGTACGTACACAGTTGTCAACGGTTTTACCCATCAAGTATTTACGGATCACACCGTTTTTCTTCTGTAATTTCTGTTTGAAGTAATCATAGATTGCAACGATTGTCTGTTGGATGTCATAGTTTGTAGAGTTAAACTGAAACCCAAACATATCTCGGTCACGAAGTAAGGTCGTTAATCGAATCAGCTTGGTATAGAATCTGTTTAAGTCTCCGGTTTCTCCACCCTTGGAAGAAGATTTGACATCACGATAGAAAACTGGCTCTACTGGCATTTTGGAAATGAAAACTTCATCTCGTTTACAGAGCTTAATTAATCCAGATCGTTCGTTACGCATACCAACAGAGATAGATACGTCGGTATCTTCTCCAGATTTTTTCCACCGAATCTTGTTCCAGTTGTTATATAGAAACTCGATACCCGTTTGTCCGTTTTCTCGGTCTACGACTAAGATTCCTTCTTCGTTGATAGAATAAAATTCTTCTCCGTTTATGATCTTATCTACATTACGGAACATGTATCGGACAACCTTATACATATGAGGATGAAAAAAATGTCCGTGTAAATCTATATATGCGAATGTCTCTTTACGGGACTTCACGGTGATTCCAAAGATGTCGTTTGATAGCAGTCCTTCTGGATGAGGAACACCTCCACGTTGGAATAGTACACCGGAAGTTACCTCTTGTAAGTGATTTAACTTCACAAATTCATCGACATCATAAAGATTAATCTTCAAGGGGATTCCTCCTTTCTTGTCTTAAAGGGCTGTTTTTAGGTGATAAGTGGATACTGACCGTTTGATGGCCAGTATCCAAATATTATTTATACATGTGAAGATTTTTCTGTTTGGCAGTTGCGTTGCGCATTTCTTCACGCATCTGTCTATCTTTTTCGGCTTTTTGTTTGTATTTCTTATTGTCGTCAGATAGTTTCTTCTTTAAGTATCCCATTTTTACAACCTGAGCTCCAGTCATCGCACCAATAATTGGATTTGGAAGAACCTTATGCGTAACTGAGAACGCTGCTGTACTTGTTGCAACTTTCATAGTTGCCATTTCCATAATGTCATAACTTATAAGGTTATTGACAATACCGAATGCCATTGAAGAAGCTTCGGAAGAATAACTTCCAATATACTTTGCAGTGCGCATTACACGGTTAACCGCAGACTGGGTTGCTTTGTTATCAGAAACTTTAGATCCGATATCACGAACATCATCTGCATCGTCACCAACTGCTTCTACGACTTTCACCATTTTTGTAACTTTAGAAAGTCCGGCGTTGACAACTTTTACCAGAGCACCTTCCTGAGCTTTAATAGATTTTGTGAGTTTTGATACATCGTCCAAAGATTCAATACCAGCATCGACAAATCGATAAATGTCATGGACGGAAAGTTCTTTCTTATCTGCAGCGAGTGCTTTCATCTCAGAGATATTCTTTTTCAAGAATTCATCGCACTCATCGCAGAGCTTGTTGATCTGCGTCAGATATTTATCTGGATTCTTACTGGAAGCCATAGATGATAACGCAGAATTAAGCTTTCTGGTATAGTTATCGACATACTTATTGGCTTCTGCGATTTTGGCTTTGATCTTCGGACCATCCGCTGATTTAATCTTTTCACCAGCAGCAATCTTTTCGATATTCTTTCTCATCTCCGGAGACATGAATTTATCAATCTTCTTTTTCTGCAATTTGATACGAACGTTATTAACGGCATCAGTAATATGATCAATAACTGCTTTAATAGCAGTTTTGACAAAAGTCAGTAAAGACTGACTCGATTTAGAAGAAGCTTCTAAGATCAGTGACAGTGAGCTATCAGGAGTTACCATAGACTGATAAGACTCTAAGGAAAGATCACATACACTTTCTAACGTAGTCATTAACTGAGCGTAATTCGCTTCTTCCATGATAGAATGGTACGTCATGTTTAATCCTCCTTAGATTCAGCTTCTTTTTTCTTACGATCGTTTTCGTCAGCGATTTTCTTGAAATGATTTCCTATAACAGATCCAACTGCTACTCCTGCAGATCCTGCTGCAATTTGTTTCATATTTTTGTCATGATCGCTTTCACGTTGTTTATGATCTTTGAACCATGATTCTTTATTTGCTTTAGATGCTTTAAATATTTCTTGCTCATGTGCTTTCCATGCTGCTTTATATTCATCAATGGACAGTCCTGGATGTTTTTCTTCATAATCCATAAGCCATTCGCCACGGCCATCACCAACAGCATAGTGTATATTTTCATCTATTTTATCGCGACGACTATTGCGATAATCGAATGCACTCTTTTGGGATCTTTCGCTACCAATTGCAGACGTTGTACTAAATAAAGCGATACTGGTAAGAACAGCACATACATACTGGCACGCACGAGCATGTTTATTTAAGAAATTTTTGAGACTGTTTACAACTCTCTGAATACCGGATTTGATAGAAGAGATGACACCTTCATTATAAACACGAAACTCAGTATCACCTTCGGTAAACTCTTTCAGATATCCAGCTTTATTTAACTTCTTAATGGTTACTGTCAGCTGTTTTTCCATAGAGTTCATCTTCTTTTTGTACTCTTTCATACTGGTATTGATTTCGTTACCAGCTTTGACCATCGCATAGAAGTCTGCTTTCTTTAAGGATTTCTTAGTAGTTCCAACACGTTCCATTTCTTTGTAGATTTTATCGTAAGCATCCTCAGCATTCTTACAGTAATCTTTCAAATGCTTGGTATCATAAGATGGATCGCTTTGAGCTTTACTGATTTCCCCATTTACGGTACTCATAAACTTATCAATGAACGCTTCCGATTTCTTGGAAAGCTTTAAGAGTTCTACGGTATCAATACCTTTTACGTCTTTTCCGGCAGTAACCTCATCAAACTTTGCCTTCATTTCCGGAGACATCATAGCCTGGTATTTCTTACCATTGACGATGTTGTCGATCTTTTCCACCTGTTTACTGATGAAATCTGCGATCGCTTTAAATGCCGCACTGACCATAGAGATCATAGCGTTTACAACACCTTCTACACCTTCGGTGTATGCTTCTTCGGAATCTTTATATGCTAAAGACTCGATTGCGGATTCAATAATTAAATCACAACCGGTCTGGATCTTGGCTAACTGACCGTCGTAATTGGCATATTCGAGTATTTCGCTCATTGTGTAAACCATAAATTATACACTCCTTTCATAAGGTTTTCTCGTTAGATATCTGTTTTCAGGCGGTATTTCTACAAAAAAAAGAAACCTACCCAAAATAGGTAGGTTTCTTTTATAGAATCAATCTTTTAATGCTTTGATGATTTGCTTTCTAGCTCGTTTGGTTCCTTTCAGGTTCTTATGAGCTTCACGTAGCCAACCCGGGATAACGTTTAAACACTCAATGAAATCTTTGCTATATGGGTGGATATGGCGATCTACTAATTCGGTTACAACCATTTCCAGATTCTCACGCATCTGTTTTGGAATCTGATCGGTATCTATATAGAGACTATGCAGTCCTGGAACCATTGGATGTTCTTTTACGAAATCTGCATCAATCACTTTCATTTCATACTGGCCATCTTCATCAAAGATCATACGATATCCATATTGGTCATCTTTTCTGGAATATAACGTACCAACGGTATACACTGTATGGCTAGCCTTTTCCCGCAGTTCTACACGTACCATAATGTCATCTGCTGTATTGATGCAATGGTTGCTGACGTCTAAAATATGCGGGTAAGTTGTTGTAGTTTTTAATTCTTCAAGTTTGTCAATTAGATCTTCGTTCTCAGTTCTTATTCGTTTTACCAGTCTTTCCGCGTCTTTAATGTCACATATCATCTTACGAATACGGTCATTAAGATCGTCTATGCCTTCATCACCAACATCATAGATACCATACGCATCCAGGCTACCATCATGCATATAACGTACTCCTGTTGGCTGGAATGTTTTCCAAGGTACGTCTGTGGATAAACATTCATCAATATCAACGGTAGAACCATCTTTATTTACAATGGAAAGACCAAGAGATGATAATCTCTGTTTGAATAACTCCGCCATTAAAGCAGCCTGATATTCTTTATCACGAAGTTGTGGATCAACTTCTGATGTAAAGTTTGGTTTCTCATCCTTATCTGACGTAGTTTCTTTAGAATCCTCTTCTGTTTTTGGTGTACAGTCATAGACATCAATGGTCGCATCCAGACCTTCACTTTCTTCAATGATATCAAGGATACTGTACTCTTTCGTTCCAGGATTAATATCGAGATTAATCTTGTTTTTAGATCCATCAATTTTGAGTGTAAAATTGATAGTTGCACCTGGGTATAATTTGATATTTTTAAACCCACAGATTTCTTCTTTCACGACCTGTCCGTTATTATAGAATTTCGCATGCGCAAGATATTCATGCCTGGTTTTCAGTGCAAGATTATAATTACTATGAACTAAGAACTCATCTGCTTTGACAGCGGTTCCATATACAGGATTAAATACATAGGTACATAACTTTCTAGCGTGTTCCATCTTTTCTTTCATCTCAGGTTTCATTGTTGTTTCCTCCTTAGTTGGTGCTTCTTCAGATTTATTAAGTTTATATATTTTTAATGTGACATTAACGACATTTCTAAGGTTAGCAACGTCATTTGGTACCGCACATTCTGGTTTGATAATAATTTCGTTGTTTTGATAATTCTTATAATCCATACCTCCGTCAATGGTTGTTGGGGTTACAATTATCGTAGTGCGGGTTCGCTTTCCAGGTTTCGATTCTGGGATATCCACGTTTGTATACTTTGTAAATGTCTTATCCGGATCATTGACATCTGCAAAGACTCTGAAATAGAATGCGCAAATTCTAAAATGCCCAGAGCCAGCAGAGCCACCGATTAATTTTACGGTATCGGTTACCTTAAGACTATTCACATTCTGAATACGGTTTCCAGCAATATAGTATTCGCCAATGAGTTTCCCATTTTCGATTGCTTCTTTGATTTCTTTCTGCAAGATTTGTTTCCTCCTTAGTTGGTACTTCTAAGTACATAGAATCCAGGTATACCTTTCGATATACCTGGATAGTTGATTATTTTGCTGCTTTTTCTTTCTTTTTGAGATATTTCGGAGTGCTGCTGGATACTTTCATTTCCATATGCTCACCGTAATGAGTGGTGAAAGTTCCGAGGAACTGTCTCTCATCTTTTTTACCCGGTGTGTAAGCATCTTTAGTAACAGATTTCTTTTCCACCTTCTTTGTAGAAAGAGTTGCTTCGAAATCCGGTCTGGATGCAAACTGGAAGTAGTTGCCAGCATTCATATATTCGATCATGGCAGTTGTAAAGAAATCGTAAAATGGATTCATATCGTCGATTACGAATTCGTCTGTCAGGATCTTCTCAGATTCCATTTTATCAACTCCACATTTTTCCACCTGCTTTTTCAGCCACTTACGGAATTCTTTTGTAACTGCAATTTCTTCTACAGTAAACTCGGTTCCACCGTTTACAGATTTTGCTACCTGTGTAGTAAATGCTGTATCGTTAGCCAGTGCAGTTAACAGGTCTGCAAATTTCTTTTTGTTGAATCTGTTCAGTTTTACTTTTCCGTTATCAACGGTTGCTTTCATGTCTTCCAGTGCTTCTTTGAAATTTGTGTACTTACTCATAATTTTGGTCTCCTTTTGGCATTTTTTGTTTTCTCTTGTTCACGATCCATGGTATCCATGAGTCGCTCTGCTACACGATCCAAGACTTTGTCTAACGGAAATGAAACCGGTGACACATATTCTCTTGGATCAAATAAAGGTTCCTTATGTGGTTTCTTTTTTCCCATAGGATCTCCTTTCGTTAGAATAACGTGTGTTGGAAAATAAAATATTTTCAATTACACACTGTAGTAATTACAAAGCAATCGGAATCCAATCTGATGGAAATTACTTATTATTGGTAACACCTCCGATTATATATTGATTTTTGTTATTGCAACTACACCTTCACTTAGGGCTATGGACAGATGGGTGAAGGTTTTCATCTCAGTATTACGTTATCATCGTACATGTACTGGATTCAACCGTCTTTGTAATTCATATAAATAATATATTAATGAATCTCTAGTGGCAATTAAGCTACTAGAGATTCATTAGTCTTATTTTTCGTAAATTTTACGTAAGTATTCTTTAAATCCAACTACCAACTTATTAGCAAATCCCACTTCCAAAATAGACGGAGTCATACGCTTCAAGATGGAGTTGTCGGCGATAATTGTATCGTATTTTATATCTGGTAAGAAGTCTGAATATGGTTCATATCCTTTCGGGATAACTTCACAGATTGTGTTCTTCAGTCCAGAATAGTTCGCAATCTTAGAAGCTACTTCCAATGGTTCCAGCTCTTCAATATAGAACTCGATCAAGACAGAATCTTCTACGTTTTGTCCACGGATGTTACCATATTTATTTGGTTCAATCTTCTTTGTGGTCTCCGTAAAGAGAAGTCCACACTTCATGATAGACTTTTCCGCTTCCGGATCATAGGATTCCAACAAGTTTTTCTTTTTACGGATCTTACTATAGTAGTCCTTAAAGATTTTCTGTAAGGACGGTGAAAGTTCTTCCATTTCCACAGTAGAGTACATCTTAACTGCAATGATCTTTCCACCGTATTTACTCTTGATGGTATTTCTGGATCCTTCGGTTACCATCGATTTCAAATCGTTGTCATCCCCAAGAGATGCCAGTAATACGTTTAAGTCGTTATCGTCATAAGAGGTATCAAATGCAACCAGAGTATCTCCAACATGGACATGTTCTCCTTCTTTTGCCAGATGAAGCACGTTGGAGTTTTTACCGATTACTGCCTGCTTGCATTCTGTAATACGAGTACCACATCGTTCCGATAAGGATTCACTGATAAACGTAGCATCCTCATAGGTAGAGTATGCAGACATAATGGCAACTCGTGCAAGTGTTCCTAAGTTGGCTCTGCAGTTGTTATATTTGGAATTCGTAAAGAAGTTCTTATGGTATGCAAGAACGTCATCTTTTTTGAACTTGTCACCTTCTTTAAGGTCGGTAACAAGCTGGTTGTTTAAGTAGAAACCACCACCACCATTCTTTACGATATTGGTATCGGTAGAGATAGCTCTGACTTTACCAGATTTATATTTTGCAATAACCAGTTTCAGATCTGGATCAACTTTTACGATCTCTCCATCTTCTTCTGCATTCACTACGAAGTCGGAAGATAACTCAAATCGTTCAATTTCTTCAAATCCGTTTGATACTAACACAGGGTCAGAATCGTTAACTGGTATTACGTGTTTTGATTGTTTTATTGCGTGGCCGGCACGCGAAGGATCGTCATTACGAGAGGCACCAGGCATCGTAAGCTCTCCAGCAGAGAACAGGTTTATGTCCTGTAAATTGTCAAAATCTTTACCCGTTTCAGGTACTTTTACATATCCACGGATGTTTTCTATTTCTGGTTCCAGTGTAAGGGATTTATTTAATCCACATCCAGCATCTGGAGATGATATCGGTGATATCGTTCCAGTCATTGATGGGTCATAGGATCTCTTACGAATGGTATACATATCATCCAAGTTATTGCCATGGAATCCCTTGAATGAAACTCCATGTGTATTTTCAATCTCCAGTGTTGGATTAAGCGTTGAGATTTCTTCTACAGTCGCTACATCTAAGATGCCTTTAATAACGCAATCACGTTTCAAAGAGAACTTCTTACGTCCAGAAGCGTTACGATAGATGACATACTGAGATGCCAATTCTCCATAGAATACCATTGGAATAATCTCGAAACTTCTAATACGTGAAATTCTCTGGTTAAGGTCAGATGTGAATTGTGAATCTGCTAACAGACTTACTGCATAAATAACCAAGGATACAAGATCAGTTGGTAAGTTGATATCTTCCAGAATCTCTTTGGTTACCGGATCAATGAACCATTCATAGAAGTTAAATAACGCATTTGAAATAGCTGCTTTTCCGTACATCTTCACGAAATATTCGATGTATGGTTCTCTGGAATCAAAGTCTCCTATATTCCATTTCTCTGTTGGTACCATACGAATACCATTCAAAAGAAGTCCTGATTCCATCGTATCCTCATATACCAAAAATGTGTCTTTGAATCTGATTACGTTCTCACTTGGTTGTACTACTTTTGGCATATGCGCCTCAAGTCGGTAATTGGCTTTGCATTTTCTTAAAATTGTGGTAAGACCTTCCCAGAATCCAAGTAACATCGCTACGGTAATATCCTGGTTCATGACCTTTACTGATACATACATCAATCGTTTCGGTGCACGAATCTTATAATACGCAGCTCTCATATCTTCTGGTAGAGCATCTACAATCAAGTCACAAATACTCTGTCCAGCTTTTGTTTTCTGTGTTCCAGAATAAGCGACATAAATTGGTTTGTCTTCTTTATCGAAACCAACACAGAAGTATCCATCCGGTGCCGTCAGGTTTCTCTTTTTGAGGATATCCTGTACGTCGTGCTGACTGAAGTAGAGATACATCCCACCAGTGTGAATACGTTTCATGAATTTCGCTAACTCATCATATTCTACGGAAGTGATGAACTCACCACTCTTATTAACTGCGTTGCTGTTACCAAACTTGATCATCTTATCGGCACCGTCTGCCTGTTTTAAGAATCGTTTCAAACGTTCTACCGATGAAGTAGACTTGGTGTCGATACGACGGATGTACATCTTGTTGTAGTTCGATACCATCTGAACGGTATCTTCTTCCGTTTTTACAACCGGATAGAAATACGATTGATTCTTGATGTTTTTCTTACCACCACCCAGATACATGAAACGGTTTTCGATGATCTTCGGGAAATCTACTTTTAAGGTAGATCTCTGACGGTTTGCATCCTCCAAGGCGATCGTATACGTTTCCTTGTAGTTTAATTCATCTGACGTATCTTTGATTTTTACATCTCGGACATATAACGGAATGGACTTTGTGTTTAAACAAAGAAGCGCATCCATAATGTCTTTTGGCATAACTTTCTCGATGTACGTCTTATTACGTTCATAGAACGTCATGGTCTTCATGTGTTGATTTGGGGTGGTGACCGCTTTGGAAATGTCTTTGGATTTGACTTTGACTTCCTTGACTTTCATTTTGGAAAGCTGCTCGACGGTCATACCTTTGATTTCCAAATTCTTTTGCTCATCCATCAACTTCTGGTTACGGGCAGAGGACCTTGGTGACACCGGAACCTTCTCATGTTTCATTTTGTTGTAGGCATCCTCTAAGATCTTTTGGTCTTCATTGATGTCGTTATCGACCATCATCTGAACTACCGTCTTGACCTTACCCTCCTGACGAGAAATGTCTAATCTCTCCATCGGTTTTGCTTTTAAAACACGGTCCGCAGTAACAGAAACTTTTTGTTCAACGGATTTTGCGATTTGGTCCTCCTCTTTTTTGACCGTATCTGCTACGTTTGTAACGTCTGTTTCATCAATGATTTCTTTCTTATCTTTGTCAGATAATCCCATCTTCGTTTTGGTCTCATCAATGATCACAGATTTGATATCTTCTTCCTGGAGTTTCTTTTCATCTAATGCCTGATCTGGAACGGAGTGCATGATTCGTTTCATCTGAATCTGTAATCCGGTCACCACATTCTTTGGTGGCATCTTAATTGTAGAAGAAACTTTCTTTGCGACCGCTCCAATGGCTCCATCATCCAGCTTCTCGTCTGGTAAGGCAAAAAACTGAGTTGGATTAATTTTTAAAATCTTCATCCCAGAGAAGAACAAAAAGTCGACATCCACTCCAACCAGACATTCCGGATACTTATACAGCGTATACCAGATCATATAGAGTGGATGATTTAAATTTTCTTGTAGGGTATCCCCTAAGGTAAACTGATCAAGATTTACTAAAACCATTCTGGTTTTTAAGGACGGAACGGCTTTCGTTAAGATCGGTTTCATATAATCCCAATAGGCACGTACTTTACGTGGAACGGACATCTTTTTTGAATACTCATTGATGATAGACACATACGTATGAAGATCATATAAGAGGTTCTTTTCCTCGTCTGGGGAAACGATACGTGCAATATATGGCTTCACCGTTGTGGATTTTCTTACGGTATCATAATGGGATTTTCGAAGCTGCACGTTTCGGAAACGATAACGTTTATTCCAAATCATACCACGGTAATCCTGCTGGTAGAAATACCACTTGTATTTCTGTCCGGGGATTGCATTGGTGTTGTTTTTGATAAGGGCTACAGAATCTTCGAATTTCGTTGTATATAAAAAGGCAAGATTTCCTGTTCCGGGTGGATTTCCGATTGGTAAGTTAATTTTACGTGACATCACTTTGCCATAAGGAAGTGAGTCTGAATACATGGCTTCCAGCATATAAACTTCTGTAGTATTTTCCATCGATTCTCTCAGAAGTTGTTCTGGACCCATCTGAATTTTACCGCTTGCGACGGTATCAAATAAACTCATATGTACAGATTCTCCTTTCATGTCGTCTTTTGTGATTTTGGATTTTAGTTTCATCCAATATCTGGATTTCTTGTCACCATCTCCAATGACGACAAATCCATGATCTTTGTACATCTTTATTGCAATTTCATTGTCTTTATCGACACATAAATCCACAGCATCGTATTTACGAATTGCATCTTTTAGTAATTTGGTTCCAATCCCATAACCACGATATTTTGGAAGAACTACAATTGGGGTAATAAATCCTGGATATTTTTTATTATCAATAAATACATATCCGGCAATCTTATCTGTGGTTGGATCTACTACAATTTCTCCAATTTGTTCCGTTGTGATATACTTGTAATATTCTTTACAGTACGAATTCTCTTTCAGATATTTTTTTGCGGATGCATCTTTAATATCTATAAATTTAAATGGGATATCCATCTTTCGTGTTTTATGATTGGCATCTACTTTGGAAGCTTCCTCTGTAAATACAGATGATGATTGAAGAGGATTTTGTATCTTAATTTGACCATTTGCAACGTTGTCAAATAAGCTCATAGTAGTTGTATCCTCCTTTCTAACGTCGTTATATTGGTGTTTTGAGGTGTAAAAAGGAAGAAGCACTTAGGCTTCTTCCTTAATTAGATCAATATCCATGTCAAATCGATTATGATGTTTGTATTTATCTGCTGTAGTTTTAAACTCTTCGCTGGTGCGAATATTAATTGGTAATTTTTGACGCAAAATCTTATTAAACTGCTCAGAATTTCGAATTTTCTTATAGCGATCATTTACGAATACCACTGTTCCAGGATGATTGCACTCTCTATGAAATAAATCGATGATGGATGGTATCATATTATTATAAATACTGAAATGGTCTCTATTGTACATATAACTTCGTATTTCTTGCTCTAACTGATTTAACGCATGTTGATAATTGCTTTTATCTTCTTGTGGAATTCTTAGTAAGTTTTTGTATTTACCGGTATCAAAATAAATCTTCTTAAATTCAGATTTACTGATGGGTTCTGGGAGCTTAAAATCAGAAAGTGACCATGTAGACTCATCAGAAAAATCAATATTATCAAGATCACTATTGTTACGCTCAGCTACTGTAAATCTCAGTTCGTTATATGCGTATTCAAACGCACATTTAACCGGGCAGGTACCATCCATAATAGAATTATAAAGATTTAACTTCGCCAAAAACTTAGTATGATATAGATCTACCTTATCTCGCATTTTTTTGATCATATCAAGAATCCTGGTATCAACGTTTTTGCAACCATCAAAATATCGATTTATCTCAGATGTAATATATGCGTCGAAATCAAATTTCTGTTTACGGATTCTCTCATTCTCTCGTCGTATTGTATTAAATATACAGTGGTTTTCTTCTGCAGCGATATACTCATCGGCAGTTTTAGCATTAATAAGATCATCGTATTCATGATCAAACCAACAGTCATCATACATAATATATCCCTCCTAGATCGTTTTATATAAACAAACGTTCTCGGATAGTTGGTTTATGAAATTGGATATTATTATCAGTAATCCAGCAATTTAATTTTTCCTGTGTTTAATTATTTTTTTTTAGACAGTGCTAACAAGTCATTAAACAAATATTTTTTCTATGGTATTTATTATTATGGATTTATATTTGTTATCTGTATAGCATATCACCTGCCGTACTTGTTATGCAGATAGAAATATGGTAGTGAGAGCGATCTCACTACCATATTTTTTTCATTCAACCATTTCATATTTACTTGGATCATAATTGTCTTTGTGGTTGTAAAGAACTGCTTGTCCATTGCGTCTGGTATATCCATGTAAGTCATATGTCTTAAGCATAGAAGCACCACTAGAAGATAATGGAATATTTCGCTTATGATACAGCATGATTGAGTAATATCCAATTGCACGTTTCGCATTTGGAGTAAACGCTTTTTCAAGAAGTGCGTTATGACGTTGTATCTTTTCTTTAAGAGTCGCCACGTATAATACTGCATAAATCATATCGTCTTTGTGCATCAAGATATGACATTTACATTTTCTGGACACACGATGTTTCATCCATGCTTCAGTTTTACCAAAAAGATCAGCAAGTTCTTTTGCCGTATTATCCGTAAGTTTAATCACCTTATGGGTACACTCTTTGTATGGAACTTCGACATGATACATAGATCGAGCCCATTTCTCAACCTTTTTGACTTCATGTAATCCTAATGCAGTAGCTGCACCAACAGCTGTTGCTAATGCGACAGCATCAGCGGAACTTTCTGTAACTTCATATCCAAAAAGTTCTTCCATAGATTCAATAAAGATTTCTTCATCCGTGGATTCGTTAAGAATATCATCTAACTCATCCATTTCATCATAAAATGAGTAATTCATATGTCTCTCCTTTCAATAGAAAAAGGAATCCGAGACAATTCCCGGATTCCTCAAGTTTAGAAGTTATCGCTTAAATCCATCATTAACATCGCCATTTCGTTGTTAATTAAGGAATCAAAGTCAACAGATTCTTTGACGTCTTTTTCCTTATCCTTAGCATCATCTTTTGGTGTGTCAATAACATCTTCTTTTCCTTCTTTGGCAGTTGGTAAGGAATCTACCCAACGTTCCAGAGAAGCCATATATTTATTCTTCCATTCGTCGAATGCGTTTGGATTCTTTCCGTCGTTGGAATACGGTAAGACATACAGATAGTCTTTTCCATCTACGGTTTTAAATCCCCAGTGCTTTGGTGGATCCGGGAAATCGTAATCTCCATTAAACATGATACGAGCAGCGGAAGCTAATTTACCGTTAACGATTCCATCATCGTTACGGTCTTTCTTTCCGGAGTCTTTATGACCTGCACAGGAATACTTGGTTTTGTATCCTTTTTCATGTAATTTAGAAAGAATCGGTTGCATTCCTTCATCTGGGTTACGTGCTTCTAACATGATTCCCATTTCGTTGGTATCAAGTTCGGTATCGTAACCTTCGTTGAAAGCAGATTCAATAACAGCATCTTCTACAGACTCTGCTTTCATTTTTGCACGGGCTTCTTTTGCGATCTGTTTGAGTTCTTCTTTTCGTTTTGCTTTCGCAAAGTTAGACTGAAGTTTCTCTAACTTATCACGCATGCGGTTGGTCTGTACGATGGTCTTATTTAAGACACCGTTTAAGAGACTCTTTCCACGTTCATCTGGATTGAATTGCTCTAAGTTTGCTTTGATTTCTTTGACAGCTTTGACAATGACTTTCAAACCACCAAGGGCATCTGCAACGGATGCAATGGTCTGAGCAGATACCAAAAATGCATTCTGAGCAGCAACACTGGCAGCTGCAATATCAGTGTCTGGCTGAGAGGCAACTACGCAGAAAGCTCCTTTAATTACTCCTGCGGCTACGGAATCACCGACTAATGCAACACCGAAAGCAGATAAAATACCTTCAATGATCAACATGACAGCACCTATTAAGGTACCCACGATATTGACCTTCAAATCATCTACTGGGTAACTCTTAATCGCATTTTCCATCCGTTCTACTTCACGGTTTAAATCGCCGATGTATTTGGCTGCAAGATTGAAATCTTTTTTCTTAATGGCTTTTTTGATCTTTCTAGTCATTTTGGATGTGCGAATCTTTGCAGTCATTAATGACTGAAGTAAATCCGCATTGGCACCTTCGGTAAGAACGCATTCATCACCAAAGAGTTCTTCTTTGGTAAACTCAGTAATTCCAAGTTCACCTTCACGAAGAAACGCATTGACTGCCTCTAAGACACCACGCTGTTCCAAATCAGAACTTACAGATCTGGTTACCTGGGAATCCAGTTCTTTGATCTGTGCTTCGATCTGTTTCTTTTCGTCTGCAGAGTTTACCGTATTTTGGATTCTACGAAGTGCCTGTTCAACTTCTACCAGACGTTTCTTGTATTTTAAAACTTTTTCCTGTTTGGATTTACGTTTCCCCATCCAAGAGATTTTTGCTCTTAATGTAGCACGCTCAATGGTCAGCTGTCTTACCTTAAATGGTAAGGTTGCGGTTTTTACGTCTTTGGCGTGTGCACTATTTGAAAACTTGTCTTTTACGTTATGTGCCATATTACTAATGGCTCCTTCAACGGCATACGTATAAGTTGCGTCTTCATTGTATATAAATTCCATTAATTCCTCTGGAATCATGTCGTCAATCCCTTCTTTCTTTTTTATAATGGTTTTATCTGGAGGTACTTGTGGAAGCATGGCTCCAAGCGTTGCAGAGGAAGACTCCTTGGAAACTTTCATTCCTTGTTGTACTTCATGCACGTGTAAATCTTCCATAAAAAGTCCACCTTTCTTGTTTTCAACTTTAATGGATTGTCGTATCCGTAAATAGCACGTAGTTAGAAAAAAATTTAGGCTCTTACAATTCATTAGCGGGAGAAGTTTGGTTTTTCTTGACTTTGCATTCGAACTGCCGCAAAAAAAAGAAGAACCGGCATATCGTCGCCCGCTTCAAACGCTAATATGGTACGAATACGAGAATCAGATGGATTCTCAACTATGTTTATTTAACATTATTTCATAGAAGACGTAAGGGATAAACCCCTTACGTCTTTCTCCTTTGTCTACTGGTTCCAATTGTTTCTACGTGGCTCCCAATCACTTCGATCAGGTTCTCCGAACTCATCTAATGGTCTTATACTCACGGATTGTAAGCCGCAACTACAATCACTAAGATCAGCAATTTCATGAACCGTCAGCTTATGATTTGCTAGTCGTTTTGATCCCAAAGCATCATCCATATCGACAAGATGTTCATTTTCAAATTTATAGGATTTACCATCAACGATAACGTCTTTCATATCCATAGAGACATAATCAGAAGGGGCTTTTGAAAATCCTTCTATAGGATATGGTTCCAACGGACGGAAAGCTCTGCGATCATGATACTGGCTCATACGCCGTAAAGTATACTTACCACGTGATCGATCCTTTGATATGGACACATGCCGTTTATACAATCTGAAATGCGGTCTCAAGAATCGTTCGAGTTCATAATCCTCTTCAACAAGCACTGAACTTACTTCAAAATAAAAAGATCCCGGAGCACCTTGAGATTCCTCTACACTTTTATCAGCCATATCTGCAATCATCTGATATAATGAATTATATACGGTATATCCATGATTACGTACTGCTTTACGAATCTCTGGAATTGCATATTTGATTCGATGAGCTGTGTAGAGACAAACATCTGCAAATGCTGGTTTGTTATTTCCAGTCCGAAGGTAATGCCTTGGACCTGGGTGCCACAAGTCATACGATTCATATGTGCTTACCATAAAGGAACCAAAATATGTTTTCTTGTATGGTAAATTTTTATCTTCTTTTTGAATCATATGATGTGCATACGCTTCAAGCTCTTCTGGATCCAGTGATTCTGGAACCTCATCTAAATGCTCATGCTTGGCGATAATTGCAATCGCACGAGTAACGTGATGGATTAATTGACACCGATATTCGTCACATGCATCATAGACACGTTTTTGTTTGATTTTTAACGTTTCTTCTTTTGATACCTGATATACTCGCATGTATCGAAAGATATCATGAATATCACACATATATCGAACGATTTCTTCTACGGTATCTGAGATATATCCACCTGAGAAAATATCAATTGCAGTAATTACTTTGGAACCATATTTTCCGATCATTGCAAGAAATAGCTCGATATTATCTGTATAGCTACGTAACCGATCAATTCCTTCTACTCCACAAAGAGTTCCGTCACCAGTAATACTTCCAAGTAAATCTTCATGTGCAAATTTGCGTAGAATGTCATCATAATCAGTTCTATATGGAATATGGATGTTAAGATACCTATCATATTCCTCTTCTGTCAGGTATCTACAATTGGTATATGCATAGTTATAGATATCCATGATATCTTTTTCATGTAAGATCATTTCTCGAATGGAATGGTCGTACATTGGGATACATACGGGTTCTACCTCAATCAAATTATCAATTTGACGTAAATGATCCTTAATGTAGTATCTTGCATTTAAATAATATTGATAATTAGTTCGTATGAACTTTTCACATGCTTGAAACACCTGGTCTAAATACTTGATGGATGGTTCTGAAAGTATTACGCATCCTCTAGGTACATCTTTTAAATCATCTAAATAACTCATGAAATATTCCTCCTTTGTTTTCTATATGAGTAATTAGTGTATACATGTAAATGATGTATAAGTTTTTCTATATGAAAATACGTATTTGGAAATATTACATGAAGAACATCTACATATTTAGTAGATATTATAGAGATGCTTTTATGAAGTAATTTGACACGTGCAAAGCACGTTCAAATTATAAATTATTAGCGCTCTAACAACCCCGTAAGGGGTTGGAGAGCTTAACGGATGCGAAGGCAGACGTTGTATTTATTATCTACTTAATACGAACTTGCGGCCGCAGAACGCGGTAGCAAAGTAACCCTATACAAAATACCTAAAAAAATATTAAATGATTCCTACGGACGCTGTTTCGTAGGGATTTAAATTTTTATTTCAAAGTTACAAAATGTTATATAATAGAATGGGAACCTTAGGTTCCCATTCTATTATATAAATTATTCAGATGTATAAACCGAAATAAAATTTTATTCCGTTACCTCTGCAGATCTCTCACCTACTTCATCGGTGAACTTCTTTAAGTAATCCCAATCATTCCAATAGTAATTTAATAATCCATCCAAGTACGCTCTGGACACATTGCTGTGTAACTTATCGGAACTCCCTTTGCCCTGGTCTCGTCCCACTTTGTTGTCAAAACTTTGCCTGGCGTCGGTTCCTTTCATAACGAGTGGATAGTTTTTAATCTCCTCTGGCTCCATAGCAGCATAAATCGGCGTGCCATCTAATACAAAGATCTGATCCTTATGTGCTTTCGCATATCCAATTGCATGTAAGATGAAATCATGATTGCCTTGAAGCTTTTCATTTAACGATAAGGTTTTTGCATTCTTACGATACCACTGACCATTTGGAGTATTTAAGATATAACTTGCAAATGGTTCGCCTGCTCTACGAACTTCAACGTCAGTCATATTTCCGCATTGATCAAAGATGTCAAGCTCTAAATGAACGGCTCCGTACTTCTTTGCGATCTCACGACCAATGGTTCCTTTCCCTGATCCAGGTAATCCAATCACCAATATGAAATTGAATAGGCCACTCTCAAAATTCTGTAAATTAATAATAGTGTCACCGGTAGCTGAGGTCTCCACTGTTTCTGTTAAAAGTTTCGGATTTACAATCGTAGACTCCTTTGTTGGTGCGGCCGCAGAAGATTTTTTAATTGGATCACTGATTTTTACCTCTGAGGCGCTGGTTCTTGTGGACATGAAATATTGGTTTCCGGTGTCTTTATAAACCTTAAATCCATTCTTTAAATACATATGGATGGCTTCAGAGTTATTCTTATCTACAGACAGGTCCGTGGCTCCTAAAGACATCGCTTTCTTTAAGAGTCTGGTTCCAAGACCTTTTTGCTGATATTCATTATTGACTTCCAAAGCTTGGATCCAGGTGAATCCATCACTTGGGTGTTTTTCGACGTTGACTGCTCCAACTAAAATATTGCGGTGAATAAATAAAATACCTTTCGTATTGGAGTTACAACGAAAATGAGATAAATATCCTCCGTACTGGGATTTTTTCCAGGTCTTTAATGTACTTTCGTTAATTGGAACTTCATTTACCTGAAGCCCCTTGTCTTTATGATTCATGATGCCTCCTCCTTCGAGAATGGCGCGATCTTCTAACGTTTGAATAATCTCAGACAGCATGTTCTTTAACCCCTTTCTATCTTTGATTTAAGGGATTGTGTCAAAGAAAAAAGAAGGCGCCATTTAGACGCTTTCTATAAATGCTCTCTCCATTCCTGGTTCAATTCGTGATTTTCCTGCAAGATCTTTGGATCAACAGGATCACAGTCCATATCACGATATTCTTCGAGAATCGCTATGGCTTTCTTTAAAATCTTAGTTTCATTTTTATCAGTTCCTTCATCTAATGCAAGAAATGATAAAACTCCAATGCTGTTATTATAGCATTCACGTTTCTTAGAAACCAACTCCCAAAGATCATCTGCATATCCACGTATTGTTAATTGGTTATGGATGAATATAAGTTCCGTTAATTCATACGCATCTGGAGATTCTTTCTTAAATTTCTTTTTGGTTCCTATAAGAATCTCAAATTCGTTTCTTGTTTTATGCTGATTCATATAATCACATAGATCATCATAATTAGTAGACCAAGCGGCAACTGATTTATACAAACTTTGTTTACGATGACGATTCATCCTTGCATGACGTGGTATCAGGCAATAAATGGTATCACATTTTTTAGCTTTCATTGATTTTCTCCTTCTTCATTTTTTGTAGTTCTTCGTTTCTACACAGCGTGTATGTAAGGGCTATCCATACAGATAGCCCTTCTCCTTTCTTAGATTGCCATTGCAAATTGATAGATTCGTTCCATCTTCGCTAAGAACTTCATTGGAACTAACTCTCTAATGGTCTTACACTGGAAGAATAAGGTGATCAAACTCGCAACCAATCTCGCAATCGTTTTTATGATTGGTCCTGCATTCTTGAATAATTCTTCAATGGTTCCAAGAAGATCAATTTTCTTCATATGCTTGTATGCATCCAGCCTTACTTTCTCCATCTCTGCTGTTGGAGAATATTTGGATAAGATTCCATTATAAGATTTCTTAGCTTTCTTTTTGACTTTCTTATCTTTTTTCTTGATCTTCTTTTTTAACTTCATGATTTCTTCTATGGCTTCGTCATGTTTTTCTGTAATGACATCATCCATAGTTAAGTATTTCTCTCCTTTCTTTTCGTGTTTTTTGTTTTTGTGTTTCTTTTTAGACATGATAATAATTCCTCCTTTGTTTTCTGGTCTTCTATGAGATAATATATCTTTCATTTGAAGATCTGTATGGAGAAAATTTTTAAATTACTCTACATATTTAGTAGATATTATAGAGATTTTTATGGAGTGCTTTTAATCAATTTGATACGCATGAAATGCGTTCAAATTATAAATTATTAGCGCTCTAACAACCCCGTAAGGGGTTGGAGAGCTTAACGGATGCGAAGGCAGACGTTGTATTTATTATCTACTTAATACGAACTGCTGGCCGCAGAACGCGGTAGCAAAGTAACCCTTTAAAATATACTTACCCTACTAGAAAAATAGTAGATCGCTTACATTCAACTAATCGAACTGATCAAGAAGTCCGGGTGGCGAGAGCGAGCTAGTTTTATCATAAGATGGGATCACGCTACATCCCTTTTCGAAGAAAAGAATATGACGAAACGAAAGTTACGCGAGGACCGCCGATAAGCCCAACTTGATCATTCGAGGACGAATGATAAACTCCAGATACCAATTCGGCTGCTTACTGTGTGCAGTAACGGGTATGACATGGAGAATCCCCTAGGAGTCTGACAAGAGTCTCCTAGGGGATTAATATTGCTTATTTCTTATAATCAACATGTCCAATGGTTCCACGAACCATTTCTTCGAAGCTATCAATCGCTTTTACCATATCATGTAACTCATATTCATATAAGAGTTCATGTTCTTCATCTTCTGGTTCACTTAACCAGTTGCCTAATGTGTTTGTGACAATTCCAAAGTCTGCAACGCTACCCATCAGGGTGTAGCTAATCATCGTCTCATACGGAATGAAATCCATCATACGTAAGGGATTATTCTGATGATAGGATTCGATCAAATCCCAAGCTTTTTTTGTTGCCTGATTTTTACGAATAGCAAATCCTTCAGATCCCTCAATCGGAACTGGATCTGCTCGACCAATCACAACCAGTAAGTCTTCATAGTCATTGATCATATGTGATGGTAAATGTCTTACTAACCATAAGAACGTTGCTAATGAAGATTTAACCGTAATGGTCATACTGATTTCAGAACATAAGGTCATTCTGGTAATTGGTACCAGTTCGTCTAAAGACATGTCTGCTTGAATATTTGCCCAGTATTTTAATCGTCCAATATTTTCACCAACCTTCTCCGGATCTGTAGCTCCTAAAGAGATGCAACCTTCTGGAAATTTGATTTCCTGTAAGACTGGTTTGTTATAAGATAAGCCGTTGTAAGACTGGAAATGGATGAATGCATTACTTGCAACGTCCTGTCCTTTGATCATATCTCTCCAGTATTTATAGAAGTTGGTTACCAACCCCTGGGCTAAGTAGTCTTCTAACGAAAGTTTCGGTTTTACCTCCGAAATTTCCTTGAAAAGATCAGTCCACAGAGGGAATTTTATCTCAGGAAGTGCTCCATCGTCACTTGGACGTGAAACAATTTCCTTTAACCAACCTTCAAAAAAGTCCGTCATATTTGTACAATGCATCATACTTAAAATCTGAACTCCTTTGAAACGGACAATGGCTTTGCAACGATCCATTGCTGGTACACAAACCATATCTGCAATATAATCATTTGCGTTTTCATTTGTGATAATCTGTGTGTGAAAACCAAGGATTTTTGCAATCACATCTTTTTCTGCTTGTGGCATCTCTTCTGGTAAGGATTCTACAGATGAGAGCATTCTTTCTCCACGATAAACAGCATGTCCATCAGAGAATCCCTGAAGGATTAAAAATTCGATTGGTGAAATATCTGAAATTTCATAGTCAATTTCGCAGTAGTTTAACGCTCTGGAGCGGTTTGTAGATCCATAAACTCTTCGTTTTGTCCAATCTTTGTATGACTGCTGGAGATATTCATATACCTCCTGTAATCCACTATAAGATACATGATCAATAATCATAACTTTTCCCTCCTTGTAGTATCTAAGTATTTACATGTCATAGTACCTGTGATGTACAGTAAATTCGGGCATCCAGTACAGCGTTGCACATCTTCTTCACTTTCCATAAACAGGTCGTAAATACTATGTTCCGTATAGTGATTCGCACAATTTTTCAGTACCGGATCTTGAAATTCTTTATTTGCCATCTGTGGCACCTCCTTATTTATCGTTAAGAGAACGTCAGATCGCCAGTGTTTTACTAGACATTCTTCTAATGAACTTACGAAAGGAGACTTAACCATGAAGAAATTTTTGAAGTCTATCGTGAAAGCATTCACAGAAGTAGACTGGGCAAACGTTCCGAAAGCGGTTTATGTACGTTATATTTTAGCGTTCATCGCAATCATCAATAGCATCCTGGTTGGATGCGGCTTACATCCATTAGATGTTGCAGAAAACGATGTCTATATGATAGTAAGTGTCATCTTCTCCGTTCTGGTTATCATCGTAAATACTTACAAAGATAACCCGACGTCTAAAGAAGGTATTATGTCCGCGTCTATTCGTAATATGCTCAAAGAAATGGACGACCTCAAAGAATCTGGCGTATTAGATGAGCTGGAAGAATGGCTTGCGTCCAAGAAACGAGACGAACCGAAAGAGAAGTCTGATTCCGAAGCGGATGTGAATATAAATGATAAAACAAAGCCCGAAGATGCTAAATCTTCCGACGCTGAGGATAAATGAGTTCTATGATTGAAGTATGGAGAGCAATCTCCATACTTCATTTTCAGTCATATATTATTTCATAGACATTGAGACATTCAAAGAAGTGAGGTGACTTTATGATACCAAGCGAATTACGAGATCCGGCAGATGTATTAAAAGAAATTTTAGAAATGATCAATGCCGTAGATGAAGATTTGATGCGAGAATCTTATACCAATGATCAAATCAAGAAAGCTCGTAAGCGAGCAAAAAAAGAATTGAAACTTCTAAAAGAAGGAAAAATTCACAAATCAAAATACTTAACTGAGGAGGCTAAAGACCTTTATGACGAATGACAAAACGTATACGTATTGGTTGATCTATCTAACGGATCCAGCGTTACATGACAAGTTCTTTACAGGTAAGACGTCTACAGATCTCTATGCATATACAGACAAGAAAGAGCATTACAAGATATGGAAATCTCAAAGAAATAGTAAGGTCTTTGAAGTCAAACGAAAAGACTTATCTCAAGACGAGATACGATACTTAGCTTCCAAGTTTCAACGACAACGGATTGAAATCGTGGAAGGTGAAACCCGAGGACATGATGCGTTTCGATTATTTAAAGTAGCAATGACCACACATGAACGAATCTATATCACAAGTAACATGGCGTTTTATTTAAATACGTTAATTCAACGAGAACATGAACAACTGGGATTTCTTGTAAAGGTCATTCGACCATCGTATCGATTTGTATTGGATAAATTCTGTTTATCTGATCTATTTGACACAGAGAAAGAAGAACCGGATTACGATAAGTTGAATGAGTATGACATATTCAAAGAATTTATTCACACATATAGTGAGCTATTAAAATAAGGGAGGTGAGAAAATGACCATCTATTTTATTTATGCATTTATGAGTCAGCATGATTTAGTACGGGTGAATCGATATGGGCAATATGACATTTTTAAACATAGCAAAGAACTGGATGGACTAAACTGTGTGCTCTGGGGATTCACAGACAGTAAGAAAATCAAAAACCAGTTCTTAGAAGAACGACCTGTAGCACGACGGTATATTGTAGAAAAGAAAGAAATGAGTGAATCTGAGTACAGCAATTATATGATGGATCATTTTCGATTTGAATTATTACCAGCGTACTTAGACAAACGCATTAATATTGGATCAAAATCTGGTTACCAAAATACCACGGTTATGAAAACAAAGGTTTCGGATGCAGAGAATGATTTCTATATTAAACGCATCATTACCAAATATGAGTTTGATTATATCGTTAATAATATGGGTGAAATCTGTACATCTATGGAGGAAGACGTGTATGCGAAGATAACACTTCCAGTTGATATTTCAGTTTATGTTTCTCCAGTCGCGAAATTGATGGAACTTATGAACTTCGAATTTGAAATGAGCCTCTATCAGTTGCCGTTCAATACAGTCCATACGACAGCGCAAGTAAAGCGTATCACAAACGTACGAGACACATTCTCGATAGCAAATCTCTTTTATTATGTATTTGCTGAGATGATTTACCGGGAGGTTATCGAATGAAAACCGTATATCTATTCTATATTAGCGAAGAAGGCTATGATACAATTAAAGACTGGTGTTCACCAGATATTATTGATCCCAATCCAGCAGTTCCAAGGGATTGGGAATTATATGCCCTAACAGCGGTACCAAAGTATGCAAAGGTCTTTCGGAAGACCAGGAATCCAGAATATTTCCGAGAGCGTCACATTCGAATTGACGATGAGAAGTATCAGGAATTTAGAGCAACCTATTCAGAATACCTATTAGGAAAACATCCGATTCGCTGTAACATTGGACGGAAAGCATCCATTGTTGTGGTAATTCCAGAGTTTGAATACCGACACGTCAAAGAAGATTATTATTTATTACTCGGATCTTCTCTTATCACGGATGCTGACTATGCAAAATGTCGACCGATCTTTGAGATGTTGATGACGGATATTACCGTATTAAATCCAATCTTTAAGTTTGCGTTGGATAGTGTTGGTTATACTGGTATATTATTTGATAGTGATGTACCATTAGAAACTGAGTTGGATAGCGTTGCTGATCAATTCAATGAGTTACATGGTTATTATGAATTATACAATTGCACATATACAAAGAAAGGAATCATGAAATTATGCGAATATGGAAGTATTATTTAGATCGAGCCGCTCTTAAGGTTAATGAAGGTGTAGCGTTTACCACAGCACGGGAACGCTACGCTTTATATGCCATCACGAATGATAAGAAGAAAGCCAAAGAATTCAAGGCAAGTAGAAATGAGAAAGCCTTTATTGAACAAACCGCGAAGGTCGACAAAGATGAATGGAAAGGTATCTGTCAGAAATATCGTGGATGCGTTTTACTTTATACAGATTTACTTACAAAACAAGACCGCGATAAGATTGAAAACCCAAGAATCCTGGATGATTATACGAAAACCGTTCGAATCTTAATGACTATGGATGAGAAGCTTCGTACTGAAACTTATGGAAATGGTGGTGAGGATCTCTGCATGTTGCCAGTCATTAAAAAAGGTACGTTCGAAAACATGCCGTGTCCAAATATGTTTACAAAATTCTTTGATGGAATTATGCGTGAGATGATCTACCAACAGCAATACAAATTTGCGTTTGGTTACGGAAGTAATAATCCAGCATATATCCCAAATCGTCATGAAGATGACTATGCACCATTTGATTTAAAATTCGGTGGAGCAGATACTTTCTACTTTGATGAACTTACCATGTTTATCTGGGAGTATGGAGATCTCTTTAAGTAACCTAGGATTCCCGCAATGCGACAATCTACATAACTGAAAGTGAGGTGAAGCATTGTGGGAAAATCAGAATTTGTTAAGAAAGTCCATATGGCAAAACCAGAGGGCTTTGAATATGTAACACAATACGAAACCACGAAGCAACGTAGAAGATTGATTAACGAAGTCAAAAAGTTGATTCGATCTTCTATGGAGTATCGTGATTACGTGCAATACTTAAAAGAGTACGTGGATATGGATTCCTGTGCTTTTTTTAGAAAAGTGACATCGAACCCACAGGAGAATAACGAAAACAAGAAAGTGAAGATTGAAATTCATCACGAGCCATTTACATTGGAAGACTACGTCTCTGTTGTACTGGATAAGTACATTGCGGAAGGAATTCCAGTGGATGCGTTTGATATCGCTGAAGAAGTGATGGAACTTCACTATACAAACGAGATCGGTCTGATTCCACTTTCAAAGACCATTCATCAGACCGTTCATAATACGGGAAAGATTCCGATCCCAATTTATATGTGTTATGGCAATTACGTGCAGTTTATCAAAGATTATCGTCCATATATTGATGATGACCTGATGGATAAATTGGAACGAAAACGCCAGCAAACAAAAGAACTAACACCAGAGAGCTTCGATGCCCTCATGAAGGAGTATGTCTATCTGGACATCGATGGACGTTCCGACGTTACTCCGATACCTGAAGAGGAAGTTGAAGCCGCTTAATTTTTTTTATATTGAAAGGAGAACCACATGGCTATTTTAACCAAAGCAGCGATTTTACAGGCGATCTTATACCAGAGAATCCGGATGACTCCATTTAACAAGGATATCTCCGATTCTCAGATTGGACCAAACTCTATCGACCTGACATTAGGAAATGCAATTTCATTTTATCCATTCGTGAAATTGGAAGATGAAGGAGAATTCTCCGGCGGTGGAGATACCATCACAATTGGTCAGACATCTGTAGATACTAGACCAGAAGACTATGGACATTTCGCAATGAAAATGCCGATGGATCCAGATGTGCAGTACTTACGTGAAATGCCGTTAATGGATCTTGGACGTTATCAGGATACTTACCAGACAGAGATTCCGGAAAATGGATTTGTATTATGGCCTGGAAACGTATATCTTGTAAAAGTCAACGAGACCTTATGGGCAAAAGATCTGGTAATTAAAGTATCTGGACTTAGCAGCTTAGCAAGAGCTGGTCTTTCTGTAAACCAGTCTGCCGATATGGTGAACGTTGGAGATGAAGTACAGCTTGTCTTAGAACTGTCTGCTACTTATCCAACCGTAATCTATCCAAATATGAGAATTGCCGCTGCATATTTTGAAACAACAGAAGGTGAACTCTTACCAGAAAATGAATATCATGGACGTTATGAGCAGAAAAAACAGCCGAATCCAGGTATTATCGCAGGATATGTACCGGATCGTTGGTTAGTTGAGAAAGTTGCTGCGATGCGTGCACAGGCAGCCGAAGAAGCAGCCGCTGAAGAAGCTGCATACAGAGCAGCTCATCCAGAGGAATTTGTAGATGAAGCAGTTCCGACAGATGGATTCGTAGATGGAACCATCGGAATGCAGCCGGTATCTGAGGAAGTACCAGTAGAAGAACCGACTCCGTTACAGCCAGGAGAGAGCATGGATATAAGTGATCTCATGCCAGGATTTTCCGCTGAGGTTGTTTCCACTGAAACAACTGGCGAAGTAGCTCCACAGGAGTTTGAAGCAGAGATTACATCTACAGAAACTCCAGAAGCATAAATAAAACTACCTAGGGAACATACAAATTCCCTAGGTAGTTTAATTCTTTCGCGTGCAAGAAACCTCATTAATACGGTGTTTAGGTATTGAAATCGTATACTTTCGGAAACGATTTTATTAAACCAAGCTATTCTATCAAAGTTATACATTATTTTTGAGTATAGCAGGTACATCTATAACTATGAAAGGAGATGAGAACGATGCCATCAATTGGATTCGGCGATGAGGAAAAAAAGGAGCTCACCGAAGAGCAGATTGAGCAGCGATCCGAAGAGATCAAAAAAGCACAATCTGCGAAACCCGAAAGAGACCATATCAAGTTCTCACAAAAACGATTGGACAAATTACGGAGCATTTATTCCGAAGTTGTGGTCCATGATTATGGAGACAGCTACCATAAGTCCAAAGAAGAACTGAAAGATGAAAATCAGTTCTACGAACTCTTCCAGGAGATCAATGGTAAGAAACGAAATTACAGACGATTGCCAGAGTATATTATCGCATATCGTCATTGTTTAAATTTCTTACATGCCGTAGCTGCAAAGCAGGACGTCTACTCGGAAGAGGAATTTGTGGATTTGTACTTTAGAGGTAAGATCCACGTAACCGGAATGTATATTCCAGCATATAAGGGAAAAGACCGAAAACGTATCTCACAAGAGGCACTGATGGAGTACATCTTAAGCGATGGAGATCCGAACGAGTTTATCGAAAAGGATCCATTACCAGAGATTACATCCAAAGAAGAGCTGGATGAAATGAGAGCAAGAGTCTTTTCACCTGAGCAGTATAAACGTATGATTGAATCTGCGTTTATTGATGACTATCAGGATGTCGAGGATACTATGATCGATCCAGATAGTCCAAAGACCTATGAAGATAAACCAGTTGCAATGGATCTGACCAAGGAAGAACAGAAGAAGATCTTTAGTAAGAATCCGGGTCTTTCTATGATCGTCAAAGAAGTTGCAGATCGGGCAGAACGTTCACAGGTTCGTGGATATTCTTCCGAGTATGTATTTGATTTTGAATCAGATGATCTGGCAACCTTTGATAAGTACAACCGTGTTTATGGTGTCAAAGATATGGATGAAGTCCCAGAATTTCATGGCAGTGTCCAGAGCAAGAAAGACTTCAAGAATTACTTACGTGACATTGAGGAATGGGAATTTCGAAATATCCGCGTGAAAGTAGATGGACGTTATCGTACCTTAGAAGAACAGAACGATGCAGATGCAAAAGCAGCATTAGATCAGGCAGGATATAACATCCGTATGTTCTGGAATAATCAGGAACGAGATCGAGAGGTCAAGAAGTACTTAAAGACAGCCAAGCAGAAAGAAAAGGAACTTCGTAAGAGATTATCTACAATGGAATCCCTTAGCAAGACGACAGATCCAGATGGTAGAGAACGTAATCTTTCCGATTCTGAACGTTATGAACGTTGGAAGCAGTTTGAGAAAGACCAGAAAAAGAAAGAGAAGCGAAAATCAAAACCATCCAAGAAAGATAAAAAAGCAACAAAAGTTTTGAAAGATGGCGTGAAGAAAAAGAAACGAAACGTTGATAATTTTCTCTTAGGCGTATCTGGAAATGGAAATAAATCCATGAAAGAATACAAGAAAGAGAACCTTGATTTTACATCTAAAGGATTCAAACACTTCCAGATTCGGGAGGATAAATAATGGAAAACCAGCAGGAAAAGAAAAGCGTACATCGAAAGTATTCTTTAATTAAAGATACTTTCCCGATGGATGCATTGATTGAATTAACAGAGATTACCATGCTTGGTGAAGACAACAACACCAAGTGCGTTTATGTAAGAGAAACCTTGCATAAATATCATATTGAGTTCGAGGGCTTAGGTTCTGGAACGAATCGTTATGGAATTAATATGCAGTCTCCGATGGGTATGGTGGCTGTAAAGATCGCGCTTGATAAAGATGGCATGATTGACAATCGTAGGGAATTCCTCTATGGCCGGTATTTATATGAGCGTTATGATCGGTGTGTTTGTAAAACCTATGAAGCATTACCAAACGGATTGATCGGTGTGTTCGAATATGTACAGCCGTTTACGTTAGCGGATCTGCATCGATTTGAAGATAAGATCCGTGATATATTACATGAGATTTCCAATGTGTTTATGATTGGAGATGTCGGTGTAAATGAAGACAATTACAAAAACTGGGGCATCAGAATGGTAGATGGAAAAGAAGAAATCTGCATGTTAGACTTTGCATACATTTATTCTTTGAGTTATAAATTATTTACATGCAACTGCGATAACATAACTCTTGTGCAGTATGACAAAGACTATGTAAATCTGATTTGTCCAAGATGCCATAAAAAGTATCGATTCGCGGATATTCGTCGTAAGGTAACGACACAGGCACAGGAAGAAGAGATTGGTGATATCCGTCGTCTTGGTTATGTACTGCATAGTGCATCTGAGATGGTGGAAGATAATCCTGCGTTTATGCCGTCATTCGAAAAGAAGAAACCGAAGAAAAAGAAACTTACCGTACATGATAAAATTAAGCAGTACGATAAGGTTCAGAAGAAAGATCCGTATGGTGAAATCTGGGATCAGTTGCAAAAATCAAAATCAAAGGAGAACTAATTATGGGTAAGAAAAACAAGAAAAAGAAACAGAAACAGGAATTTGTAGATCCGTATACCTTAGCATACATGAAATCACAGGGTGATATCGAAAGTGTCAGCTGTGATGTCAGTGATAACGTAGAAATTGACGACGACGGAACTCCGTTTGTTGTTGATGATCGTGATGACTATATTTATGAGGATGCGCCACAGACACAGTCTGTGGTGACTCCATCTTATATGGATTTCTTGATGCAGGGTGCTAAGAATGGCAAAAAGAAATCCAAGAAAGAAAAACGCCAGGAAGATTACGAGGATCGTGATTTAAGTGAAGAACGTCCGAAAGAACGTTCCGTCGAAGAGATCATGAATGAAAGATCTGTGGAAGTTTCTAAAGTAGACATTCCAGCTGATCTGGAAGAGTTATTCCCAGGTGCATTTGATACTGCCGGAGAGGAAGCTCAGGTCGATATTGATCGTGATGAAAACGATGGATGGTTTGGACCAGCTGAAGCGTATGAAGATGACGATGAAGATGTAGATCCGGAAGAGGAAGCCGAAGAAGCGGCAGAAGAAGAACCAGACTATCAGGTTTCCCATATCGAACATGCATATCCGATTCCAGAGGAACCGGTGATTGAACCAAGTCCAGTAGAACCACCAAAGATCGAAAAACCAAGTTGGGTAGAACTCTCAAGATTTTGTGCAATGCATTTTGAGCCGATCGAGAAACTTGGAAGATTGATCATCGACGATCGTATTGCACCAACTTGTGTCATTGACAGTGTGATCAATATGAAGTATTTCGATATTGATCTGGATGCAGTTCGTGAAATGTTGTATAGTACAGATACCGAAGGAAACGTAACGTTAGATCTTACGTATCTGCAGAAAGTGCAGGATGCTGTTTGGATGTATATCTTATCTTCCAAACATCCAGCTGCGATCTTTACACTCAAAAACTTCATGGAAGCATTTGAGAATATCGATCATATCGACAATAAGAACTTTAAGTTTGTTTATGATTCTCGTAATCGAGAAAGCATCGGAGATATGATCTATGCATATCATATTCCAGCTGCAGAGCAGAGACATTTTGACAACTATGTGAAAGCAGTGTCCAAAGGATTCTTAGATGATGATGAGTTCTTCCCAGACAGAAACATGGCAGAACGAAAAGCAATTGCGAAATTCTTAGTGATTGTATGGATTGCAGAGCACTTACAGGAACAGCGTGAAGTGTTCCCATCTCACGATGCAGATTATGTAACCACATTCCGTACAGCAGGGATCAATCCGGATGATGATATGAGCTTCCCGACATTTAATAAGCTCATTGATTTCGTAACACTGATTCATGATCATCGTGCAACGGAATACGGAACACCAAAGACCTATAAAGATCTGGATAATATCTTTGGAATCTATGATTTCGATATGTTAAGAGATGTATGCTTTGATGTCTTTGATAAGTTAACCCCAGATGAAGACGACGATGACGATGAGGATATTGACGAATCTGCACTGGAAGATGATACCGAAGAACCAGTACAGCCGTTCTTTCCAGACTTTTCAAAAGTAGCACCAACGACAGAATTAAAACCAGAAGAAATGGTTGGTACACATCCAGAACCATCTCAGGTAGAAACACCTGAGATTGTAGATGTGGACGATGATGTAGATATTGATTTTGATCCAATGGAGTTGACATCTCAGATTGATCAGTACGCAGAAGATGAAACAGATTATTCTAGTCTGATTGATCCGAATGCGAAAGAAGATACTGCAACTAGCTTAGCGGATGCTTTGTATCAGGATTATAAATCGGAAGTCGTAAAAAACGGCGGAAAGATTTTAACCAAAGAAGAGCTCGCAGATCAGGTTCGTGGCGGAATCGTTGGAGAAATGCATGTTCCATCTAGTGTAGCAAAAGCAGAACCGACACCAAAAGAAGAACCGAAGAATGACATTGGCTCTTCTACTATGATGGAAGCACTTGCAAAAGCTGGCTGCAAGACAACAAAACAGGAAAAATCACCGGTAACATCCTTGGGATCTGTACCGGTATTTAGAAAATAAGAGGAGGTGAGGGTCATGCTGTTCTATATGAATGGCAAGACCTTCCTTCAGACCTACTTAGACCGCGAAGAAGATTGGAGAATTTTGGATGCATATTATATTATCATGGCTGATTCCATCCGTGTCTCTGACAAGGAGAAGTATCCAACGATTATTTATGCTCCAAAATATCTCTTTCCGCGGCCTGAAGTATTATGGGCGTCTGAGTGGGAAGAGTACAAGCGCGCATATATGAATCAGCTGGATGATTGTAGAAGTTTTCTGGGTACATTGGTACATGGATCTTTGACAAAAGGATACAACGTTGTTTTCTTATACACTGAAAAAGACAAACATGAAAAGTATCCAAAAGTACTGGCTCAGTACATCATGAAAGAGTTCAAATATCCCGTGTACGATTACTTAAAGTACGTCAAAGGTAAATGTAAGATTTGCGAATATGACCCAGACGAAGTCTTTTCCATCGTTGAGCCAATCAATCAACAGCTCAAGGAAGATGAGAAAAAAGATCCGGCGTACAAAATGGAGATGCGCGAGAAGATTAAGAAGTGGCCGAAGAAGAAGCTCAAGAAGAAACTTGAGAAATTCGGTTATTATGTGGAACAAGAAAGCAAGCAGGAGATGCTTGCTTTATATTTATCATTAACTGCCGATGAATTACCGGCATTAGATTAGGAGGAATGAATTATGAGAGCAAAATATTATAATTTTAGTATGAGACAGCTGATGGGAGCTTATGCAAAGTTACTGTATGAGATGTCACCAGGAAACAAACCATTTCGAGCAGACGATGTTATGACTGAAGCGCGGGAAGCGTTTCAGTCCCATATGATAACATCGTGTTTCCAGGATTTATTAATCATCGAAGAAACCGAGAGAGGACTACACGACTTCTTCCATAAAGTATTGGAAGACAAACCGGGATTTCGGTTATTAAACTACACCAAGGTACAGATGCGTACTAAATTCAGTGATGAAGAACTGGCAACTAAACCGTTGGAAGAGATTTATAACGTAATGAAAACGGTTCCAAATGATGGATTCAAATTCACCAGTGCATATTCGAAACCAGAGACTACACAGGAAGAATGGGATAATGATTTTATTGACCTGGATGCATTCATTGGAAACTTTACATACGAGCTTGAAAAGATGCGTGAATCTGACGATTGTTTCCTGTGTCAGCATAGTAAAAACGGATCTGTACTTTGTACGAAATGCTACGTAAATGAAGATTTCAAGAACTTCTACAAAAGCAGTGTATCCTACAGTAAAGGACGTACCGTATGTTCCGTTGGTTGCCCAAGAGGATTAAAGATCTGCTGTACCGATTGTAAGAAAGATGATAAATACGGTGAATTATATGCTGATTGTCCATATGCATGCGACGATACACCAGATACTTGCAAGGGTTGGAGATTCAAAGATACCGTTGAAAATCCAGAGTTAATCGAAAAAGACAAGCAGGAAGAAGCCGAAGCGATTGCTACTCTGAAAGGAGAAGAAAATGATGAATCTGATGACATTTGCCCAAAAAGACTCGTGGACGAATGCTACGATTCCGTTCCTGTTCAACCGTCAGATCATTGAATATGATATGAAACGAGCTGGTCTCTCTTTAATTAAGGAGTACCAGCTCCTTCCAAAAGAGACGATCAAAAAGATCGAAAGTTATCGATCCAAACACGAACAGGACGTCATTATTGGACGTATGGAACGTACGAATAAAGAACTCGTAAAAGCAAAGAAAGAAGCATTCGCTGCAGCACGTGAGCAATTCTATCGTTTGAATGACTTAGAAGAAATGGATATTATTGATGTCCGAAAAGATGCCATCTTTGTGACAAGAAATTGTCCGCATAATAAATTCGGAGACTATATCGAGTTTCGGCCAAAGAATGTATATTCCTCGTTTCTAAGAGTTGGTAAACGAAAGATCGAGCTTTTCTATCGTGCACCAGATATCATCGATGTGAAAGGAATCAAAGATGAAATCGTTCCATTACACAAAGATGGGATGCTGACGTTCTTTACGATCTTTATACGGAAAATGGAAACCGGAAACACCATTGATGCAATCCGTTATCTTCGAAGAATGATTGATCATTATAAGAACCTTGAACTCCCGCTTGATTATTACCGGGAGTTTGATCAAGGATCTTCCTATCGTTCAATAAGAAACGAGACCGCAGAGGAGTGGTGGGATGACCGTGTTTCCGAACTAGATATATCATATAACTATCAGATTCTTTGTAGGTTAGCAAAGATTCTGATCTAAGGAGGTAATTATAAATGAAATACGAAGACGCACTACGCACATCGTTAGATAGTTGCTGGAGCTACGTATACCACAAGTATAAAGTTAATCCATCCATCATGACTATGGCTATCACGGTTACAGGTTTACAGTACAGCTTTTGTCCATTTGCTTTAAACAAGCGTACCGATGGTGCGTTAGCTGGCCTGATAGATACAAGCGACATCACTGACGGGTATACTGACTTATCTCTTGAGGGCGCTTTGCCTGAAGATTGTGCCGATGCAAATATTGCATTAACACTTTTACCGTATGACTTTCCAATCATCAATAAGGCATATAAACCATCGGTATACGTATCAACAATTCGCAATTTTGAACAGCGCACGAAAGATACAATTGCTATGATTGAAATGGGAAGATTAGCATGTCACAAATTCTTTAATGGATTACGCATGCTCCCAGTGTATCATAAGTGTACTGTAACTGCGTTAATGCATCAGCTGTACGAGCAGTTAGATGATGATCCAAACTTTGATACCAGTTATCAGGCAGAAGAGTTTCGTCGTATGGCTGGACCGTCCGACAAAGAATATCTGTATTTATTAACGAAATTAAATGATTTACTGGTTAAAGAATTATATGAGCCGTTTCACCTGACGGACCCGGATGCGATCTATTATTTGTATAGAGATACCAACGGATTTTGCGAAGAATATAGAATGGATGGTGCTAAACGTGAAGTGGTTAGTCTTTACAGGGACTGCTTCTTACCATTCTATCGAAAAATCTACGCACATGTCATGCACTATGGAAACCAGAGATTTCTTCGCATCGATGATAGTAGAGAAGAGGTTCTCAATGCTTTACGAGAGATGAAAAATGGATCCGACTATGGAATCACAGTAAGTATGACATCTCTTCCAAAAGGTTCTAATAATTTAAATGACGCTGAGTTTGAGGGATCTGATGCTATTGAATACAATCAGGGCCCATGCTCAGTCGGAATGAGCAGTATTTATTTTATGAAATTGGGAGGCAACGATGAGTCGATTTGAAAATCAAGTCTCACTTTGGTGGGACTATATTGATCATATTGCATTGTATTATTTACGCTCTCCATTGCCATTTTCCGATCCGACATTTGCTATTGATCGTGAAAACCAAGTCACATCGACATCTCACTTGATTAATTGGTATTCACCAGTCGATCGTATTGAAAATGCAAATATAAATGCTTTGAGGACATTTATGATTCCGAAATGTGATCGTGTGGTTCTGGATGATCTGATTCGATCTGGAGAAACGTTTGATCACCAAGATCCTTCCGGTCAATATGTTATATATGGTCATATAGAAGAATTAACGAATTTTGAGAAAAACATCTTTAAACCAATTGATACTGTAGTATATCAATATCTGCAGAAGGTTTATGATACCTTTAACGAATTGAAACCATCGAATGCATGGGTGAGAATCGCACAATCGGAAGGACCAGACTCCAAAGCATCCAGGATTGTGAATGTGCTAGACAATCATGATTCCCCGATTTCGATGTTTAGTGGACTATTTGGAAATTATGACTTGTATACCGATCGTTTGCTTACAATGAAAAGTGAATTACTTAGTATCTATGATGCACTTGGTGTAAATAGACAGAAAACCCGTGCAGAGTTATACTTTAAGGGTGTAGACTATGTGATGAAAACACGTGAACGTGAATTGCAGGATGAGACAGATAAGAAACTTTTCAAGTATTATAATCGTATTTATACAATTTTATTGGATTTATTAACTACCTACGTTCATATCTGTCGTCCATTTATTCACGATCGTATGTATCGTTTAATTCTTAGAAAGGATTTGGAATCTGTTGATATTGACAAGGTATCGATTGTATTTGATACGGACAGAGAATCTTGTTGCCGTTCATGGTGTACATCAAAACAGTTCTACGAAAGTGGAAAAATTGAAGAGATGTTAGATAAAGCAATACAAATAATGGAAGACACCGTAGAATCAAAAGATGGATGTACACTGAAATTTTACTTCCCATGGGAAGTTCGATTGATGCGTTTTAACGATGGAGGAACAGAAAGTGAGTGCCATAACTGATCGATTTTATATTATTTTACAAGAATGCTTTACAGAACGTGATGCATATGATTTAGTCAATGAGAATAACCGACGTCCAAGAGAGAAACGCTTGGATTTTGTAGCTAGTAAAATGGAACGTATTACACCGGAAGCCAGAAATATCTTAAAAGAAAATGGCATTCCGGTTGTCTTTTATTAATGGAGGTATCCCTATGAAATTATTTAACGTACACTATTTTCCGAATATTACAAAACGAAATCGATATATGAGAGCACGATTTCGTAAAGCAAATCCGGAAGAAGGATTGAAGTTATCTGATGGATATATGACTGAAGAACGATTAGCGCTTACACCGGTATTAGTTTGCCCGTTTTGTATGGAACGAAACCCTGTTGAGTTTTACACCAAACAGAAAGAGAAGTTCTTAAAGGCCCAGGAATCTGGGAATACTTCAGAGTTTAAGCGTGACATCTTAAATATGAGACGCTTGGGTGAATCCGTAGATGAATACTATAATCGTGGATTACTGGAGAGCGAAAAAGAAACGTCAGCGCCACATTTCTGGCAGACAGGAGAGACGTGGTTTAAACGTGATTTTATATGTATGACCTGTGGGTCCGCTTATGAAACAAGACCATACCGAAAGGATCGGTATGTATCACTTCGATAAATAGAAGAAGAGGGCAGATGTCCTCTTCTTTTTTTGGGTGATTACAATGATCTAATAAACTTAAAGGAGGACTACCAACATGGAACAGGTTATTGACGGTGTAAACATCCTCGTGGAAGATGAGAATGAACCGGTAAATACAATTGTCGATGAAACCCCAGTAGCAAACGGAGAACCAAAAAAACTGGTTGTAGACCCAAAAATGTACGTATACTTTGATTGTGAGTTTACAGGACTTACCAGAGATGCGCAGCTTCTTTCAATCGGTTTATGTGATGCGGAAGGACATTCCTTTTATGCAGAGTTCACAGACTATGATATGCAGGTGATCAGCGAATGGGTATTCAAAAACGTTCTGCAGAAGATGTCTAATCCAACAACTGTACTGGAAGGGGATCATTGGCAGATTAAGGGTACATCCAAAGAAATTCGTCAGAATCTCATAATCTGGTTAGACTATGTACATAAACATAGCCAGGCTGGTATTCAGTTTGTATCAGACTGCTGTCATTACGACATGGTCTTATTAATTGACCTTCTCTGGAAATCTGCTCTGGACATGCCAGAATGGATTGCTCCAGTTGCAGTGGATATCAATATGGATCTTTCCAATCTCTGTAAGAACAATGCAGATGAAACCAACAAAAACATCCCAGACGGATCTGCTACTTATGCATTTAATCCGTATTTTGAAGCATTCAACTTAGATCGTGATGAGTTCGCTTCTCATATCAAGAACGCTCCACAAGGATTAAAACACAACTCCATGTATGATGCGTACGTAATTCGTGCGATCCACCAGTTCACATGGCAGTACGATATCGAAGCAACTCCATTAGTCACAGAAGGTTAATTTTCTACTTTTGGAGTAACGTTATAGTAAGTGAATAACAGACTTATTTACTTTTATTTATATCTAACAATGTACAATCTTTGTACGTGTTTGATTATCCTTCATACTGGGATCAGATGGGTCCCTACGCGGTAATTTATAAAGTTACAGTTACTAACAATTGTGAATTAGAACCAAGAGATACACTCTCTTGGTTCTAATTCCTTTATTCATCAGTCATAGCCTTTTGCCTACGACTTCCATTGTATTCACGAGCTTTGTCGATTAATTCTTGTGTCATTACACGCATGATGTATTGCGAAATATAGACATGTGTGACAAAGAGGTTGCTGTCTAATAAGTTTTCTTTGGATAATCCATTCATCACATTGGTGGCTCCTTCTTTGATATCGACATCTAATTTCTGTAATGGATACTCCTTGCTAATCGTTGTATAAGAAAAAAGAATTGCTGCGACTTCGTTTGCAATCATTGCGTCAATTAATTCAAATAGTCTGGTGGTTCCTTCCATTCGTATATGCACCGGATCCACACGTTTGTTTGATGGGTTCTCTGGTCCAACGACCCATTCATATTTCTTAATGTCTAAGGCAGATTCAGAGATCTCATGTGCTGTTTTTGCATCAAAGTATTTCTTAATTGATAATAAAGTCATAAGTACTGCAAGTATCACAATGGCAGTGATAATTGCGAATAATCGGTTCTGTAATAAGAATTTGTCTACCATTGATAAAACCTCCTTTGGTTAATTAAGAAGCTGTTACAGCCGTAGAGTCCTACCAGATATTGATATATAATTTTCGTGAATCTGTGAAACCAAATAAATTTTACATAAGAAAAAGGAGGACATCACCATGATGATGACAGAGAAAGAAATGAGAGCACAGAGAGCAGCTGCAGCACGGAGACGTGAAATGAAACGTAAACGTGTAATGAGAAACCGGATGATTTTAGCTGGTGTAATATTTGCATTAGCTTTAATTATCGCTGGCGTTACTATGGTTATTCATACAAACAAAGCTAACGCAGCAGCCGAAGAATACGAATATATCCCAACTCATAATGGGACATTCGTAGAATTCACCCACGTTGTAAAAGGTGGAGAAAGCGTTGGAACCATCGCTGCTAAATACATACAGCAGTATGGATCTGACGAAACAGTCGATGATGTAGTTGATAGAATCATCAACTACAGCGGCTTAGATCGCAAAGAGGCTACATATCATCTGCAGCCTGGTGATCAACTGATTGTACCACTGTGGATTGCTGAGGATAGAAATCCTCACCACAGTGGTGAAGTAACATGTACAGAAGAGTCTCAGAATTAACTGAGACTCTTCTTTTTTATTCTTTAACGTCGTTTTTAAACAGATTCTTGCTGAGTGTAAGTACGTCGTTATCATTTGTATCGTGAAGTAAGCATTTATCCAGATACCGATTGATCTTGTACTTGTAATCATCACTGATTGCATCTCGATACTTATTAATAAATTTATTCATATCTCCCCATGCTTGATGATAGTTGATGAAGATATTATGTGCGTGCACCTCTTGATGAATGGTGGCACTAAGCATAACCACCTGAATCATATTATCATGGTGATCCTGTAGAACTTGCTTTGCTACACGGAATGTATTTGTCTTCCATCCTTTTTTTAGGAAATATTCGGTTACGATGGCACAAACATCAAACAAGGTTAGGATTGGTCCATGATGCATTTCGATATCTGCATCATCATCGTCAATATTACGAAGTACCATACAATGATCCAATTTACATTCTTTTTTTAGATAAGAGATGTATTTGGAGTATTTATCAGATCCACGAACTTCTCGTTCCACACCTTTAACGAAGTTTGTCCAGTTAGATAAACTTTCAAAATATTCTTTGCTTTTGTTGAATGGGATCTGGTAATATGATTGATCGGAGTCTACAACGGCAGACCCATCACGTTCTTGTTTGTAGATAATGTCAGGTAATGTGATTGGCATAACTGATTCCTCCTTTACGTTAGGATATTGTGCCAATTATAAATACGGAGTTGAGACCAGCTACCACGAAGGCAACTGGTCTCGCTTCTTTATGGAAACAAATATTTTTGTATGGGCAAGTATGGGAAAAATAATTTGCTCGAAAGAACTATATTTATATAAACTTCGTACCTTAAAGGAAATATTCATATACTTCTGCAAGAAAGTAAGGGATCCAAAGCTCCCTAGGATGAAAATCGATGGAATTAAAAAAAACCATACTCGCTTAATAAATCGTTATCACTGTTATAAGTTCTTAGTGACAGGAGTGAGACCAACACCATCAGACGGTGTTGGTCTCTTATTATGTCTCAAAAATGCCATGCGACCCCAGATCTCGAAACTTTTCCAGATACATTCAAATCACTTGAAAGGAAATTCTTGTTTCAGAGGCTAGTAATCACGTTCAGCAAAGCGCCTCCGTACATCCACAATTCAATTATTTAAGGAGCTCCCGCTCAACAAATCGTAGTGTTTTGGTTCATATTGACCGAGATGAGTTATATCATGTATATGGTCGCATTACCTTACAGTTACAAATAAAATTTATTATCAAAATTTGGATTTCGAAATCTGGCACAATCAATTAAACGTACAAAAAAGGTGGTGAACAACTTATGACACAAAACATCGACCTTGATAATACGAACCCTTTGGAGGATTTATATGAAGACTTTGAACGAATTGTAAAACAAGTCGTCATCAAATTTCAGGTAAAAGCCGAGATGTACGAGACCATGGAAACAAAAATGTGGGCAGATCAGTACATCGCTGCGAAGAATAAGACTGATACTTTCTATTCCTATACAGACTATGACGAAGATGATGTACGAGAAGCAGGACTGATGCATTCTCTGCATTTAATTGAACTGGTACGTGAGGGACGCTATACAGAGATTCCCCAGATGTATCATCAGCCGTTATTGGAAGTTCGTCGAAAGAATATCCTGGATACCTTCGAAGAGCAAAACGAATATTACCGATGTTTAAATGGTCTACCTCCTCTTGACCGTGAAGCAAAGTTTTGGTATTACGTTCCAACATCTATTGCGAAACGATACAAGATTGATATAGACATCCCGATACATGAAATCCAAGATCACTATAACGCTATTGAACCAGGACATGGCGATTACTTAATTCATGCATTAGAAGGTCTTGGTATCTTAGATAAAATCTACGAAGAGCACCCTTATGACGAATATGTACGATACATTGGATCTAAACGAATCAGCATTGAAGATGCCAGAAACGCAAAGAACTTTGAGATCATGTACATGAATCAGGGAGCATTAAAAACCATCGAATACGACGAGTTTAAGCGTATCTATGAAGAATGCCGGCTATATTTTATGACCGTTATTTATCAGAGAGAACACCGAAAGGTTATCGAATACTACGATAACTTCATTGGTATGTGCATCATGCTGATGGCAATCTGGCATCTGGTTCAACGCGCAATGCCACTTGGAATTAACCGTGAATTTTTTAGAGATTCTGGTATCCGTATGCTGTATGAAGCATATGGCGTTCCGTATGATATGAGCATTGATGACATCCAGCAGAAACAGATTACTCAAGATCTGAACTTATTGATTCAGTGGAAAGCAACGAATAAATGTCTGTATGACATTTGTGACCTTCTTTCATTTACTAGAATCAACATCTATAAGTATTACTTATGCAAGGTTCAGAAATATGATGTCTACGGCGCACCAATCATCGCATACAAAGAGATGTTTAATAACGATACGGGTGAAGTAGACACTGTTCCAGACTACGATAAGATGTTCGATGTGTTTTTCCAGAAACTGGAATTAAACGATGAAAATTTTATGGAATCTTTCTATTCGAACGTCAATCGTGAAGATTACGACCAGATCACAACCGATGATCCATTCTGGTGGGAAGATTCCAAACTCTATAAAGAACTTTGGGAAACCCAGTTTAACTACGTGGAAAGTAAGTACATCAGTCTTGGAATTAACTACTCAATGACCGAGATGATGTATGAATGCATCATGGTGTTAAAGATGCTGATGAAATTCCGTGAAGAGCTATCCAGTATCACATTCACATTACCAAAGATCGATCCAGATCTGAAAGTCACGATGTTTGATTGTGTAATCTTACTGGAGTGCTTATTCTGTAAAAAGCATCACCTGAGGGGAGAAATTATTGCGATCCCAACGCAGGTTTTGAATGTCCTTGAGTATATGCACGACATTGATAACCAGGACTTTACCGTTGATGCGTTTGGATTTGACTTTGATCTTCTCCAACCAGGAAACGAAGAAGGCGAAAAGGTTCTTCGAAACGTCCTTGATAATCTAAATGAAGACGATTACAAGAAGTTTCGCAACTACTTATCTATTCTTTCAATCGATGGAGATGCAACAAACGAAGAGAAGGTCAAAGCATTCAACGAGATGTTTAAGAACTTACGTGGATTATCGGACTGGATTTCATATAAGTTATCTGAAACGCATTCTCGTCAAGAATATGAGGCATTAAAGGAGTTTTATCGTACAGCGTACTATGCTCGTGAAATGAAAGAGATTTTCACAATCAATTCCGAGGATGAGAAAAATGAACGTACGGCATGGACATACTTTGAATATCTCTATTATATCAACCCGAAGCTTTATAGTTGCTTATTTAAGGTAGACTTAGAGAATCAGTATGCGAAGTATCTGGAAGACAACAAACTGGATGGTGATAACTATACTATTGATGACTTCCAGAAAGACGTTGATTATGGAACTATCCAGATCAACTATGATACCTTAAATACCGAAAACGAAAATATCCGTGTTAGCGAAAATATGTTATACTACTACATCGATCATATCATCTTCAAACTGGAAGACTATATCGATGATATTGATATGCTGTACTTACGTAATGATACAGAGACACCTCTGGAAACGTTATTGATTAAGATGATCCGGTATTTTAAATCCTTAACGGTTGATCTTCTTGGACTAGATCTAATCTTTATTTGTGATTTCAAGAACGAAAACATCTTGAGACTCTTTGATGAGATTCCTTATATGAAGAAACTTATTCAGGTAGGAGAACACTTCAACTTTAAGTTGTCTGATGTAGTTACTCGTGCAATTGCAGAGTATAAGATGAAGGATACGTTAAAGATGCGAGACATGTTTGCAATCATTTCTTATCTGTATTGCATTGATCGTACGGATATCCTCTTTAATGGTGATGCAGTCCGAGTGATCGAAAAGTATATTCAAGCAGGCGCTCCATATGAGAATGCTCTTGGATTATTTGATACCGCTCACTTAGAATCTGAAGTACATGCAAATGACAAATTACAACTTTCTGACAAGATCGTTGCCAAATGGTATAGCGATTGAGCCAAAAAACATTGATTTTAAGAAAATAGAACTTGAAAGGAGTTATTATGGAACTTGAAGTTAGACATGTAACGGTACCACGTACCATTAACGTAGATGACAAGCTTCATTTTGAAGATAAGGTTCTCTACGCAAAAGAGAACGGTCCACAGGCAACTCCGCATAGTGGCATGTGGAAACGCACCGAGGTTATCGGTGGATTTGGAGACTTTGTACGAGCACAGTCTCCATTCGGAAAAACAACTTTAACAGATACATCTTGGCATGAAAGCAACATGGTTGTCATTGGTGGTGTTCAGTGGACTATGGAACAGATATACGGTGAAAAATGCACCCAGATCGAGATCCCAACCCTGTATTCTGAAACAGGTATTGGACATCCAGATTCTCTGCCTCCGACAGATACTTATGAAACCCCAGACGGACCAAAGGTAACTCTTTATCGTCCAGGTAATCGTGTTTGGTTATTTGGTGTTGGTATTACTGGAACTGCTGAGAATGATATCACTGTCCATCCGACAGACTATCGTGAGAAATCCATTGAAATGGCGAAGGTTTCTTCTGATGGTCTGACTATCCGTGGAAATATGGTTCCATTTAGATATACTGCAGCGCAGTTAACTGAACTGGAACGTAAAAGATACTTCGGAAAGAAGACTTTTACAGATGGAACCATCGGATATTACTTAAAGAAGTTTGAACAGCCAGCTCAGATCAAACACATCTGGAAGACTGGTGAAGAATACGAAAAAGAAACTCTGGTTTCTTCTGCAGATGTTTGGGAGAATAACACCGGTATCAACGCCGTAGAAACCTTTACAGAGATGCTTTTACGTGTTAGTAAAAAAGACGTCAAAGAGTGGTTTATCAATCTGGAACAGAAAGACAGAACCAGAATCAATACACTAGCACTGTACTCTGGTGAGTTCTATCGTACAGACGAAAATGACATCGATGGCGATTATCGTGACGTTCGTCTGTTCTCTAAGCTCAACATCCCAGTTGAGTTCCTTGTCCTGAATAAGGACCTTAACATCATCTATCGTGTTTATGGTAGCTAATTTCTTGCTTTTACGTAAACTATATGATAGCTGTCATTTAAAGAAAGTGGCCTAAAAACCACTTTCTTTTGATGGTTATACATTATTTTTGTGCCGAGAGAAAACCAGATACATAATCGGCGAATAAAATCCACAAATTTGAAAGGAGATATCAAACATGTTAAAAGTTGGATTTATTGGAGTTGGAAACACAGGAAATCAGATCGCAGCAATCGCACAGACAAAAATCGCAGATCTTCCGGTAGTAGCAATCAACTCCTCACAGAAAGACCTGGACACCATTCCAGAAACCGTAAAGAAGTTCCTGATCACCGACAAGAAAGGTGAGTCTCAGGGAGCTGGCAAGAACAGAACTCTTGCAAAAACTTATTTAAAAGATTCTATCCTGGCACTCATTAACGACCAGGAGATGAAAGCATTCTGCTCCACATTAGAAGTCGTATTTGTATGCGGATCCACAGGTGGTGGAACAGGATCTGGTGTTACACCGTTACTCTTAAGTGCTCTGTCACAGATTTATCCAGACACTCTGTTTATCTTAATTGGTATTGGACCGGTAGAATCTGAGGCACTGACCGCACAGGTAAATACACTGGAGTACTTAAAAGAGCTGTACGGCAATATTAAGAATGTACACTATATGCTCTATGACAATGACAACTTTGATAACATGCCATCTCATAAGATGATGGAACATGTGAACAACGAAGTTGTAGAAGACATTAAAGTGTTAATGGGCCTGTACAACAAAGAAACTCGTTATGACAGCATCGATACCGAAGATGGACTGCGTCTGATTTCTTCACCAGGAAGAATCGTAGTTGCTCGTGTGGAAGATGTAAAAGAAAAAGACCTTGATCAGGCTTCCTTAGAGGAACGCCTTATCAAAGCTATTAAGAACAATGCACATATGGAGCTGCAGCGTGATCAGAAAGTTATGGCAACAGGTGTCATTTCTAATCTGTCTGAGCAGTTCTCAGCAGAGTTCAATGTACACATTCCTCGTGTACATGAACTGATTGGCGAACCCGTCAATGAGTTCTTGCACACATACATCAATGAGGATAAGAAGGAACCAAACTCCGTATATCTTATCATGACTGGTTTATCACCGGTTAATGACAAGATCACAAAGATTACAGAACGTATCAATGAGATCGAGGAACGCCAGCGTATCCAGGAAGAAGCGTCTGCGCTCGATGAAAGCAAAATTGATACTTTAAGTAACATGGTACGTTCTAACACAACCAGAGACAGCAAGGATGAGGAAGGTGGAGACCTGAATATGGACGACCTCTTCAACAGCTTCGGAGTTTGATGCAATAACCTGACATCAGTGAGATCTCCGATAATAACTTATCGGGGGTCTCACATTTGTTTAACTTGAAACTATGAATAACCAAAAAGGAGAACTAATCATGAGCAAAAACAACAGAAATCGAAACAACGGACCAAGACGTGAGGACGTATTCAACGACGCAGAAATTTTCGCAACCTGCGAGTTTAAGAAGTTCTATAAGAAAAACAAAAAGAAATCCGGCTGGGATTCCAAGAAAGAAGCAAAGAAAGAGTTCTTTGATCTCCTGATGGAGAAATTCCCGACAGTCATCTACTGGATGCTCCGTGAAGGATTCAAACGTGATCAGAAGACTAAAGAAATCGCAGATGGAATCCTGGAGAAATTCTCAGATAAGGACTTCGTAAAACGTCTCACCAAAAAGGTCCAGAAAGGTGAGGATTACAGAAACCTCGAACTGTTCCCGATCTTCTTACGTGAAGCTATTAAACGTACCAGCGAAAAGAATGCCAAACTCAGATCTGAAGGAAAGACCAAAGAGATGGTTTCCCTTGATATGTATTATGATCTGATCGATGAGCTGGTCGGCAAAAAGATTAAGAAACTTGTCAAAGCAGGTGTTAATGAAGACATTGCAAGAAACCTGCGTGAAGTAATTCCATGTGAAAACGCCCTGCGTTATTCTACATCTTTTAGAATCAAAGAAGTATTTGATGTATTATACAGTGCGGCTAAAACCATGGAAATTCCGTTTGACACCATCGTTAAACATGTGATTCCAAACGAGTATTGGACAGACCTGATTGTCATTGCTCTGCTGGAAAAGAAAGAGTTCTACGGCGGACTCAATGATTCACAGAAGAAATTCTATGTGGATGTAACAAACTGGATCTTCAAGACCATGAACGAAATGGAAGTTCAGGATATCCAGGAAATCTTACGTCTTTATGTCGCTGGTAGAAAACGTGATGATGCCAACGGTAGAGACTGCAACAGAAGATACTCTCTTTCTACATTAGGAGAGAACGAGTATAAGAACATCGTGACTTGTATAAAAGCCATGATTGTGAAAGACCCAACCATCGAGAAATTCATGTAATTCATGAAGACTGGCAGATTAGAACAAAAAAGGGGACTCGACATCTATGCTGTACAACGTGGTGTTAGGAGACACAAGACATGTCTCCGATAAATGGAAGCTCATCAAGGAGGGTGACTTCTACTTTTATGAGAAAGCGGATCTGGGACAAAGGATCCGCCTCTCACAAGATTTTGAAAATCCAGACGAATTGGTCTATGAATGGGGAACAGATTCAATTCAGTGTTACAATTTTGGAAACGACAAAATCTGGCGTAACAATACATCCAACATGAATCCGATCTTTCGTAAGTTAGATCCGACGAAAGCAAGAGATGTAAGCGAACGCATCGTTGTCTACGTGACAGTAATGAAAAATTACAAGATCGTGGATTTTAAAACGAATTATCAGATCCGTTATACATATCATAAGAAAGGATATTATCAGGGTTGTGCGATTGTCTTAACCAGGGAGCAATTAGAAATCCGCGGTGCCAAAGATCTGTTGACACTCTTTGTGTATGACAGAAAGAAAGATGCTGCTAGACAGATTTCCATTGGGTTTAAAGACACCAAAGATACCCACTTACAAACCAAATCGGTGAATGTAAAAGATCCGGACGAGAAATCCCGTATCATCGAACGGATTCAGGAATCTCGTGCAAGAGATCAAGAATCACTGTTGGGCTTTAAATGCGTGTGTGAAAAGAATACCTTTCTGACTTCCGTGTATTTCACGACTCCGGAATACTACGGGTATTTAAAGAAACGCGTGCGCATCTGTAATAAAGATGTCGTGTGTGTCAATGAGGAAACTCTAAAAGATCGTGACCGCCTATTAGCGTTGGTCCGAAAACATACGCACGGTAAGCAAGTACGTGCCATCACACAAATGGGATTGAAACTCCCATTACAGGTAATCAAAGGGGCAAATATTTTGTATGTATTTAACCTATATCAGGATAGAGATGGAACCGTACATTTAAGCTGTATTAAATCAAATTGAGATTTTAAATACAGACATATATTATCTTAATGAATCAAAAGATTCAAATCACTTTATTATATTTAAGGAGGACTCAAAAAATGAGTAGAAACCGAAATCGTAAATCAGGTAGACAGAAAATGATCGTTTACAAACAGACACTGAATGCAGCAAAGCATGTAAACAAGCATGGCGAGATCAAAGTGAAACATGCTTCCAAGAATGAGAAAGAACGCGTGCTGACAGGTTGTATGCATCATGATCTGAAAAAGAATGGTATGCCGAAATCTCGTGTTATCGTACACAACGATGGAACTTGCACATGCCGTATGTGCCATGAGACATTCGCATACAAATCCAAAACTAAGAAAGAAATGAAAGATGATGTGAAACCAGTAAAGAATACTATCCAGCTGGCAAAATGGACAGCTCAGGCTTGCGGTGCAGTTGACCAGAAAACTGTAGATATGTATCAGCAGTCTTTAATCATCTTAGATAAGCTTCCGAAAGTCATTGCAAGACAGAACAAGATCTACAGCAAGACAAAGGCAGCTAAGAAGAAAAAGAGAAACAATGGCTACGATTCCAAATCTGGTTCCGCATATGGACAGTGGGAGCGCAGCTGATAAGTACTTATTTGGGAAGATGGACACCTTTGTGTGTTCCATCTTCTTTTTATATGTGCTTTCTACTCACGGTCTTAGGGGTTGCTAAGGGTTAGCATATTATTTTCAAAACAACAAAATTGTAATCCTGAAATACAGGAAATACTAGAACGTGAGGTTACAAAACAATGTCAGATGTAAAAATGTTCTACATTGAAGACGATATTTCCAAGATTCAGACCAAGACCAATCTGTATATCAAGCAGTATGGTCCAGAAGGAGCCTTCCATCTTGTTCGAGAAGTCGTACAGAACTCTATCGATGAAGATATGGACAAAGATTCCCCAGGCCAGGAAGTACTCGTCACATATGATACAATTACAGATAAATTAACTTGTGAAGATGATGGACGTGGGTTTCCGGAAGCGGATTATCCCATGGACATCTTTTGTACGAAAATTCAGTCGGGATCAAAATTCTTCAGAGACCAATCCGGTGTAACATCTGGAGAATTCGGGTTAATGGCTAGCCCCAAAATCGCGTAAGCGATTGGACAAACTATCCTAATTGCGGGGACTTCCGAAAAGGATTATAACTACCAACCAAGTGTGGTGACAGACTTGGGGCAAAGGGTAACTCCGGAGATATGGTAATCAAGGTTATAATTGGAAGAATCGACGCAGCAAAGTATCTCACAGTGATGAGATATGGGCTCAACGATCAGAAAAAGCTAGACATCCATGATGATAGAAATATCTAAATGAGAGATCAGGTGGATTGAAAATAAGGTAGTTGAAATACTACACGAAGCGAGTATCGATAGGGAAACCGAAACGGATAGCTCCAAGAAGTTTGGTAACAGAACTTGTTGGATGAGAATATGATCTGCATCATTGAATGTGTAGGTTTGACAGCTGTAAACGCATTGTCAACACATTTCTCGATTGAATCCTGCCGTGAGAAAGAAAAGGTTCGACACTACATCGAATTTAAAGACGGCACAAAAGTGAAAGATGAAAAGTTCCCAATTAAGAAGAACGACAAGAAACATGGCTGCGTCATCAGTTTTATTCCGTCGCCGAAATACTTGGGAGCAAATACGCAAATTCCATTCTCTGAAGTGAAAGAATGGATTGAATTACAATCGTACCTGATTCCAACAGAGCATAAGATTAAAATCGTAGTTGAAGAATGGAAAGGTACAAAACTTCTTAGCCGAGAAAAAATAAAAACCCAGCCATTTGAGAATATCATTAAGAAAACCGTAACAGATGATAAGCATTCTTCTATGTGTCACATGACTTGTCATAACGAATGGGCAGAGCGCGCAAGATCCTTCGTCTTAGATAAGAAAGGCAATCCGAAGAATGTCACAAAGGACGTTACGAGAGTCTTAGATTTCGAAATCGTGGCTTGTTATATTCCGGATAATTCCGTGCAGTATGACTCTTATTGCAACTTTACACATACAACGCAAGGAGGTATCCATCAGGATACATTCGATGAGTTGTTCTGTCGTTACATCATCGCTGCCGCAAAAGAGAAAATGAGTGACAGTGATTGGGAAAAATACAAACCAACTTGGGATGATGTTCGAACCGGTTTGGTTTGTTGTATGAACTTAAATACGAATGCAGAAGTTGGATTCGTTGGAAACGTCAAAGAAAAGATTGACAACAAGAAACTGATCCCTTACATTAAGGAGGCACTATCGAAGGCCATTGATCAGTTCTTTTCCGAGAACAAAACGATTCTCGATGAGTATGTAAAGAACGTACGTACTAGCGCAAGACTGCGAATCAATCTGATGAAAGAGCGTGAAGCTTCTAAAGTGACACGTATGAATAGCTTTGACGAATGGGACATGAAGAATCTGATTCCATGCAATAATCGTAAGAAACATGATTTCCGAGAATTATTCATCGTAGAAGGAGAATCCGCGGCAGGTGGTTTATCTTCTGCATGTGATCGTGACACTCAGGCATTCTTTCAGCTTAGAGGTGTTACGAAGAATCCGTATAAATGCACCTACTACGAGTTTGCAAATAACCCGGAAATGAAAGCATTAATCAGTGTTTTGAAATGCGGTTCTGGTCCAAGTTTTAACTTGAACAACTTATGGTATGAACGGATTAACATCTTTAGTGATTCCGATATTGACGGTTACTACATCACACTTGGTGTGTTGGGAGCCTTCTATAAATATATGAGACCAATCATTGAAGCTGGTAAGCTGTACAAAGTTATGGCACCATTATACCGAATCAATGAAGGTAAGAAAGAAGACACCTATGTCGTACGTCGTTCAGAGATTACCGAAATCTTCTTTAAGAATGTCGTGAAAGCTTATAACGTAGACTTACTTCAGGGCGCTGGATATAACAAGACTGCCATTGTGAAAGAATCCTTAAACAAGAGCGGTTTGTTCCAGATGTTAACAGATCTGAAAAACTATCGTTCCGATCTGCAGTATGTTGCCGACATCGTCGGTAAATTGGATATGCGATTTATGGAGTGTGTACTGTCACTTCTTGGAATCGTGGGAGGTTTCAGCGGCACGGTCGAGGCCAAGGTTTTAAATGAAATCCTCTTTAACCAGAAGTTTGTCAAATCCTTTATGAGCAAATTACAGACGTTCTATCCAGAAGTAAAACTCGAAGGCAATCATCTGTATGGTCCTGTCAATGGACGTTACTGTAGTATGTCGATCAATCCAAACCTTATGAAAACCGCAGCAAAGCTTTTCCCGATCTACGACAGATATGGATACAAGATCCAGATTCAAAACAAGAACGGAGGAGAGAAAAAGTCAGTTACCTTGTTGGAATTTCTGAACTTAACCTCCAGATATGAACCAGCCATCCGAGGTAGATACAAGGGACTCGGTGAGATGAACGCAAGCGATTTGAAGAAAACTGTTATGGACATCAATACGAGAATGTCAATACAGTTCACTGTTGATGACGTAGAAAATGAACTCGAAGTCTTCAACAAACTGCTTTCGGACAAGAAAGCCTACGCTGAAAAACGTAAGCGTATGATGGAAGCTTATGTCATCGACCCAGAAGATCTTGATAACTAAGGAGGACTCATATCATGGCTAAGAAGAAAGAAATTAAAATTGATCCACATACAATTGATGACGTGGATGGAAAGTTACTCGCAAAAGTATTAGATACAAACAGCAAATCATTTCATGATTTGATGGACGCTGTAAATAAAGACCGTGTTGCAACTATTAACGTTGCAACTGCGGCAGAAGAGTTCACTTGTATCTACGGAGCAAATAAAAACCTGTACCGTATCTCACCAAGTTTACAAGATGGATTACGTCCAGGAAAACGTAGAGCCCTGTATGCATTATGGGAATTAAACAACCGACCACAAAATACAAAGCCAGAGACTTTAAAAGCATTAAAGAATAACACCAATAAACTATTACGAGTAATTGGTGACACATCTGGTAAGTATCATCCACATGGTGATACCTCTGTCGGTGATACCATCTGTGCAGAAGGTCAAGGGTTCCGTAATACCATCAACACCATTGGACCAGAAGGTTCCTATGGCAACATTAACGGACAGGCTCACGCAGCATTCCGATATCTGGAAGCTTATGTTCCAGAGTATATGATCGATTGCTTCTTTGATGATTTTGATAGCTATTGTGTTCCTATGCGCACATCATACGATGGCAAAGGTAAGGAACCTGAGTACCTACCAGCAAAGTACCCACACGTCTTATTCAATCCACAGTTCAGTGGCATTGGATATGGACTCGCATCAAATATTCCGCCATTCAATATCCAAGAGGTATTGGAAGCAACGATCAAGTTAATTAAGAATCCCGATGCAAAGATCATGCTGATTCCTGACTTTAAGTTTGGTGTCGACATCGTTGATACCGGATATTTTAAGGATATCAATAAGAATGGCTCTGGCAAACTTACGGTTCAGGGTCGTTATACCATAGATGGTGTGCAAAATACAATCACCATCTGGTCCCTACCGTTGAACGTATACGCGCAAAACTGGATTAAGGGAGTTGCAACCGAGTGCAAAAAAGGCGGCGTTTTAGAAGGTAAAGTAACTGGTATTGACAACTATACCGGTGAAGATCAAGTAAAAGTAATCCTTCATCTGGCCCCAGATGTTAACTCAGACGAGATCATCAAATGGTTGACCGAAAAATCAGGCATGAAGACAACGCATGCCGTAGCCATACGTGTAGTTGATAATTACGTATCCTACTTATATGGCATTAAGTCGCTACTTAAGGAATGGATCGACTTCCGTAGAGATTGCCTCAGATCGATGTGTAATTATAAACTCGTACGCAACATGGAAAAGGAACACTTAACGAAGGTTCTGTTAATGCTTTGCTCAAGCAAGGCAAAAGCGGAAGAAGCAATGAAGATTGCAAGGGAATCCCAAAACAAGGAAGAGAACGTGCAAGCGTTAATGAAGAGATACGACATCACTTCTATACAGGCTAGAGAGATTGCAGAAATGCGACTCAGCCAGTTTAACAAAGACCGTACCTTAGAGTACGAAGAAGTCTTAAAAGAATGCACCAAAGAAATCAAACGTCTGAATAAGATCTTAACAGACGATAAGCACATCGACGAGCTGATGATTGAACAGCTCGAAGAAGGTATCAAGAAATATGGAGTTCCGAGACGATCCCGCATCATTCGTTTGGATGATGAGCTGGAGATCCCAGATACGTTACATCTGGTTGGCATCTCAAAATCCGGTTACATTAAGAAGATTAAATACAAAGCCGGTAAACCAATTGGTGAAGTCGGCAAAGATAATAGAAACGTGACGATCTTGAAAGCCGGTAATAGGGAATCCGTGTATGTGATTTCCTCAGATGGAACCATCTCACAAATCCCATTGTCATCTATTCCAGATATGAAGGTCGACGATATTGGCGTCGAGATCAAACGCTACTTCGGTGGCTCTGGAGAGATCGTAACTGTATTGAAGGTTCCGACTAAGAAAGAAGCCTTAATTAGTGCGGAATTAGAATTATTAGTCATTACTCGTAATGGCTATGCGAAACGTGTAAAATTAATAGACTTGAAACTCAAAGACGGTAAGGAACAGAAGATCTTAAATCTCAATGAAGGTGACGAATTAGTTAAGGTCGTTGCTGTTCCAGATAACTCAATGGATGTTGTCATTTGCACAAGTCTTGGAAACGGAATTCGATTACCCCTTGATTCTATCAAGACTGCTTCCAAGACAGCAAAGGGACAACGCATCATCACCATGTTCCAGGAAGAGGACGTTACAGGCGCTAGCATCATTGATCCGAAGATCAAACACCTGCTATACATTACATCTTCCGGTAAGATGAAGTTAACAGAACTTAAGTATTTCCCTCCGGTGGAACGTGGTAGTAAACCAATCTCCTTAATCGCATTAGATACGATGGAACGTTTAATCGGTGTCGCATCTGCCAAGAAATCCGACATGATTAAGCTTTATGGCAAAAAAGGGGGAGATTCCTATGATTCTGCAGCGGTTTCTGAGATTCCTGTAAGATCCAGACTTGCGAAGGGTGAAAAGATTATCAAGACTTTAAGATCTGACGTGATCGTTGGATATAAAGTCTTCCAGGCATAAATAAGAAGAACCATACGGAGATAATCCGTATGGTTCTTTTTTGTATCTCCATCTGAGATACGTACCCTAGAAAATAATACTATACGATTTGTATATGGGTTACCCCTTTCATAATCGTTAAATATTTGTAGGGTATCGAAGACACTTCTATCATGCAGAAGCTTCTTCTGTTTTGTACCACAGGCAATCTTCTGTAGGAGTAGTTGCCTGTACGTAGATACGCTGACAAGCGTTTAATTTCTTAAGCATATCGGAGCTCATGATACCATCATGCTCTTCTGTAACAACAGTTGTTGTTGCGATTGTACCGCCAACAACTTTCTCGATATCCTCTTTTGTGATCTCAGCGATGATTTCACGAGCAGTTTTGTTCTCAACCTTGCCAAGTCCTACATCTGCAGCTGTTGTGCCATGAGGATTTGTGCCTGTTCCCGGATGAGAATATACAAGGATTTCTGTACCATTGATCTTGATGTAACCATTCTGCTCAGATTTCTCTGTCAGTGTAGCATCTACACGAGCGTGCTCTGCCTGAGAGTGCTGGTAAGCGATGTTACCATAGTCACCACGGAATGCTGTAGAAGCTGTAATACCAAGAGCAAGTGTGTCGGAGATAACTACGAAAGCTGTTCCAGACCATCTGTATGTTTTACCATCTCCAAGGTCTACATAGATCTTTCCGGATTCACCAGTGATCTTTGTACCAGCTTCTCCAGCTTCTGTATACAGAAGTTTGTCAGCATGCATGTAACCTTCAACAACGTCATCAACGAAAGAAGGAAGCTGACCAGCCGGGATAAGACCTGTAGCATCCAGTGTAGCAACACCGTTTGCAACACCCATAAGGGATGATTTAATATATGGATGCTCATGGTTTGCTTTGTCGTAAGCTTTCTTTACAGCTGCAAGTGTAGCTGCTTTTGTAGAATCTTCCAGAGTTACGGCGTCAGAAAGCTGAACAACACCTGCTGCTGTAGTAGATGCTGTCTGAATCTCTGCCCATGTGTTGTCACAACGAAGGAATTTAAGGTTGTTAGCTGCCTCAACTTCCGGTACATGGTTACCGTGTGCTTTGGCTGCTTTACCTGCAAGTAACTCTACGAGAGTTGTGCCATCGTCGTTACGAACGTTAGCTGTCTTGGTGATAGGATAAAGCGCTTTAACTGTTTCACCAGATTTCTGGTTCATTAAAAAGGTAAGTCCTGTTGCTAATGCTGCTGCCATAGAAATACCACCTTTCTGAAAAATTTTCTTAAGCTTTCCATAAATATACGGATGGTTCGCCCCATCCGTTATTCATTTAAAAGACAGTTCTTTTATTTTCTGAGGCAGGTGTTTCGGCTTTCCACCCTAAAACAAATAGTTAAACTACGTTAGTAAAGGAGGGATACCATGTCCTTGGATTACGATCAGATTCTCCATGGGAATCCGACGAAGAATCTTATGATTCGTCACCGGGAATTACAGGAGAACTACACTGAAGAAAAAGCCCAGGATTACTCCAAGCTGTACACAGGCCAGCCGCTCTCCTTTCTTCTGGAGAACTCCAGATTCGTGTTCTCAGAACCTACCTATGGATATCCGTATTATATAGATCAGGTTACCTCAAAAGAACACATGCTGGAATGCGTACCCGCATATCCGGAGGAACACGAAAAGGTCCATCTTTTTTTGGTGGAACACCGTGACGCGATGCAGCCTGATCAGATTGAGATGTTTGAGTCTTTAGAGAACCGCTTAGGGGAACTCTCTGATAGTACCAAACATCTTCGAATGCTGTTAGAGTATATGACAGAACGATTTGGGGAAGACGAGATGGATGCAACCATCACGACTCATCCCATGGTGTATCTGTCCTTAACACCGTTCGAATTAATGAAAGAAGAGGCGGATCCAGAGATTCTGGAACGTGTCCACGAAATCGGTCAGCTTCTCTTAGTTGGAAGCAACGATACCGATAAGTGGAAAGAAATGTTCGAATCTGCAACCACTGCTGGATTGCTGATGCAGGATTCTGCATATGTAGAAGCAGTCAATGCTATGCCGAGAGATTTCAGAAACGTGGTCAAACACTTATCCACAATCTCCTTAGGTAATCAGATTCGTTCTATCAACGACGTCGAGCAAAAACCCGATGACATGTTTATGCGTGAGTATGTATCTCCGGAATATGCAGTTGAGTCTATTTTTGGACTGATGAATGATTCCGAAGAATACAGTGAAATCTTCGAAGCTGAACGTGCTTACTATGGGGATCTTGCTGGATATGCTTATGATCTCTTGAGTAGCCTTGCTACTTTTGAGTATACACATTGCGAAGATCCTGGAAAACCGATTACTGGATTCCAGGGTATCTTTGACGAAAACACAACCGTAGAGGAAGCTATGAACTTCCTCGCTTCTCAGGCGTCACAGTACGAAGCCTACACCGAAGCCTCTAATGACGATCTTGGAGAACCTTCTCCGACCGTTCGAGACTCCGCTGGCTCTTATGGTGAAGTCGGAAAAAAAGCGGTTCCCCCATCTCCTAAATCTGCAGCTCAATCCGCGCAGTTCAAAATGATGGACAAAGAAGCCAAGTCATATCAGTACATGGCAAAAGCGAAGGCGAAGGGGGATGAAATTAAAGGAGCTGCAAAGGCGGCATCTGCTATCCCAAAGAATATCAAATCATCCATCGATGATACAGTAGACGAGTGGGATAAGTTGGATGATGAACGTCGACGTAAATTCATGGTAAAACCTGGATATCGTAAGAAGATCTTTCGAAAGATCAAACTGGCATTGCTTTACGGAGCATCTGCACAGGTATCCTTACTGATGGTGCCAGTTACCATGATCTGTCGACATTACTCCAAAATCAAAGATGGCCGCATTCGTACTGAACTCGCTCGAGAGTTAGACACCGAGATCCAAGTTTGTCAAGCTAAGATCGATGATGCAAACTCTGAAAGCGACAAAACAGAAAAATACAAACTGATGCGTATCAAGAGTAAGTTGGAAGCCGAACGTGACCGCGTGAAGTACAACAGTCATTACCTGTAGAAAGGAGGTACGCCAGTGATTGTAAAAACGCCAAAACATCCAGGATATGGAAAGTATTTCCTGGCAATGGAGGCACCTGGTGACCCTCCCCTTCGAAAGAATATAAAAGTGATCACGGTTCGACCTAACCGGCGAGCTAGAATCGATTTTACTACAAACGATCTAGTAGTCTCAGATGAACCTGTACCGGAACTTCCAGAGATCGATGATCCTGTGAATTCGGAATTAGATCTGCCTGATATCAACGATGGGGACGTAGGTGTTGACGATCTCCCAGAGATTGATAATGATCTTTCTGATCTTCCGGACATAGATCAAACTCAAACTCAGAGTGATCCGGACCAGGCACTTCCTGATGATGTACCTGCAGATATCGATATCCCGGACATAACTCCGGACGGTTCTTCTGTCGACGTGCCGGCAGACCTCGATGAACCAGATACAGATGTTGATATAGATGTACCTGACATCGATGATACTCCAGATGTAGAGTTACCAAATGACATTGATACAGGGGATGCAGATCTCGATGATTTACCGGATGACGTCCCAGATGATCCAAATCTGGATATTCCAGATTTGGACGATGATACGATTGCAAATTCTTTACCGAATGCAGATGATCTACCTGAAGATTTCGGAGATCTTGCAGATCTTCCAGATGACCTTGGAGATGATCCTGATGATTTAAATCTTCCTGACTTGGATGATGATACCATCGCAAACTCCTTACCATCTGTTGGAGATGCCGATCTTCCAATTGTAGATGATCCAACGCAATCTACAAATATCAATGTAACTCCCGATACCAATGGAGAAGAGGACTTTACTGGTACTACCGATGTACCACAGTCTACAAATGTAGCGGTTACTCCAGATAATGGAAACGGACAAGAGGATTATAGTGCAGAACCGGAACCTGTACCAGATTTGAATACAGAAGTTCCACCAGCAGACAACCAGCAAGGTGCTGCGCCTGCTCCAGATGATGGAGCCAATGCGGACAATATGGATTATACCCAAGCCCCTGCTGGAGATCAAAATAATCCAAATGTGCAACAACCAGCTGCTCCTGACGCAAATCAGGATAATGCAAATACTCAGAAACGTGGACCAGGATTGGAATACGATTCTGTTAGAAAATACAATTTATATAAAGAATTTATGAAGCTTCGTACTGCGGTTGATGGTTACATTACCAAACTCGAAGCTTGTATATCGGATGACCCAAGATCTAATCAGGTTATCAAAACGGCAACTACGAAGTTTCGTGAGCTTTATGATCTGATTACGGATTATATGATGATGAAATATGAGTTATGTACGTATATACAAAATCTCTTATTTTATCAACGTCAGGTTGCAACCGTTCAGCTGATCTTTGCACTCTTAAAAGAAACCAATCAGATGCAGAAATCCGAAGAAGAACGGGAACAGAAAAAGAAACCGCGTAAAACTACGCAATAAAACATTCGATTAAAAAAGTCTAGTTTGTGAATGCGGGCTTTTCTGCATAAAACAAACTAATAAAGCAAGAAAAAGAAAATACTCAAGTAAAGGAGTGACAATTTCGTGACTAAAAATATTAGCTTTTTAGAGTCAGGGGATACATTCGAAGAAACAGCGTCTGTCGGCGGTTTTATGACTGCTAAAGCTGGCACTAGCTTCGACGACATCTTTACTGAAGCTGCCAACAACATGATGGCACAGAATGTGAACCCTCTGAGAAACATCAATGATATGATTAATGCTCCGGCAATCATGGAATCTTATAAAAACGAACTCTTAAAAGATCTTCAGGAAAAATGCGAGCAGTGGGCTGCTGATGATGCAGCAGATCCGGAACATAGCTGCCATGGTACACATGTTCATCTGTATGAGCAGGTTTCCGACATGTTTGATAACTGTGTCGATGACCTGATCAAAGAATCTACACGTGTTGGCCAGTTACTTCCGATCAAAGCTATCGATCTCCCGATCCTGGTTAAGCAGCAGCTTAAACTGGCTACAAAGGATATCATGCAGACTGAAGTTGTTAAGAGCCCGATTGTCAAGAAACATCTGGAGCAGACTTACATTGTGGACAACAACGATCCTACCAAACGTTGGAAATTCCCACAGTGTTTCTTCGATGGAACATATCGTGAATCTTGGGAAGCTGGTAAAGGTTTTCCGATCAAAAACGATGTTGTTAAGATCGAAGAGCTGAAAAATTTCAATGTTATTGAAAAACTGACAGACGTACCGAATCCGGAATCCTACAGAGAAAACATCACAATCGCTTTCTCTGCTCCGAAGGTAACTGTTAAAGACCCAGAAGGTGGAGATGACATCACTGTTACATTAAAAACACCGCTTCGTATCAACCTGTCCGACAACGCACTGCTTGGTGGACTGGTAGATCAGGATGTTAGAAGAGCAGATGGAAGCACATTCCACGTAACAGATCAGCTTGCTGGTTTTGCTGATACAGCAAAGAACACAGTTAGCATGAAAGCTCTCAATGATCAGATCACAGGAGTTATCTTTGAAGGATACATCTCCAACGAACTGAACGAGCGTTCCATCGGATTCGATTACACACGTGAAGAACGTGAATGGAAGATCGAGGATGGATCTCGTGCGAATATTTCCTATTCTCTCGAGCAGCTCGAAGATACAAAAGCTCTTATGGACATCGATCTGTACAGAAAATCCTACAACAACCTCTCTGAGTGGATGATTCAGCAGGAGGATTCTGATATCCTTAAATGGCTGGATGAACAGTTCAAGAGATACAAAGGTGTTGAAATGGATATTCTGGATTTTGATCCATTTATCCTGGAAGACCAGTTTGATTGCGATTCTACATCCATCACAACCGCTCTTCCGAATGAATACATCAGCAAAATGCTGAAATTCAAGATCGACCGTCTGATTACAGATATCGCCGACACAGCTAAAATGGACGGCTTCACATTTGTAATCTATGGTAACCCGAGATACATTTCCTTCTTAAATCCGGAAGTAAACTGGGTTACAAGACCAGGAAATACAATCAACGGCGTTAAACTGGACTACAGCTACGGCATCATGACATCTGGTGACGTTAAAGTTCAGGTTGTTAGTACAAAGAAAGTACTGGCTAAATACGACAAAGTTGCGAAGATGCACAGAGGACTGAGAATCATTCCGTTCCCAACATCTCCGGAACAGTTCACATTCAAACATTACAAATATACTACTCATATCTTAACAGCACAGAACAGTGCGTACAGAGATCCTAACAAACCGGGCGGATCCATGACTAACCTGATGGGTGTATCTCGTTATACAAACGCAGTCATCCAGGGTATTCAGGCTGAGCTTGACATTGTTAACGCTGAGCAGTATATCAATATGACATATACTCACTAAGAGTTGACATTTGAGAGTGATGACTTCGGTCATCACTCTCATTTTTAACAGTATAGTAAGCTGGGAATGGCACTCAGCTTCCATAAAGCAGGGAGCATATGCAGGGAAATGCTCACGGTGCTTCTTTTTCCATGCGATCTTCACGCATTCTGAAGATCAGTGGTTCTCCTTTTTATGTACAGATAATTTTATCCAAATCATTAGTAGCAATGACGTGTCAGGGCGTCATTGCTACTTTAAAAGTTATATAAAAAAAGACAGTCTGATAGGAGGCGAGGACAAAAAATACGGGGAGGACAAGCCTCCCCAGATGATTATAGACGCTGAATCATGTTCCTAGTTGGAGCATATGCGTCCATTGACTTGGAATGATTGACATTGGTCTCGCGAACCATTGCTTCATATTCCAAATCTGCGTAGTCTGTATGACTACGTGTCATCATATTATGTAGTATATATGATAACTGGAAATTAGACATATGATCGCCTCCTTTCTATTTGAAATTCATATAAATACTATATAAACATATAAACTGACTTTTACACTTATTTAGGAGGCGACAAAAAATACGGGGAAGACAAGCTTCCCCATATCGTTTCGTTTAGATGATATTTATCGACTGTATGTCGGGACAGCATCTTCACAAACTTGATCTTGTTGAGATACGATATCGTCAATACGATCGATTTCATATTGCATATCAGCAGGATTCATTGGACCGTTAGTGCAAGTCCGAAGAATCATACGTTGAAACGATTCTGTACTCATATTCTCGCCTCCTTTCTATTTGAAATTCACATAAATATTATATAAATCAAATTAAGGAGGATGCTTATGCAAGAACCTTATCTTACCCATAACGACGACTGCAAGGGTAAGTGGCAATCGCATACTGTTTCATTCAATGATAACAGCTGTCATTTACCATATGTCGATGGTTATGGGGCAACAAAAGAAGAAGCCTTCGAAGACTTCAAAACAAACTTAAATAAACGATTGGAAGAACTGACTGATTTCTGCAATAAAGTAAACGCTTATCAATTTAATGCCGCATCAAATCCAATTGTGATGTATGAAGTCGATTGGGCAGGTAAAATATTAGATGAATAACGAGCGAGAAACTCGTTATTCATCTTTTATTCTTGCAAGTAAATGACAATGTATTAACGTATTTAAACTTAGAAAGGAGGCCGGAATCAAATGAAAGATCATAACATGAAACCGGAGCATTTAAGAACTCTGGACAACGCTTTTAAGGTACTGATGGAATATCCAACCTCTCGATCTGGAATGTCGTTAATTACAGACACTCTTTGTGAATGCTTCGGTGATGATTTTTCCGGATCAGTTGTATCCACACAACCAGATGTACCGCTGTTTGTCATGAGCATTTTCCCAGAGCGTTCCACTACCGATAAGATCATTGAATCTGTCGCTCGTGGAAACAGTGATTTCAAAACTATTCAGTCCTTATGGGAGAAAAACTCCAAATGGACGATTGAGATAGATGAACGTATCTTAAAAGGTACGTTTACCACCAGAGAGCTGACCGCTATGGTGTTACATGAAGTCGGACATTTAATCCAGTCGAAAACAATTGCTACTCGTATTATCACTGTATTACAGTATGAGTACGCAAAGACTTCTATGCAAAACAAGATGTTACTTCGAACAAAAGTATTTCGATCCATCATGGCGTTACCGATCATTAATAGCTGTATCTCAGATCAGAAGGGTTCTAACCTGAAAGAAGAGATCAAAGCAGATCGATACGCAAAGAAACTTGGATATGCCAAAGACTTAATCTCTGCAATGAATAAGCTTTCCAAACATCCAAGTTACAACTTGAAAAAAGATCCTAATGAAGCAATGAAGACAACCACTCAGTTTTCCTTAAACACATTACAGAACTTCCAAAACCGTAAGGATGAACTTGTAAAATCGGAGCTCACATCCTTAAAAGAAGCTGTACAATCCCCATATTTGGAGAGTGTGTTAGTAGATATATACGGACAGTGGTTTGTTGATAAATCTGCATTTAATGAATCTTCTCAGCTTGATTATTTCGTTCGGCAGAACAACAAGTCTCAATTTATCGATCGAATGATGAAAGAGTCCACAGATTCCTATATGAGAGAATTCGGTATCTTTGGAAAAAAGAAGTTACAGCGTATTGACCCTGCAGATATCGACTACATCACAATTAAGATCGATCAGATCAATTCTGATTTAGACAAAATGATGCTTGTGTCATATATCCATAATAAGATGGATATGGTCAACTTCTATTTGGATTTGTTAGATGATCCATCCGGTAAGAAGTACAACGTTCCACATTCTCGTAGTTATCTAATGAGTGTGCAAAAGCAACTCGAGATGTTACGTGAAAAAGCTTTAAAGAAAATCATTCCTCCAAAACAGCCAGATATCTATGTTGGATATCCAGCTGGCTACGAGGGTTAAACAAGAAGGAAAGTCCAAGAGGCTTTCCTTCTTTTTCATATCGATTGCGACAGGTTTCTAACTATATTTAAGGAGGATTACTAATATGAGTAGAAACTTGTCGTTTGATTACGTTATTAAGAACGTAGAAGACAGAGAGCATGTGGACATTAGTCCACTTTTATTAAAACAAAACAATTCACATATCGTTCCACAATCTCCAGATGAGATGAGTGATGAATACAAAGAATTATCTAATGCACACAGAGAAATCAGCTTGGCGCATAGTGCCAGTGGTGATCCATTAAATGCAGAAGAACAGCACACAGTTGCCTTATGGGGGCGGTGTCATGACCGTTGCCAGGAAATCATCAATGAAGCTGCTGATAATATCTGGTACTTCTTTCGAGAGATCTTACGAGTTCCACATGGATTGAATAATCATGGAATGATTCCAACTGACATGAGAGATCCAGATGACATGCATTTTCAGATGACTGAATGGGGTGTAAAAGCACTCTGGGTATATGAACATGACTTATGTGCCGAATGTGTACGATTTACTAATATGCAACAGAGAATCTTGATTGCCGGAATCGTGACTCATAAATTATTCAATGCCGCAATTTCTTGGATTCGGAATTCTTCGATTGAAGGATATGAACCACTTGTATGGCTTGGAATAATTAAGAATACCGCTTACGCATACACTGAACATGTTGCCAGTTTAGTATGGATTATGATCAACGAACTTGGGCATTACAGCTTCTTAGAGAACATCGTAGAAGCAATTTATGATATCGTGGATACGGATAACGTCGCATGGAATTGCACAAAAATGCATCCTTGGATGTTTGACGTAAAAAAATCACGTATGGAAGACACTTCGGATGTCGCAGCGGAAACCAAAGGATTTGTAATCTCCAACTACGGAAAGGTTGATTTCAAGTCTCATCTTTCATATACGAAAAAAACAGGAGGCTTATTAATCTTTCATTCAGCAGACACATTCAATAATGTGCTTCCAGAACTCACCTTTGAATTGATTATGAACGATCTGGATGCAAAAATGGCAATTGCGAATCATGCAACGTACTTTATCTCAGCTAGTATTTCGGAATTATTAACCAAACGAATTCCACTACAGAAAGAGATTCTGATGTCCATGACTCATAGATTCAGTGCTTATGCATTTAATCGATCCTTACCACGAGATGAGGTATCCAATGCTGTAGAATCATTAAAACGAATCTATGCAGCAGAACTCGGCGTGTTACCAGATATTGAACGTGAAAATGATGACTTAATTGAGTATTACTTAAAACAACTTCAATACTTGCAAAAGAAAGCAAGTGAATAAAAAAAAGAACGGAACCTTATCGGGTTCCGTTCTTTCTTCTTTCTGCTTCCTCAGCAGCTCTGAGCATAGCTTCATATTCAGCCTGCTCTTTCGCACGTCTTTCGGCAACGAGTTTATTTCTTTTTTCTTTCTGACGAGCTTTGAAAGCTGCGGATCTCTTCTGGTTAACGTTATCAAATTCGATAACTAATCCATCACCGTAGAGATCCTGGAACTGGTCAGAGAAGTCTACAAGTCGCATCATATATACGACTTTCTTTTCACCTGACTTTCTGACTCTCTGTTCTGCGGTATATACCATGCCGCCTCTTGCACCATATGTATATACCATAAATGTGAAATCAGCTAAGCCTTCCATCTCTAATACGTTGAGATGGTCTGCCAGAAAATCTTTCTGGAAATTTCTTGTTCCAGATAGATCGGCACCGATGCCAATTTCCAAACCCATAGACTGTACATAGTCTAACAGGATCTGTCGACGACCACTAACAAGATACCCGTTCTCGTCCGTGATGAGCTCCAGAAACATACGAACTGCTTCGCATTTAAACTGAAACTCTTGTAGTTCGCATTCGGACAATGTCTTGGCTCCCCAGAATTCTTGTTGCCAAGACTTGAAAAAGTAACCTTCTCCAGACTTATCCAAGTCTTTCTGTTTGCCGTCCATGGATGCTTTTACTTGTCCAACTCCTTCGTTGAACTTGTTTACAAGGTCCTGGTGTCCTAATAAGAAATCTAAAATCTTCATGATAAATACCTCCTATTTTTTTATTTTTTATATGAATTATCATTGGATTCCACAGAAATCATATATAAATATCCAATATCACTCTACGCTTAGAAAGCAATATTCTCCACATCATATTAACCGACAACTCACAAGAAAGGAGGAATTTGCATGACAACACTTGGTACTGTTCCAGTAGTTCGTAGACATACGAACGCAGGACCAAAAAGAATTATGCGAATCGGTTCAAAGTTATATGATTTTGGTACGAGAAATCGAACCTTTCTTCAGGTTGCATCTGACCTTAAGAAATTAGGAATCAAAAATTGCTATTTTATGCTAGAAGTCATAGATCCACGAGTGGTCACCATAGATCCTTTCGCCGTAGATAAGGAAGGACACTCATCTTTAACGAAAGAACAAGTTTCAATCATCATGGCTGAGTGTAAGGTAAATCCATGGTATTACTTAAGAGAAATCTCACGTATTCCAACTCAGGGTGGAGCTGGCGTACCATATAAAGCAAATCGTGGTAACATCGCACAAGCATGGTGTATCATGCATGGATACGATTCATGGTTATGTCTCCCTCGTCAGAAAGGAAAGACACAGTCTGCATTAGCAATTCAGTTATGGGCATATTCGTTTGGTACTTCAAACTCAGAGTTCATCTTTGTCAATAAAGATGGTGAGAACGCTAAGACTAATCTTAGACGTATGAAAGACCAGATGGAATTACTCCCCGAGTATATGCGATTCCCATGGTATATCGACGAGAACGGAAATAAGATCAAACACACCATGAATGCAACATCTATGAAGCATCCAGTTACAAAGAACGTAATTACAGTTAAGAGTAAGGCGACATCACATGAAATGGCATTGTCCCTTGCCCGTGGTCTTACATCTCCGATTCAGCACTTCGATGAACCTGAGTTCACCAACCACATCGACACAATCGTATCCAACTCATATTCTACGTTCGAGCAAGCTGCCAAGAACTCGAAAGAGAATGGTGGTATGTACGCACGTATCTTTACGTGGAAACGCGTAGCCATATGGGTGACCATATGGAGCGTCCTCTCTTATGCTGGGACGACTCATGTAGTCTATCAGCTGCGAAGACCATCCTTTGATGGTAACGTTCAACGACTAGGGAAACCAGTATACTGGATTGGGAGTAGGCCCCTTGCGGGCGAAATGTAGAACCAAGCGGTTCGAAACGGGAGGCTCTCGAGAAATCGAGATGAAGATATAGTCTGAACTTCCATGGTGACATGGAGAAGGATCTGAGTAGCGATCAGATTCGTAACACATTTGGTACGCCTGAAACAACTCCTCCGGGCGTAATGTCTAGTGATAGACTGGGGCAAAACCTCTCTAATGCGGGAAAAGCCTGATTATGACGAATTACTAACTACAGGTAGAGATACACTGTAGGGCAACGGGTAACGCCGAAGGTATAGTAAAAAGATTCGTTCTAGGGAGAATCCGCAGCGAAGCATCTGAAAAGATGTGTGCTCAACGACTAGGGAAACCAGAGTACTCCTCTGGGAGTAGACGTAGGACGAAAGTCCGAAACGGGAGGCTCTCGAGAAATCGAGATGAAGATATAGTCTAAATTTTGGGAGATCTTGATACATCTCAAGGTCAAGCTGCACAGCGAATCCTTGATAATACACAACAATGGACCGAGAAATGTTATGACTGGTCCGACGAAAAAATTAATGAATACATTGACAGCAAAGGCAAAAATTGTAACCGTATTTTATATATTGAATATCAGTACTACCAGATTGGTCTTTCACAAGAATGGCTGAAACGTACTGCCGCCGGTATTGGTGATCCATTAACCGTACGAAGAGAGATTCTTCTTCAGAGACTGCATGGTTCATCTCTTTCTCCATATCCACAAGAAGATCTTGAATACATTGCAGAATCTGAGCATAAACCAATTAAGGAACTCTGGATTAATGACTACTTCAAATTTGACGTATATGAAGAACTTGATCGTCGTATTCCATATCTGGTTGGTGTTGACTGTTCTACTGGTACTGTAGGGGATAACAATGCGATTACTATTTTGAATCCATATACCTTAAGACCAGCTGCTGAATTCGAATGTAATTATATCGGCGAAACCTTATATATTGCTATTATATCTGAACTTGTCGAGAAACACATTCCACGTGCATGTGTATGTATCGAACGTAACAGCATTGGTGATGCGATTATCGATTTCATTATTAACTCTAACAATCCACTGGCTTCTAACTTATACTACGATAAAGACAAGAACCTTCTTGAAGAACGACTAAAAGAAGTACAAGACAATTTGTCATTACTTCAAGCACGTGCAAGATCTAAGACATATTATGGTGTATATACATCTGGACAATCACGTGAGTCTATGTTCGCAATTCTATCCAGACGTGTATCCGAAAACAAAGATGACTTTATCACAAAAAACATTATTCGTGACCTGTCGCGGCTTGTTCGTCGGCCTTCAGGAAAAATAGAAGCACAAAATGGTTTTCATGATGATAGTATTATGAGTTACTTGATCGCACTGTACGTATACTATCATGGTGATAATCTTGGAATGTTTGGTATCACTCGTGGTGCTCGTGATGAGGATCTTGATAACACTGGACTTAAGAGACCAGAAGAGATTGATCCTAGCCTTGTAGATCCAGCTTTAATTGCAGCTGCCAAGAAACGGGAAGCGCAAGAAGCTGAGATGTTTAAGTTTGAAGAAGACATGAGAAAAGCGGAACTGGAGTCTCAACGTAAAACAAGAGAACTTCATAACGCTGGACTCATCCAAGGGGATATTTACGATCATACTCCAGAAGACATGATCGATGAATATGATAGTATGGGTGAAGTAGATTTAAGTATCTTTTAAAATAAAAAAAGAAGACTATACCAAATCAACGGTATAGTCTTCTTTTAGAAACGTAACAACCTGTAATGACACCCTAATAACGAGTGCGGTTAACAAGTTACATGTCGCGCGACTAATTTATTGTTAGTCGCCAAGCACGGTGTCGTCACACCAACAATCATCTTCGTCTCCATAATGACGGATTGTTATTTTACATTCAGTTCTGGAAATAACTCGAACTTTTCCTCCTTTTGTAACGTTATTTCCTTTTGTGTTTTTGATTACTAATTTTCTCATTTTGGTATCCTCCAATATTTAATTTTTCTTTCGATTCACATAGATAATATATAACATTTTCAGTCTAAGTCTGCGAATTTTCACTGTCAGGACAACACACTAATAGAGACATAAATAAGGAGGTTACAAAATGGAAAATACTTCAACTAACACGGATTCTAGTATTCGTGAAATCATGAAGATGGCGCGAGAGTCTTACAACACATCTATGAACCAGACCGCTAGTCTTATGGAAGCATCTTATAAGATCTCAACTGCATTCTTAAAAGAAGCTGCCAAATGGTCTACCGAAGAGTTTGATACGATGAGTGACGACGATATCAAAATGATCTACAATAATTATTATATTGGATCTGCGGAAGCAAAATTACTGCAGCCGGAAGATATGCGTAAGGATCTCAAAGCTTGTAAGGGATTATCCAATACTGCATATGAAATGCAGAAGTCCTTTAAAGAAGTCCAGGATCTCTATAATGAATCTGTGGATGAAGATTGGAAACGTCGTAACAGCAAAGAATACCGTGATGCCACTTTAAACCGTATCGAAGAATGGAAATCTGAGATTGAAAAAATGGATCCGGTAAAAGATGCAAAAATGATTCGTGATCTTCGCCAGAAGATCGAGTTTATGGAATCTACTATCACACTAGATTTCATCACTGAGCGGATCAAACACGTAGAAAAAGAGAAGTCTACCATCATGAGACAGTTCTTCTCTGAATCTGAAGGATCCTATTCCTTAAATCGTTGCAAATCCAGATCCCCGAAATTTGGATTTGATGCAGATTGGTATAAGTTCTTCTTTAATCTGGAAGAGAACTTCTTACCGGAAGAGTACCATGCATTCAACAACTTATTCTTATTTAACGTCATGCGTTTCATTGGCTATCAGGACCCATACAACGCCAAAGATCGTGGTATGGTACAGGCCATTGTAAGCAGCTTAACAGGTTTAGTTTATCATAAATTTGCCGATACCGAAATGGAAAATGTCATCGTCTCTTTAATTAAAGATTATGACTCTTATTTCGAAGATCAGCGTGAAAAATTCATGAAAGACAACACTACCAGGCCAAATCATCCAGTTCGACTGGAACAGAGTAAGAAAGCCGATGCGGATCGTAGAAATGAGCTCTTCGCTGCTATGGTGAAGTTCGATTTCGAAATTCCGGAGAATGCCGAAGAGATCAGTACTCGAGACTTACAGGAGTACTTCAATAACAAAATGGAAGAAATGGTATCCAAAAATACCAAAGAAAAAGAACTCCATGGAGATGCTGAGACAACAGAAGAAGATGGTGTAACAACCATTCGTCCGACCTTCTTAAAGGATAAATACCGCAATCCCGTTGACTTAATCGATGGAAAATTCTATTATTTTAACCAGGATGAAGAAGGGCAGGAGTCCTACAAGAAAGTCTTAAACTACTTTAAGGCGCATGATTGCAAGATTGGATATCAGATGTTTGAGTTAAAGAACCCAGACGTTCGAACCGATGTATTTGCAAAAGATCTGACAGATGGAGAAAAGAAAGCAATCCTTGAGGAATGTAAATGGAACTTCTGGTTCTTCTGGAGATATGTGATGAAACTGCAGGTGAATATCAATACATTACTTGCTATTGATTCCATGTTAGCAGACCATAATACACTGGAAGAAACTGTGCGTCAGTCTGGTAAATCTACAACAATGCGTGTATATTGTGAGTGGGCATACTTATTCCACAAGGATCACTATCCATTTATCTGCTGGTTAACTAGGGATACCACGAGTAGCCACAGAATAATGTCTACATTTAAAAATGATCGTACGAAACTTCCAATATATCTGTATGGAACTGATCGTGATACTGAAAATGTTGTACATCCAACAACATCGGTTAATTATCTAGTATCATATATAAAAGCAATCCTTGAACATGCAGACATGAGTGCTGATGCAAGAATCCTGGTCGGTGCCGATGATTTTGAGGTCATACAAGACATCGAAAACACGGATGTATTAAAAGAACTCCTGAAACTCCCGGTGCATATTGTTGCAAATAGTATTCCAAATGATCCAGAGAATATTCCGAACCTAATGAAAGCATTCCAGAAGGATCGTGAATGTATTTACTATCCATATCAGTTAAATAAAGATACACATTGTAATTTCTTTACATCAGTCAAACAGCATAATTTCCAGGATACCAACGCAATTGCGTATATTACCGTGGATACAAGACGTCTTCGTAGCAATGAAGAAATTGCTAATATGGTACGTTCTCTTGGTACACTGGAATCTGTTACCGATGGCTTCTTAGTTCGTGAAGTTTGGTGTAAGCATGTGAGTGATAAATTCGTTCAGTACTGTAAAGCAAATGGAATTGATATCACAGCAGAAGGTTATGATCCGTTTATCGCAAATACGTTCAGAACGGAAAATGGGGTAGAAATAAAATCAATTCTTGGTGACGCAAATCAGCTTCCAGAAACATGGAGATCTGACGATCCGAAGATTTCACCTCTTGATGACGTTGCATATATGCATGAAGAACCAGTATCTACAGATGCTTTTGATTCATCATCTATTAATCAGTTGAAAGAAAAGATGGATAATGAAGGTACTTACAGTGTGACCGATGCATTATCTGGAAAAACTTTGAAACCGAGAAAGTGATAAATAGCATTTATCCGCCCTAAAAACAGTGGTATAAGACAGGCCATAGTGTCTGTCTTATACTATTCTTTTGACTTGAAAAGAAGAAAGGAGAGCCTTTTTATGGATTATAAAACCGTGTTTGCAGATGACAAAAAAGGTCATATCATCTGCAACGTCCCATATTTAGAGATTTATATTCCCATGGCGTTCTTTGATAAATCTGGTAAGATCGCTGTGGATAATGGAGATACGATCACGTCTATTGCGTGTTTACCGATTGGTCTTTTTGAGAATGGTAAACTTAAAGAGATTCGTACGATCAAATTAGGAGAACGTATGAACTTCTTTGTTTATGACAGTGAAGTGGTTAATATGGCTTTGCCAGGATCTCCAGAAGGACCTGTAAAAGTTTTAAAATACTTCAAAGGTCATGAGATTTTTAATGATTATATCGTACAGAACTCTTCTTCCATTCAGGCATATATCGAACTGATCTTGGGAGGAAAGATTCCGTCAACTTTATCGTATTCTGCCATCAATACGATTTGGAATAAGAACTTGGAAATGAATAATGGTGGTCTGGGAGTTCCTGCTACAAATAGGGAACTTGTATTATCTGTACAGTGCCGTGACCAGACGGCACCGACTCGTATTTTTGCAGAACGATTAAACGATACACCAAATGCAACCGAATACGAGTATGCGATGGTAAATATGCGACAGATTTGTCAGTTTAGTTCTACTTTCGCAGCGCTGACCTTTGAGGACTTTGACTCCATGGTTACCTCTTCTTTGAAGAGAACCAAAGAGCGATTACCAGAACCAGAGTCTCCACTGGAGCAGCTAATTAAGATGTAAACGAGGTACAAAAGATGCGTTATCATAATATTACAACAGACGACATGCTAAATGGAGATGGGCTTCGGACAGTCCTTTGGGTTGCTGGTTGCACCCATTGTTGTAAAGACTGTCAAAATCCAATCACTTGGGATGTTAATGGAGGAGTTCCGTTTACAGATGAAACTAAAGCGGAACTTTTCTCAAAGTTAAACCATGACTATATTTCTGGAATTACATTTTCTGGAGGAGATCCTCTTCATCCACAAAATAGAGAGACGATCACCCAGTTAGCGAAAGAAATCAATGAGAAGTTTCCAGATAAAACTATCTGGTGTTATACTGGCTTTCTCTGGGAAGACCTTCAGAATGAAGAAATCCTAAACTACATCGATGTCTTAGTAGACGGAGAGTTCATGGTTGACTTACTGGATACAAAATTGAAATGGTGCGGATCTAGCAACCAAAGAATTATAGATGTGCCAGCTTCCTTAGATGCTGGTCATGTGATCTTATATGTAGATAACAGCGAAATCACTGGAAACAACTAAAACAAATATATAAAGTTATTAAGTCTTGAGAGGGTTTCACCCTCCGTTAAAGAAGATAAATAAGTCATAAATTAAACTGTAAAGGAGGATTATCTTATGCCTGCAGTTACACAGATTGTCCCGGAATACGGTTTTCCATATGTACAGACATACATTGCGGATAATACCGAGATTACCGAAGACGCACCAAGTACTGTAGTCGCTGATCCTGCGATTGGCTACATTTTTGCCTTTACATCTGACAGAGGCATCGACAACCGTTGGGTATTAAAGCGTACACAGCAGTCCTTTGTGAGAACGTTCGGAACTCCGAACTTTAAAAAATACGGCCAGCCAAACTTAATGCCATACGTACTTCTTGGAGATGGTGGTGCTAAAGTTTGGTGTATGCGTGTTATGCCAGAAAACGCAACACGTGCACATGCAATTGTTTCTCTGTTCTACAAAGCCGATGGCGAAGATGTAGACGTAATGAAACGTAAATTCCGTATTAAGTACACAAGCCGTTTTGTAGATCCTGAAAAGGCGAAAGGGGATATCACAAAACAGGTTATCACCAAAAAAGATGCTACTAAAGTTCGTGGTCAGCTTGATGGTGAAAAAACTGGCGGCGTATACAAAGATGGTGAAGGATATATCCAGGCTCCTGGTGTATTCGTTTTAACCTCTAATGGTCGTGGTAAAGGTGGTAACACCTTCTCCGTACGTATCGCAAATAACGTCGCTTACGAAAAGAACTACGGAATCAAAACAATGGCTTACGAGATCCTGACAACTGAAAAAGGTCTGATCAAGGAAGCTGAGTACATGGGTTCCATGGTTACATCCGTGAAATACAACGCTGCTACATTTATTAACGATGTATTAGCAGATACAGATGATGGCGTTGCACCAGTTGACGTCGACATCGATGAAGATATGCTGGAAACAGTATACGATGCTTATATCGAATTCTGTAACAAACAGCATGAGGAACTGGAAGCAAAACTGGAAGAAATGATGACTGCTGATGGCATCACATTCCCTATGATCAATGGTATTGAAGACGTTCCATCTGAAAAAGCTGAGAAAGTTGCTAAATGCCGTGATATCCAGGCTCTTATGGAGTCTTGCGATGAATCTGTACTTCCAGAGTTAGATGGCTTTGACCCAATCTTCGGTCTTGCTGTTGGTTCTACAACTAACAAACAGCCATTCATTAAACTGGTACAGAAATTAACTGACACCGTGGATACAACTGCAGATGACTATGATGCTGCAGATTACACACAGAGTGACATCGTATCTTTCGATGACGTTCGTGGTGTAAGACTCTATGGTGGTACCGATGGATATTTTGAAAATCCACGTACAACTGAAATTGTAAACTCTAAAGGACATACCGAACAACATGTTTGGACAGTGGAAGAGGAATATGCAGATGCTTACTCTAAAGCATGGAGCGGTTCCCTCGACAAACGTATCCTGACAGCAAAACGTATCGATGCTGATGCCATCTTTGATGCAAACTATCCGTTTGCTACAAAATGTGAGATTGCAAAACTTGCAATTGCACGTGATGACTCCATCTACTACATGGATACAGGTATTCGTTCATCCTTTGGATATGATGAACTGAGTGCTATGATCAAAGATTATAGCCAGTTCGCAAATCGTCTGATCTCCAAGAACGTACATCACTACTATACAAGAGATCCGATTACTAAGAAACGTATCCCTGTTACAATCACATACTTCTTAGCTAATCAGTTCTGGAGACATGTCGTCAACAACGGTGCATATATCCCGTTTGTTAAATCTAGTTGCCAGCTTACTGGTCATATTAGAAACTCTCTGGCTCCGACAGTTGAAGATTACGAGTTAGCACTTAAGAATAAACTTAATGAAAATCGCTTCAACTACTTCGAGACTGTAGAAGACAACGTATATCAGCGTGCAACACAGAATACTTCTCAGACAGCAGATTCTGACCTTCTGGAAGAATCTAATGTACATCTTCTCTACAAAGCAAAACGCATTATCGAAAAAGACATCCAGGCTAGACTGTATGACTTTAACGAGCCTGAAGTACGTAACAGATTCAAGAGCTATGAGAATACAAAATTCTCTGATTGGAACAGCCAGTATGTCAAGAGTATTACCATTGACTTTAAGGCTAATGCATGGGAGATTGAGCATTCTATCCTGCACTGCTATGTAACTATTGTATATCGCGGTATCTACAAACGTGCGACAGTTGAGATTGATATCAATCGTCGTGACTATGAAGCCGATGCTGATAACTAAGAGGAGGTGACAGACGATGGCAGAAGCTGTTAAAAACGGAGTAGACACTCCAACTGAAGACAGTACGATTCAGACTGGTGCGAAAGAACACGAAAGTGCGAACCTTATGAATTATGCTCTCTTTGTTGGTGGCCTGAATGTCACTCGTGATGTTCTTAAGAATTACGATCCACTTAGAACTGGATATGGCCGTCTGTTCATGGTTCGTGTACCTGAATGGCTGAACCTTTCCATTCCAAACAAAGTGAAAAAATTCAAACATATCCTGGAATACGGTAATACCGCAGTTCAGGGTATTGGCGATATTGAAGTTTCTTTCAATGACTACACAGGTGGTTATGCTGGAAAGAGCTTCTCCATTCCATCTGTAGCTACAGATGGTACAAACACATTTACCGTAAACTGTTATGAGTTTTCCGGATCTCCGATTCGTGAAGTAATCCATACATGGGTAAATGGTACAACCGACTTACTGACAGGTCTTACACATTACAACGGACATGCGGCAACTCAGGGTCATAGTGACAGCGATCCACAGATCCTTAAAGCCCTTCAGTCTAACCAGACTGCTGAGTTCATTTATGTATCTACTGACGTTACAGGTACTATGGTTGAGTATGCTTGCTTATTTGCAAACTGCTTCCCAGCTAACGTACGTAATGAGCAGTTCAACTACACATCTGGTTCTCACGAACTGGTTGAGTACAACGTTGAGTTCCGTTGCACAAAATATGAGTCTCTGCAGATCAACAAACTTGGTCAGGCCCTGTTGAATAAGTACAAAGTACTGGCTAACTCCCTGAACTTCTTCAGCGGAATTAAATCAAGTGAGTATGTAGGAAATACTACTCATTCAGATCAGTACTATGATATCCAGACAGGACAACTTGTTAGCCAGGGCGGTGTTACAACAAACAACAATGCACCTTTGTCTGAGTCTCAGCTTGCTGCACTCTAAGGTGTTTAATTGGACTACTAGGATTTCTCCTAGTAGTCCAATATTTTTATGTTAATTTTGAAAAGTCTACGTTGTTTAAGTCTTCGTCGCTGATATCACCAATATCGTCAGAATCTCCATTTGCCGGATTTGGTTTTAACGAATCTTCGGTTGCTTTGATCTTAGCTTCTTCATAGAGATCTAAGACATGCGCAAGTCCTAACTGTGGCAGATATTCTTCAGCCACTAAAGATGTGAAGTTTCTGATAATCAGCTGGTTATTCCTATCCTGTGGATCGTAGTTTTCACCAAGGCACAACTTGATATAGAACTGCATCATTCCATCGAATGTCTGGATGATATCATTCTTGGCAACCTGAGGAGTCGTCTTCGGCGCCTGTAAGGTGAACTTAAATTTATCTACGACTTCCTCTGGAATATTCGTAGCCCATTTCATAATCTTCTTATAAAGTTCTGTAATGCTTGGATTAAAATCGAGCTGGTAATTGACAACTCGACCCATCCATTTGCTGTTGTTCTGTTCCGCAATCTTCGCAAATTCTGGTTCGTTTAAGTAGTTTACAATGGCTGCCGGAACGCCAGTTCCTAAGATGTATGCGTTTTTCAACATCTCAAGAAGTTCTGAGTTTAACTGTACATCTTGTCCAGCTAAGATCTCGGTTTCAATTGGTCGTTCACTGGTTCGTCCAGTTGGCACATACATCTCGCTACCAGCACCGATCTTATTAATCAGCGTTGAGTAGTTGTAAAGATCGTACATATTAATCTGTCTGGACTGCTTACGACGAATGATTTCTTCAATCTTGTTTGCAACATCCTTACGGAGTCCACTCTGTTTTACATAGTTGACTCTCGTATCGTTGCTATATAAGATGATTGACATGATCTTGAACATGAGAAGCATCTGGTACATCTTTGCGTAAAACAGAGACTTCTTTACCATAGATTGTCCATGACCATCAATGTCTTCATCAATCTTGAATGTCTGGATATATTCGACAGGTACATACTGGAATTTGATTCTGTTTTGTGTGACGTTGAAGTAGTTGATTGCATTGACAATCAACTTCTTGAATTTCACGTTGTTTTCCAAGAATGGTTTGTCAAAAGATCGTACAATACGTTCACAAATGTCATCAATAAAGGTAACACAGTTTGCAGGAGAGTTTACTCCCTGGAACGCTAAGTTTGAAGAAATGACACCGCTCATCTGAGTGGTTTCTTCAGCATACACAATGTAATATCCGATGACTTCATTCATGACTTCTACTGGAATAATTTTCGTAGGGTCAATCATCTGAATGTAAACATCTTTTAAGTCTTCAAATTCCGTGTCGTTCTTATCAATTCCATAAGCACCTTCCACGGAACGATTCTGTTGGATTGCATCAAATGGATTTATTTTCTTTTTCTTATTCGCTGGATTCTTTAAATTGATCGTAGCAACTCGTTGACCTTTACTGTTAATACGAGCAGTTGGTTTATCCGCTTCTGTCATCATTTCTTCCGCAGATTCGGTATAGCCATGTTCAGTAAAGTAATGATCTGCAAACTTTTCAAACGAAGCAGTTCCTTCTTCTACGATTGGTAATCCAACCGGGTCATTGTTGATTTCGATACGCTCCAAGATGTTACTAGCATCTTCGTAGAATGCGTCTTTTAATGTCTGGTCTCCAGTACTTCCAAAAATACGGGATACCGTATTTGGTTTCTTACCACTACTGAATTCCGTGGATTCCATATAGTGGGTATATGCCTGTTCTAGCCAAGTGTTGTTTTTTACACGTTTGGCTCTGACCTGTTTTGTCTGTGCAGGTTCTTCACCAACTACACTCTCGTATAAGGAGGTAGCCTCTCCATATCCTTTGACACCTCCAGCACCATTGATGATATCTCTTTTGTTTCTCATAAAGTCTGAAAACAGCTTGGAATACGGAATACAATAGACATAAAATTCCCCATACTCCAGAGAGAATGGGACGATAAAGTTTTTAATTTTTTCCAAAAGTTTAAACTTGGTTTCCATCTGTTCTACGACGGGAACCCAGTCTTCTTTGTCATCTGCACCCTCAAACTCCAAGGTACGATTCATTCGACCTTCGATAATATCTGGTGAGATGATTGCATCACGAGTGATCAAGATGGCTTCTTGTAACTCAATTAGCTGGGAGGATACCTGATGCAAATCCGATTGCTGCATCAGACGGTTCCGATAGACACCATCAAGGAAGCTGTTCATTGCTGAAGCGGTACTATCGCCAGCAAATCCATTTCCAAAACCATTCATAGAGTCGACAAACTTACTTGCTTGTGCATTTTCTACACGGTCGTTGGAATACAGCGTTGACAAAAACGAAGTAGTATCCATGGTATTATTATTGGTAATCTTGTCGATTTCCGTCTTCATGATATCATGGAACGTGTTGTCTAAGGTTTCGATATCGGACGTACGATCCGAGCCATTTAGCGTAAGGTTTGATTGTCCCATCAAGCCATCAATCTGATGTAAGATATTCTTAACACGACGTCCATCAAGGAAACCTCTGCCCATTTTGGAACCAAAGACCGGTCGTCCGTCAGGGTTTCGAGTCGCCGTGGAAACGTTGTTGGAATTTCTTGCCAAAACGAATTCCTCCTTTCGCTCACGTTATTCGAATGTTTTGGCTTGGAAATCATCGGGGAATCTACATATTAGTAACACTCTATGAGTGTTGTTTGGCATTATTATCGTATTTAGGATGTATCAGACATGCTAAATAATAACCTTCATTATTGATTGATATGTGATCAATACATACTTGTACGAGATGCGTACAAAAAAAATATAGACTATTGGAGAATATCCAATAGTCTATATCTAATTCATTAAACATGGACAATGGCACTGCCGTTAGATTGATTCATAACGGTTTTCTTATATGCATCGTAATCCGTTGCATATAAATCTGCTAATTCATCGTCCAGTTTACATTCAGATAATGTCATATGAGGACATCGCATGACATTCCTGAATAGGAATTTGTATTCCTGATTGGGCATGGAATACACCTCCTTTCCTGTTTATTCATATAAATATTGCATAAACATGATATTTGAACTTTCAGAAAGGAGGACATACTTGTACGAGATGCGTACAAAAAATATAGACTATCGGAAAATATCCGATAGTCTATATTTACGTCTACAGTTACCTAGAGGTGAGACCAAAAAAATACGGGGAAGACAAGCTTCCCCATACTGCTAATTAAGGACGCAATAGAGAGTTGTTGTTAGCAACTCTGGCGTCCATCGACTGATTTCTATTTGCTACATTTGTTGCATGCACTGCAGCATCGTAAGCAATATCTTCAAAATCAGTACGCGGAATGTGTGTAACCACATTTCGAATTAAATACTTTAATTCTGGATTACGCATAGGTCTCACCTCCTTTTGTTTTATTCATATAGATATTATATAATCATAATATCTAAACTTTCAGAAAAGGTGAAGTCCTTGTACGAGATGCGTACAAAAAATATAGACTATTGGAGAATATCCAATAGTCTATATTTACTTATAGATCCAACCAGTGATACTCTAAGTATACGGTGGACACGTCTGTTTCAATTCTTGCAATCACATGAATCAAATCCCCTGGATAGTTGTGCTCGTCATTTGTCATCATCTCCGCATAATAGGATAATTCTGTGTTTGCTTTCTTGATTGTGATAGTTGGAAAAAGTCCTTTCGTAATCTGGATCTTCTTTCCAGGTAATATCTCGTATTCAATTTGTTTGGATTCGTTAAAGAGCTCATCTAATTGCTCATCTGTGAAATCAAAGGTCTTCCATTCCACATCCAGATAGTCATTGAAACGATCCTCAAATCTCATTTTTTCAGCTGTTTTTGTAGCCCTGTTAGGTACTACTTTGATATTATGCTCTGGATCGTCTTTTGCGTTTCTAACGTTGATAACCTCCAGTAAATCCGCATCAGGATACGCTTCTCTTACGATCTTAGCTGCATCTTCCGTTAAATATCCATATACATTTGCCGGATTGATTCGTAAGGCATCTTCTCCTTCGATGAAGCATCGACCATGCAAAATGAAGCAGTCTTTGGTAAACCGCTCCATTTTCATTAAAACATCTCGTAACGTAAGTTCTTTCTTTTTTGCCATTATGCCGCCATAGCTCCTTTCTGTCTGCGACTTAAGATCTCAGAATAAACATCTGATACGCTTGGGAAGTTCATCCACTTATGTGCAAATGTCAGATAGTTCTTGGTGATAAAGTTATCCATTACTTCTTTTGCGATGTCACCTGTGAAGCTGTCCGTGTTTTCTTTTACCAGCTGAACGTCGGTAATACCATTAAACGGAATTGTTCCACCACGTACATCGTACTGTGCAGATGGAAGAATCATCTTAAAGATCAGACAAGTTGGGTAAATATTCATAGCACCTACGGTTGATGGGTAGAATGCTGTCATATCCATATCGATGGAGAATCGGAAAATGTTGTTGGTTCGTTTGCCATACAAGGTATCTCCAAAGTAATTGATTAATAATGGGTTACCTACAAGAGCACCCTCATATCCGACATCTTTGCCTTTCTTCTTCGGCTTACCGTCAGACTCTGCGAATGGATCTTCATCCTCGTCGTCTTCTTCCTCTTCTTCGATGTTACCGTCACCATTGATGAATGCGTTGACGTTGACACCCGGGACTAAGCCTTGCGCTAACCAGTCACGATACTGGAAGTTACGAAGTTTTACGGTCTGTTTAAAGACGTTTTCGTACTGGGTAATATTCTCATAACTGTAGATGTAGAATGTCTCTAAATCATTGGTCACATCTTCGATTCCGTACTGTAAGAGAACGTCTTTGATGTTGTAGAGAAAGTATTTTAACCAATTTCTGTATGACAACGTCTTGATGGTACCATCTTCCGCATAGTTAAGTTTCTCATCCCCGATTTCTTTCTTGGCGATATAGGTCAATTTGTTGTTACGAAGTTCTGCTTGACCTTTACGGATGGCTGCGTAATTGACCATCTGGTCAGCATAGATTGTCATATCAGACACACGAAAGAAATGAGTCTTATTCTTAATCTGAAAATGGAAGTTGTCATGCTTAAACATGCATTCCTTATTCGGAAAATCCGGGTGGCAGATGATTTCTTTTGGATCTCCACCTAAGTACTTGATACGATTAATCAAGTACGGAATATCGAATGCGATATTCCAAAACATCATAAAGTCAGGGCTTAACTGGTGGATTAACTGAAAGACATGGGTAATTAGTTCCAGCTCGTCATCATACCAGTAAGCAGAAAATTCGAATCCCGGATAGGATTCATCAAACATTTTGTGGCACTCTTCGATCAATTCATCATAATGAGTTCTCCAGTATTCCTGCTCTTTTAGTCTGTGTGTATACATCTGATGTCTTTGAAAGTCTGCATCAAGTTCAATCGAAGACATACTAGAGGTATCCTTTTCTGGACACTGAACACCGGTCAGAATGAATGTATAGGAGTGCTTCTGGTCCTGATCAATCACGGTTACTAGATCGATGGGGTTCTTTGTTGGATCTGCTTCACCGGAAGCTTCCATGATATCAACCTCGATATCTCCAAAGGCTTTATGTATATGCTTTGGTTTGTCATTATCGAAGTGATCCAGCCATAAGTTTCGATAAATGGTTCGGATGTCGTAATCATGCCCAAACGCATATCGACTTAATTTGACGCGATCTAAATCTCGAAAGTTTCGATTCTGAAAACACTGGTTGATAAAGTTTTGTGCTTCTGGTCCGTCTTCTTGCGCAACTGCATAAATGACGTTTTTATATTGCACCACCTTTTTATCCAGTTTATCAAGACTCTCTTCGGTCTTGAAGTAAGAATGATCGCGATACTCTGGTTTTTCAAAGTATACATTAATTGGAGGATTTGGTATTTTCTCCAAGTGTTTCTTGCCACTATCGATCTCTTTCCAAATTAAGTATAAATAATCTGGTTGTTTATTTGCACGATCTTCTCGTACATATTGAACGTCTAGTAGCATGGCATTTTCTTTGTCAATTTTCATTTCGGTCACCTCATAAATATAGTATATTACTAAAATGATTAAGAGCTTGTCAACCATAAAATCTGTACTTATGGATCCAGCATGAAAACAAATCCCTAACCATGAAAGGAGGACGCACTATGTCATATGATCGAGAACCTGATATCGACGTCGATGATTTACGTAAAGTAGATGACCGAGATGACTTATTAGCAGACTTAGAAGCGATGTCTAGTGATGACTATGGAAATGCTTTTATTACAGACGATTCTCTCGTCGGTAAAAAGAAATCCAAAAAGAAACGCAAGAAAGAAGAAGAAACAGAAGCTTCTCCTTCTGGAAGCGGAGATTGGTTTACAGACTTTATGGATAACATCCATGCTGCAGAAGTAGGTGCTACCAGAAAGCCTCGTAGAGGAACCGATATCGAAGACATCATTTCCGGTAAGAAGAAGAAAAAAAAGAAGAAAAAGAAAAAGGACGGGGAACCCACTGACTTTAAAAAGGAATTTGAAACAGAGAATATGCTGTATACAAACCTCCTTCGGGATCAGACAAAATTCACCGCTCAATTACAGGCAACCTATGATGCCCTTGCCGGTCGTAAAGCTTCTGGTCGTGGTATGACCAAAAATGAACAGGACTTGATTGCCAATATCACCTCTGCAAGATCTTTGTGTACCCAGTTGGTAGACAAGCGAGCAAACCTGAAGAAACTGGCTACCGAGCTTTCTATGAAAGAACGAAAAGAGCTTGGAATCGGAATCGATGGAGAAGGCGGAGGACTTGGAGAATTTGGTTCTGCTTATCTTAAGAAACTGATAGACGAACGTCATATGTTAGAACAGGGAGGCTCTGATATCATCTATGATATGGACGAAGATGATGTTGCAGATGCTCTGCAGGATCGTTTGAATGCCCCTGTGGATGAAAAAGACAAGGATCTGTATACGGATACAGACCGTACTGTAGAAAGTGAAGCATATCTTCGTTATGAGAATGCAAATATCACAACCTACGTATCTATTAACTCCAGTGACGAAAGTGACTGGTATTATCTTGCACGAGATCCAGAAGGAAACGAAGTGGACGATTATCCATTGCCGTGTTCTTCAATTGGATCCATTAACCGCTCAACGAATATCATGACCGATGAGTTCGGTCAGAAATATCAGATTGAGTGGCGTTAAAAAGAAGGAAGCAGGGATAATTCCCTGCTTCCTTCTTGATTCTCCATCTGAGAATCGTACAGCAAAAAACTTACAGTATAGATGAACATTTAAAATGCTCGTCGGATACTTATGAACGGTCCCAACTAACGCCAGAAGGGCCGTTACTGTAGTGTAACAATCGATTTAGAAATTTATTGAACAAATTTTTACATCTAGGGACCCATCTGGTCCCTGTACTCAAAAGCTATATGTATCGTGTCTATGAGCACGACAAAATATGAAAAAAGAAATGAGACAAATCAGTTCAAATATGAGAACATTTGTCTTATTGTGGTATTAGCTGAGTTGTACTCAGCTTACCATCTTGTTTGTCTGCTTATAAATTTAAATCATTGATATCAATTGGAATGACAGAGTCATCATCGATCATCTTCTGAAGTTCTGCTTCCTGTTCTTGAGCTTTCTTTTGAGCTTCGTCAGCTGCCACTTCTTCTGGTGTCTCAACGTCAAAGACGATACCCTTAGGAAGAACAACAGAATCTGTTACATTATCAACTACATCGACGATAGACGGTGGTCCGATCAGAGTACCATTTTCGACATCGCGTCTGATCTGCTTGATCATTGCGTTGACTTCGTCTTTGGTGTAAACGCTGTTCGGGTTTACAGAACCTCCATTTGCAGATGGATCCCAAGATCCACCAATCTGACCTTCTTCGTCCATATGAGAGTACTTTCCTAATTGGGCAGCACCTTCTACGACAACGATGATCTTACTGGAGTTTACGATGACTTCATCTAAGTAGTTATCCGCAACTACTTCAGATAAGTACAGATCCACATAGATTTCTTTGATATCTTTATCTGCAGAGATATCTCCATAACTGATGTTTTCAAATGAGCGGATTAATCGTTCATCATCACACATCTTCATGATATGAATATCTACGAGTTCATTCACCATCATCTTAAACGGTAAGGACACATGTAGACGAACTCGCTTATTATCAAACAAGTCTGCATTGGTAGCGGTTACTTCAATGCTTTTCGTCATTTTAAATGTCTCGTTGTTATTAAGCCAAATACGCCATCCCTGTAATCCAAGAATGTACATTTGACCTGGCGGTAATAATTTTACTGTCTCACTGTTTAAATCTGTCGGTAAGACTTTTGCATATCCAAACTTCTCAGAAATAGAACTGGATACACAAACGTCTGTAGAACGGACCTTGACAAAATAAGGAACGGTAAACCCTTCATCATTTTGACACAAGATCCAACCTCTTGGACACTTCATAGGTTCCCCTCCTTATAAGAACTTTGATAACTCGGCATAGAAATAGTTCATGCCTTTCGTGTTTTTCAGGATTTCATAAATCACCGGTTGGTTTGCAATGAAACTTCCAAGCATGGAAGAAGTCATAGCAAATAAGAAGTATGGAAAGACATCCATACCAAGTACGACCGTAGATTTATAAGTGTTCATGTAATACTCTGTGAAGAATCGGATGGATAAGTTTCGAAGTCTTGGGAAGTGATCCCGTAAGAAATTCATCAACCCATCTAAGTCTTTAATGTCTGCAGATTCCCATTCATCCTGCAGTGTCACATAATCCATACGATTTGGATTCAAAATTGTTCCAATTGCATAGGAATGCGCCAGTTCACCACTACTGATTTCCCAGAGACGCTCTAAGAAGAATCTCGCAACGCAGTAGCTAACTTGGTTATACTCCAGTGGAGCCAGAGACAATGCATATTCCTTATTCAGGATACGCAAAAACATGTTTGTGTATACGGACACGCAAAGCTTCATTAGACCCAGGTTTTTTGAGAATAACTGTGGAGTCTTGTAATACTGCAGGGTTATGTACGCACCCTCCATTAACGCATACAGATCCTTCATACCAATATTGAAGACTTTCTCCATATCGGTTGCTCGTCGCGGTACCGCGTAGGTTCCATAAGACTGGACGAATACATAGGCTTTCATGCTACCAGCGGTACCTGCTACAATGAATGGTACAGCCTGAATTACCCGTACGGTATCCGAGTATACGAGGACGATATCTCCACGTTCAAACGCAGAGACAACGTGTTCTGCGATCGGAGAGATACGTGTTTTATGAATTTGAAGGATTTGCTCCTCTATGTCTTTCTCAGAAAGTTTGGTTCCTGTCTTAATTGCTTGCAAGATACGGGAAGTAATTCCAGCACCTTGGTCCATCTTCTTCATCAAATACGAATCACTTACGGTGGTCGTTTCGACGATTAATGACATAATTTTTCACCTACTTTCATGGGGTTTCCTTAACGGACTGTTTTTGGGTGGGTTTCGAAATCCGTAAAGTAAGTATTGTAATTTATATATGATTTTTGTGAATCAGAGAAATCAAATACATAAACTTATCATCTCTGGTCAGAAAAGTGAATAGTCACAGAGATTACATCAGTAGGTGACACACAAAAGATTTCAATATGGGTGGAGATCATATCAAGAGCCCGGAGGTATTTTATGAGAAAATCACTTTACAAAGAAAACATCGACTACATCGCAACAGAGTGTTGCACACCTACAACACATGAAGCTGCAGAAGCAAAACTCGAAGCAATTAAAACTGAGCGAAAATCAAGGATGCATAAGGTCACTAAGTATGCTACACAGTGTGTAGCAACAGCAGCTGTAGAAGGTACTGTGATTAACACAACCTTCACAATTGGTAACTCCATTTCAGAAGGACTCACAGGAGAGTCTTTGCATGGAGTTGGCCTTGCATTGACAACAGCAACTGCACTTACTTTAGGCGTAGGTGTAGGTGTCAGAACTTACTGTACAGTAGGCGATGCCATTGATATGGTCGATGACTATCGTGAGCGTCAGGCCAAAAGAGAAATGTATTCTCTTGATGGTCTGACATTCTCCGAGGAGACAGATATCTAAAAGAGAAAAGAAGCGTTTCGGCGCTTCTTTTTTTTGATCTTATTTTTGTTGAAACTAAAATGTAAAATACTTTTAGAAAGGTGGTATTACCAATGAACTACCCGATGTTACACGGATCAGATGATATCCGTGATACTTTTTTATGGCTTGGAGGAACGGCTACTGAAGACTGGGATTGGCGTAAAGAACTGATTCCATATCTGGATAAAAGCATCGTTTATTATGATCCTTGTATCCGTCCAGGAGATAATTTGGAATGGGATGAGACTGCTCGTAAGAACGAACAGAAAGCCAAAACATATTCCCGATGCCAGGTCTATGTAATTGCATCCGGAATGAAAGGATGCTTTAGTATTGAAGAAATTACAGAAGCTGTAATCACTTCCAAAAAAGGAAGTGTTGCCGTGGCAATCTTAGATCGTGATAATAAATTTACCCCAGAAATGAAACGTTCGTTAGATGCGTGTATGGAGCGCTGGGTGGAACTTGGAGCAGTTCAGTGTTCGACACTGTTTAGCCTCGCTCGTTTTGCAAATGATTACAAGATTTCTCAGACAGTCGATTTATTCACAACTTCGAGATATTCACCTCTCTGACTTTGTGAGAATCAAGGCAAGTTCACACTTCTAAGAAATAGAGGTATATTATTTTTTTGCGTTCACGCAAATACATAACAAAGGAGACTTATTATGCCACGAAAAAAGAAAGAAAAGACTTTCCAGATCACTGGAGATACCGGGGTGGATACTGCTCTGGATGACTACGATGAGAGCGACGAGTTCGAAGATGACGAACCCGAAGCTCCGATTATCCAGAAGTTAAAACCAACCAAACAACATGTGGAGCAGTACTCGATCACTGAGGAGCTGCTTCGTTTAAACCGAACCATTCCAAAGACGGCGCAGGGAAGAGCGTCTTGTCTTGGAACCAGTGCGATGACGTATCCGTCATCAAACAACTCGATGCGTAGTAACATGTTTACTTCGCATATGAACCAGTTCTTAAACTTGGTAGAACCTGAAGTACCATTCATGTTTACAACTGCGGAGAACGTAGCGGGAAAACACAGCAATTCCTACTACAAGGCAAAAGGGGACATTGAAATTATCCGTAAGATTGTCAAATATAATGGATTGGTTCCGAATCCACAGGTATATTCTCTTATCATCTACGACAAGAAGAAAGATAAGTATGACATCATCGAACGTCATCCATGTGAAAACCTTGTGGAGAACTTTGGATATGAAATCAACAACGATACCATCGATGCTCTGGAAGAGGGAGATGAAGTCAAAAAAGATACGGTACTTTATAAGTCCAAATCATACGATGAGTTCATGAACTATGGCTATGGCTTGAACGTCAATGTACAGTACACGTTAAACCCTTTCACCGCAGAAGATGCTGCGCAGATTTCTGAATCCTTGGCAAACCGCATGGTATCCATCGAAAACGAGGTCATCGAAATCAAGTTAAACGACAATGATTTTCTCTTAAACATCTATGGAGATGACGAGAACTATAAAGTTATTCCAGATATTGGAGAATTCGTCAATGGAAAAGTCGTTGCTGCATCCAGACGTCTCTTCAACGATCAGGTTCTTTACGACTTTAAGAAAAAGAATCTTTCTCGTTTGATGTCTGGTGATACTCGTTATTACGTCGATGGAAAATACGAGATTATGGACATCGAGATTTTCTCCAATAATGAAGAAATCCGAGATACCGATTTCAATGCGCAGATCAATCGTTACTTACGAGCACAGAATAAGTACTACGAAGAACTTCATAAGATCTGTAAAGAAATCAGAAAGTCCGGCTCTAAGTATTCCAGAGACATTGACTACATGTACAAACGTTCTGCAGACATGTTGGATACGAAGAAACGTTGGAAAGAAAACGATTCTGCATTCTCTAACATGCTGATTCGTATTAACGTAAAGAATCGTTGCGGACTTAGAAAAGGACAGAAAGTAACTGGCCGTTACGGAAACAAATCCGTTGCTTCTGTTATCGTACCAGATTCCGCAATGCCAATGACTGCAGATGGAAGACGTGTGGATTTACGTCTGAATCTGTTAGCAATCATTAATAGAACGACCGCAGGTCCAATCAATGAAATCCTGATGACTTCCATTGCATGGAAAGCTCGTCAGCAGATGGCACTCGCTCCAACACTGGAGATGAAAGAATATATCTTATTCTCGTTACTAAAAGATCTCAATCCAACATATCACGATTCTATGTATGCAACGTATCAGGGACTCTCAGATAAAAAGAAAGCAGAGTTCTTAGCAGATACCATCATGGATGGCATCTACATGCATGAGAAACCAATGTATGCGGAAACGTATCTGTTTGATCGATTAAGAAACATCATCAACAAATACGATTGGATCTTGAAAGACGATATTTACATTAATAAGTTCGGACGTTTGATCCGTACACAGCGAAAAGAATTTATCGGTCAGATGTACTTAATGAAGTTAAAGCAGTCTGACCGTAGAGGTTACAGCTCACGTAATACAGGAGCTGTTGATATTACAGGTTTACCAACCAGACGATACAAATCCAGATCTCATCTGGAACAGACATCTTCTACAGCAATCCGATTTGGAGAATATGAAACCCTTAAAGTTGGGGGCGCTGCATAGTGATATGCAGATGAAACCAGGTTTTTGCGGGGAACTGATGAGACTCCACTCATCTACATCGAAAGATGTACTCGTTAGGCAATCACTACTAACTGCGTAAGCAGGGCAACGGGTAACGCCGAAGGTATAGTAAAAAGGTGATTGATAGAGACAATCCGCAGGTGTAACGCAAACTCACCATACTAAGAAAGGCGGTGGGTATTATCGAAGAAATATTTAAACCCATTTTTATCAATGGAATCGAAACACAATACGAAATTTCAAACAAAGGTAACGTCAGGAATTCTAATACAGGTAAAATACTTCGGCCTGAAGTATCCAACTGTGGATATTTGCGTGTTGGAATGTACTATGTAAAAGACAACAAGCGGTATCACATACATGGATCAGTTCATAGATTGGTTGCAATTGCGTTTATTCCAAACCCAGATAACCTTCCAGAAGTCAATCATAAGGACGGTAATAAAACACATAACTGGGTTGAGAATCTTGAATGGTCGTCATCGTCAGATAACGATTATCATGCAGCCGCAACTGGTTTGAAAAAGAAGATCTATGGTGAGAATTCCCATCTACATAAGTATTCACGTGATGCAATTGAAAAAGCGTGCAAACTTATGGAATCTGGCAAATACGTCATACGCGAAATTAGCGAAATGACGGCAGTTCCAGTTGCGATGTTGTGTAGAGTTCGACTCCGTAAATCATGGTGTAATGTATCCAAAAATTACCATGTTGAAAATTGTAAGAAATCACAACGGTATGATGGATCGCAATACTCTATGTGGCAAATAGAAAAGGTGTTTATCTTACTATCAGAAAATAAATTGTCAATTTATGATATTTCCGATAGAACCAAAGTAAGTGTAGCTACAATCCGAAATATAGTAGCTCACGGGAAAGGTTTAAAACAATACGAATCGTTATATGATGAATATGATATCAGCAAATATCAGGGCCGTAAAAAGGTATTAAAACCATTGACAAACAAGCATAAAAAACAAATTGATTTCCTGATAGGTATAAATAAGTCTGTAGATGTAATTTGTAGTATTATGAATGAAGAACATCAATACAATTCGCAATACATAAGGGATTACATCCGTAGAAAATACGATAAATGATATATTTGAATTTGCGTTATGCTTCAACGACTAGGGAAAGCTAGACAACCATGTAGATAGAAATATCGAAATGAATCCTTTAAATTCAGGTGGTTTGAAAATAAGGTAATCTGAAATGGTTACACGAAGCGAGTACCTTAGGACTCAAGTGAGCACCGAAATGCCTGGCTCTCGGGTATCTGGTTACAGGGTATCCGAGATGAAGATATAGTCTATCATCCTGTGGAGACGCAGGGAAGTTCATAAGAGAACTGCGGCCGCGCAAACGCCGTGAATTACGAGGAATTTTTCAATCGGTTTGCTTCCAGAAGATATCGCTATCTTCCATGCATTATATAGAACATCTATTAAGGGACGTGGAGACCTGTTAAAAGCTGTTGTAACGAATAAACGTTTAGGACCATCTCTTGATGATGTATACATCTCACGAGTAGCCGAAATCTTTAAAGTTAAGATGAAAGCTCTTGGAATTGAAGTTGCATTCATCGATGAAGATGACGATTTACTTACCTTTGACGATGAGATTATGAATGTCCATCATTTCAAAGGAAAAGAAATTGTTTGTACGAACTATCAGTTATTCGTATTGGAACAGGAAGACAAGATTCGTCAGGAAGTTCTTACAGAATATCCTGCAATCATGCAGTCTGACCTGATTAAAGAGATTAAGAAACGTATTGATGATCGTTTCTATATTACAAATATTAAATACAATGAAGATGGAACTCTGTTATTAGAGTCCATCGGAAAGGATTACTAATGTACGATTCAAGTATCGACGCACACCATCATATTTATAATATCCAGTGGGTATGGACGAATTTAATTCGTCCAGCCCTAGATGAAAGATTTGATACCCATGATCAATCCAAGCTGGATCCTCCGGAAAAAGAATGCTATGATAAATACATTCCGTTATTAAAGAAATACAAATTCGGAACTCCAGAGTATAACCAAGTAAAAGAAGCGATGCGTAAAGAAGGCATGGCTCATCACATTGAAGTCAATCGTCACCATCCAGAGCATTTCAAGAATGGAATCTCAGATATGAATCTGATTGATTTAATTGAGCACATTTGTGATTGTTATGCGGCATCCATGAACTCTGATACTGGATTTGATGCCGGAATGCAAAAAAATGCAGAGCGTTTTCATTATCCAAAAGAACTTCAGGAGATCATACATAATACTTCCTCTGAAGTCTTTAAAGGACAGAAACCATCTGACAATCCATATCCAGCACATCACGATTAAAAAAGAAGACCTACCGATTAAGTTCGGTAGGTCTCTTATATTTTTTATTGTGTAAGATCGTACCAACTCTTTTTTGCGATCTTGACAGAATCCACGGCCCACTGTCCCAATTTAAACATCAGATCAAGGAAGTCAAGATCTGGTGTCGCATTGATAAGTTTGGTATACATTTCTCCATCGTAAGGAATCGTTTTTAATGGAAGTTCTCCTTTTGGTACGATGACACTTCCACCTGTTTTCATAGTCATATATCCACGACCAGATAACATGTCGATACTTACATTATCCCCAGCTGGAACTAAATACGTTTTCTCAGAAGTATAACATAAACGAAATACGTTTGTGTAATTCGCAATTGGAAACATTGCTTCTCTACGTTCTTTATTTATGGCATCGTGCGATAAACTATTTAATACTTTATCAGGATCCGCCAATATCGTTGGGGTAAACAGCATATGTCCCTCACTTACAAATTGTGCATCTATATATTTATTGGCTTCCTCT
>ERZ1673741.58-NODE-58-length-151260-cov-32.669965_pt1 | contig 151260 bp, 127 predicted proteins | sample MGYA00580209_ERZ1673741 | MGnify/ENA primary metagenome ERZ1673741 (study PRJEB41218, sample SAMN15661754) | gut metagenome | host: Homo sapiens | place: Canada: London | collected 2015-08-20/2019-03-30 | study: EMG produced TPA metagenomics assembly of... | reverse complement strand
GTGAGAGTGGAACTCTCGGAAGCGGAGGTGCATTGGCGTAAGTTCCTGGAATCGCTGATCGCCGGGGACTTCATGGACTGAAACTGATCGTCAGCGACAATCATGTTGGTTTGAAAGCTGCCCGAATGAGCGTATTTCCGTCTGTTCCGTGGCAGCGATGCCAGTTTCATCTTCAGCAGAATGCCACTGCGCATATTCCCAGGAAAAGTATGCAGCAGGAGGTGCACAACGACATTCGCGACGTGTTCAATATGCCGACACGGTCCGATGCTGAAATCCAGCTGAAAAAGCTGATTGAAAAGTACGGGAAAACGGCCCCGGAGCTGTCAAACTGGCTTGAGAACGAACTGCCGGAAGGCTTTACAGTATTCAATGTGGAACCGGATTCATTGAATGCGCGTCGGAAACTCCGGACAACAAATATGGTGGAATTTCAAAACAAGGAGTTGAAAAAACGGACAAGGTGTATTAGAGTATTCCCCAACAAGGAATCTTTGCTCAGGATCGCTACAGCGCTCCTGATCGAACTGGACGAAAAATGGCTTGCCAATGGGAAGGTCTATCTGAAAGGTTGACGGCAGAGATTCGGAGAATTTACAGAAAAAACGTTACGTAGCCGAAACTTGCAATCGGCAAACAGTGGGATATAGTAAACCAAGGGTCTTTACACCAATCTTTTCATAAAAGTTGTCCAACCTAGGGGAAAGGCGCATACAGTACAATGAATTTATTCTGGTTGACTCTCATTTTGATGATTGCTTGCGGCGCCATGGTTGAGGGCTGTAAAAAGTATTTTATAAGTTATGATCGGATTGTGATTTCATCCCTGGCGGTGATTTTATGTGCGCTGTTCGGTCTGCTGTTTACGTTTCAGTTCTCGTCTATGTGGTTGGCGCTGGCCTATTTGATTGTTTTGGCGTCGACGATATTGAAATTTCTTCAGGATTCTCTGCTGTCGAAAATCGGTTACAATATTGATTATTACAAGGAAGATTGTTCCGTATTCGCAGCTCTGGTTGTGTTTTACACTCTGTTTGTAATCGGGATGGGAATTTTCTCTCTTGAACCGGGTGGCTGGACGGTGACGCTACTGTGTATTTTTTCCGGTAGTTCGATTTATTGCGCGGGCGAATTGTTTTTTGCCAATTACAAGTTGGAAAAAATATTCAACAATGACTTCACTTATGCCAATATATCGGGGCTGCTGGACAAACTTGAATATGACAAAAAGAATGACAAGGACAAGCGACGTTACGAACATTTCGTTCGTTGTGTGACCAATTATAAAGTCCGACAAGAGAAACTCATTTCGTTGTCTCTCGACGGGAGTGAACTTTTTTTCGCTCCGGGATACCTGAACAAAATTTGTGAAGCGGTTTCGAAAAAGTTTCTTCAAGCAAAGCGCATTTCCGTATCCGAAGGCATGGGCTTTGTTCGTAGTTATCTGGCGGTTAACGAGAAAGCGATCAATGAGTTTATTTTGAACCCGGAGAATGATATTCAGCGTTACACGTTTGCGGATGGCGATTATTATGTGAGCAATCTTTACCGCGACAACATTGCGGTGTGCAACTCCTGCGGGATCGCGGAATTTTATGAAGATCCGGATCAAACTCCACATGATTATTTCTGCAGTACGATGTGCCGGGAAACCGAAGAGCAATGCATGAGACTTGCCGATGAGCTGCGGAAAGAGAATCTGGCAAAATATGCGATTGACGCGGCCACCTGGGGTAGTTCAATTCCTGGCATTGCTGAGAGCTGGCAGAAAAATGTCCGTATTGTTTCTCCTCATGCCCGGGGGCCGCACGGTTTCGCTGCTGAAGAAGCGAATACCATGATCGACCGGCTGACCGGGAAAAAAGCTGTGATTGTCGGAGGGGACAATGCCAAAGATGGCGCCGATCGGCTCGTCAATGGAGAGTTCATCCAAACGAAGTACTGTGCAACGGCCAATCAGAGTGTGAATGCCGCCTTTTCTGAACAGACCGGAAACTATTGTTACCTGAACTCAGACGGGACCCCGATGCAGCTCGAAGTTCCCAGAGACCAGTATGCTGCGGCGGTGGAAGCGATGAAGAGAAAAATCAGCGAGGGCAGGGTTCCCGGGGTTTCCGATCCCGAAGAAGCTAGGAATATCGTCAGGAGAGGCAATATTACCTATGAGCAGGCAAAGGCGATCTGCAAATTCGGAACTATTGAAAGTCTGGCATTCGACGCTTACCGCGGAACCATCGTCGGTTTGAGTGCGGGCGGAATTTCGTTCATTATTTCCACTGCGATCGTCTACTGGAAAACTCGGGATATCAAACTGGCGTTGAAGTCTTCGGTTATGGTGGGGGTACAAGCGGGTGGTAAAGCATTTGCGGCATTCATCATTACCTCACAAGTCCAGAGAATTCCAGCGGTTAACGCATTTCTTGACAGTGTCATCAACTTTAATTTCGGCAGCGGCAAACTTGCTCACCGGTTTGGAGAGGGACTTTACAAGCTCGGTGGTTCGACGGGTAATTTCAATAAAACCGCCAATGCCACGCTCAAAAGTGCTTCCACCGCTGCGGCGGCAATGCTGGTGGTGGTCTCATCCATTGAAGTCAGCAAAATGGTTTGCAGCCGGATTTCCGGTATGCAATGCGTGAAAAACATTGCGGTTTCGGCAGGCGGAATATCGGCGGGGGTGCTCGGCGCTGTTGTCGGCGGGGCATTCATACCTGTTGTCGGGAGTGTGATCGGCGGAGTTATTGGGGGAACAATCGGGTCGTGCATATCTAAAAAAGTGATGGATAATTTCATAGAAGACGACTCGGTGGCGATGTTGAAATTGGTGACACTTCACTTTGAGCATCTGTCCAGGGAATTTTGTTTTGGCGCAGACGAAATTGCGTTGGTTACAGAAGAACTGAATGCATATCTGATGTCCCGCAAATCGTGGGTGGAAGATATTTTTTCGCATACCGATTGTCGACGCCAATATATCAACAGTTTCATGAAGCCGCTGTTTGTCAGGGTCTGCATTCAACGACAGCCGGTTACGTTCAATGATCTGTCCGAGGAGAATATCGTGTCGGCGCTGGCGGGGTGAACGGTGGCAGATGGTGTGATTGGGCTGGATGGCGGCAGCGCTCGGAACGGCAGGAGATATCGGCGGGGAAAACGGCGAACTGTCATCGAGCCGTGATGTTTTCCAAAATTTGATAACGTCCTGAAAATTGCGCACATTTAGAGAGAGGGCACTTGAAAAAGAGCCTGTTTTCTGATTGATTATAGTGACCAAACCGTAATCAAAAGAAAGGAAAACAGGCCATGGAAAATGTAGCGCAAGAAAACGAAAAGGCAATCTCCGGAGCGATTAAAATTGATGAAAAAGAGATTCGGACGCATCTCGACGGACTGGTTCGGCAGTCAGTCGAGGATACGCTGAATGCGCTTCTGAATGCGGAAGCCGATGCGCTCTGCCAGGCTTCGAGGTATCAGCGCAGTCCGGATCGGCCGGACACGCGGGCCGGAAGCTACAAACGCAAGCTTCTGACGAAAGCGGGAGAAGTGGAACTTCGCGTTCCCCGTTTGCGAACATTACCCTTTGAAACGCAAATCATTGAGCGCTATAAGACGAAACAAAGCAGCGTCGAAGAAGCCCTGATCGAGATGTATGGCTACGTAACGTTTTTTCTGTAAATTCTCCGAATCTCTGCCGTCAACCTTTCAGATAGACCTTCCCATTGGCAAGCCATTTTTCGTCCAGTTCGATCAGGAGCGCCGTGGCGATCCTGAGCAAAGATTCCTTGTTGGGGAATACTCTAATACACCTTGTCCGTTTTTTCAACTCCTTGTTTTGAAATTCCACCATATTTGTTGTCCGGAGCTTCCGACGCGCATTCAATGAATCCGGTTCCACATTGAATACTGTAAAACCTTCCGGCAGTTCGTTCTCAAGCCAGCTCGACAGATCCGGGGCCGTTTTCCCGTACTTTTCAATCAGCTTTTTCAGCTGGATTTCAGCATCGGACCGTGTCGGCATATTGAACACGTCGCGAATGTCGTTGTGCACCTCCTGCTGCATACTTTTCCTGGGAATATGCGCAGTGGCATTCTGCTGAAGATGAAACTGGCATCGCTGCCACGGAACAGACGGAAATACGCTCATTCGGGCAGCTTTCAAACCAACATGATTGTCGCTGACGATCAGTTTCAGTCCATGAAGTCCCCGGCGATCAGCGATTCCAGGAACTTACGCCAATGCACCTCCGCTTCCGAGAGTTCCACTCTCACGCCCAGCACGCAGCGCATCCCTTTTTCAAGGCAGGACGGATAAAAACCGCCATTTCGCGTTTGCGGGATGGACAGTTGAATCTCGCCTTGAAGCGTATTGATGGTACGCGGTTTGAACCCGTTGGCATGGTCAGTTCGCAAATCCGTACGCTGATACGGACTTGCGTGGAGATAATTCTCACGTTCCATTTTCATTGCTTCGTTGAAAAGCATCTGCATGATTTCACGCAGACCGTCAAAACCTTTTATGGATTCCGAGACAGAGAATACTTTAAATTAAAAATCTAGCAGTTACCCGAAATTTCGAGTGTAAAAGAGTTGTAGTTTATGGCAAAGACCGTCGAAGAGGCAAGAAAAGGCAATAAAAAAGGCAACTCGTTTGAGTTGCCGGAAATGCGATGGTGGAGTATAGGAGACTTGAACTCCTGACCCCCACACTGCCAGTGTGGTGCTCTAGCCAACTGAGCTAATACCCCGTTTCGATGAAAGTAATATATACCCGTTCTGAAAAATGTCAAGCGGAAAAATGAAATTATCTGACGTTTTTCTCTTGGATTTCCGGTTTCCGATGCTACAGTATCACCAAAACCGAGGAATTCAGCATGGGACTTAACACCAAAATCATCGAAAAACAACTCGCGGTTTTCCGGAACGCACAAATCAAACGCCGCTCCGCTCTGCCCGTATATCTCCAAATCGCGGAATTTCTCGCTCAGTATATGGAAAGCGCCGACGGACGCTCCGACGGACGGTTTCCCGCGGAACCCGATATGGCAAAAGCATTCCATGTCAGCAGGGAAACCATTCGAGCTGCTCTCGCAAGACTCGAAGAAGAACATAAAATCTGCAGGGTCAAAAAACGAGGAACCGTTTTCGCTTCACAGATGCTCCCGTTCGACTCGCAGAGTCCGCGGCAGAACATCGGCGTGGTCTGGCCTGAAGGTTCCAATGCAAAATGGCGCAATATGCTCCGCATCTTTCAGGACGCAGCCAAAAACGGCGGGTATTCCGTGCAATTCTATTTCTACTGCATGGGAAATGAAACCGCTATGAACCGTCAGGCGGAACGCTCCCTCGCGGAATGCTTCGGAACCGTCTTCTATCCGAGCATCTACCGGGCCGACCCGTCGTTCCTGGAATCGCTTCCCGAAACCGCGCCGCTGGTGCTCTTCGACGTTCCCCCGCAGAACAGCTGCTTCTCCTCCGTCATCCCGGATCACCAGTTCGCCGGTTACGTCTTCACGCGCGAACTCCTCGCCAGGGGATGCAGCAACCCGGGAATCGTACGCGTACGCGAAGATATTTTTTCCAGTGTCCAGCTCGAAAACGGATATCGCGAAGCGTTGAGAAACGCGGGCATTCCGTTCAGAAAAGAGAATGTGTTTCATGTCCGGCGCGGATATTCCAACAACGCATTCCTCGAATGGCTCGACGGAAACGGCATCGACGCGCTTGTTCTTGTCTGCCCGATTCTGCCGAACTGCTTCACTCTCTTTCACCCGCAGGTGCTCGAAACAATCCGCTCGCACCGCATCCTCATTGCCTCCAACTCGCCGCTCGACGATTACGTGGAGATCGCTCAGACAATCATCCCCTGTCATGCGGAATATCCGTATCAGGAATTCAGCAATGAACTGCTCCGGCTCCTCGTCCTCAAAATGAAAAATCCGGATATTACAAGCAGCAAAATTATGATCCGTCCGAAAATCTGCAAATAATTTTATATTGTCTGCATTTTGTCTGGTTTCAGGGTATTGTTTTTTCACAAATCCTGTGCTATAATGTACAGCAGACATGACAAAGAAAATTTTCAAACGACAAAACAGGAGAAAAAATGAGAGTTAAAACAGAAAAGAAAACGCTTTCAAAAAGCACGCAGAGAAGGTTTGCGAAGTTCACCCTTATAGAACTCCTCGTGGTAATTGCGATCATCGCTATCCTGGCAGGAATGCTGCTGCCGGCTCTGAATTCGGCAAGAGAAAAAGCGCGGACAATCTCATGTCTTTCCATCGAAAAGCATACGGGCTCGCCTTCAACTCCTATCTGGCGGATTTCGACGGGTATTTCCCGCCCAACTGGGTGAATGGAACCGTCGGCGGCTGGAAACATATCATCGCCAATTATCTCGGCTGCCAAAAACCGGAACAGTACCGCGCAAAAGGACTGCTCTGTCAGCGCCGGTTCGAACTCGACAATCTTCCGGCGACCTTCAACACGACAAGCTACTCCTACAACTCCTGGATTCACGACGGCAACGCCCCTCAGAAAATTGAAAAAATGAAACGCCCGAGTTTCCTGTGCTCTCTCTCGGAAGGCTATCTCACCTCCGCAAAGACCGGATATGTATCGGAACTCGTAGGTCAACTTCCGCTGCCCACGCACAACGAAACCTACGCAAATGTTCTGTACGTCGACGGTCATGCGGCGACAACACTCTACAAACGAATTCCGACCGAAGCTGTCGGTGCAGTCCTTCCCATTCAATACTATATTTTCTGGACCAATTTCGGCTGGAAAACATTCTAACATAAAGGAATTCAAAAATGAAAATTTTAACAGCTGCATGTCTTTGTTTCGCCTCACTGATTATATACGCGGCGGAAATCAACGGCTTTGAAATCAGTCCGTCCGGGGCGATCTCAAAGGGCGGAGTCTCGTTCGCTCCGGGACGTCATCTCAAAAACTGGCACTACGTCGGAATCCGGGAAAACAATCTCCAGCTGGATAAAGCCGCCTCGAAAACCGGCAAAGACGGCATCGAAATCCAGGGACTCTGGGATGCAAAAGAAGGCGTTACCTACCGTTTCAAACAGACGATTCTGCCGGAGGGCGAAAACAAAATCCGCTGTAAAATCAGCCTGGAGACCGACACGCAGGTCATCGACAACGGCATGCTGGTCGACGCCCACTTCCCCGTCAAAACACTTGGAACCCGTCCGTTCGCATTCAACGGCAAAAAGCCGTACATCCCAACCGAATTTTTCACGCAGGGCAAAAAACCGAACGCGATGACCTGCTGGACAAAGGGCGGTGAGCTGCCCGTCAACGGCGGAACGCTCAAAATAAACCTCAGCGATGCAACCGTGTTCATGGTTCAGGACAACCGCGTTTACAAGACCGATATTTTTGAACTGCGCATCCGCTTCAAAAACAGCAATGCCGGACAGAAATACGAAATGGAATTCACGATGGAATTCATTCCGTTTGCCGAAACCCCGGTCGCTCTGAACAGCGCCGCCAACATGGGCTTTGCCGATCCCGTCGCCGATGACGGAAAAGGCGGCTGGACCGATCAGGGTCCGAAAAACGATCTGAGCGCCATGACCAGCCGGAGCATCGTCTCCGGCAATGTCCGTTTTTCCATTCTCGATCCGGAAACGAACGGAGGCAAGAGCTGCATCGTTCTCAAAGGCGCGGCGCGTCCGTATTTTCCTGTGGATGCGGAAATTGTCTTGGATAAACCTGTAAAGGCAAAATATTTATATTTACTCCACGCCGTCGCCTGGGAAGGGAAAGACGATACGCCTGTCGGGAAAGTAACGGTGGAAGCCGACGGACTTTTTGTCGATAAAGAAATTATTTCCAAAGAAATTCTCTGCGGCCGCAACGTCTCGAACTTCTGGAACCCGCGCTGGATCCCGGAAGCGGAAATCGCCTGGACGGCGAAAAACAAATCCGCGAAAATCGGACTCTATGCAACCCCGATCACCCTCGCCGGCGGAACTGTCCGCAAACTGCGCTTCACCAGCTACGGAAAATCCGTCTGGATGATCGTCGGCGCAACACTCAGCGACTGCCCGCCCGCGCTCGAAAAAGAATATCCCGTCGTCATCACCGCGAACAAAGACCGGATTCCCGTTTCCACCGAGCCCCGTCTGACGAAAAAAGGAAGCGCCATCGACTTTTCGTTCCTCATGGACGCCCCCGCCGGCAAATACGGTTTTGTGAAGGCGATAGGCGATCATTTTGAATTTGAAAAACGCCCCGGCGAAAAGGTCCGTTTCTTCGGAATCAACTATCAGAACGTCCCCGGAACCGACCGGGACGACATCCGCAGGAGTCTTGACGAATACGCGGCGACCGGCTACAACCTGATCCGTATTCACCACTTCGACAAGCACATGGTGGACAAGGAAACGAAAAATTCGCTCAACATGAAAGCGGATATCTTCGACCGTCTGGACTTTTTCCTTGCGGAGGCTGCGAAACGCGGAATCTATCTGACGCTCGACCTTTTCACCAGCCGCGGGATCTTCCCGAACGAAATCGAGGGCTTCCCCGTCCCGCCGTCGGGCAACGAATACAAAGCTCTGCTCTTCGTCAACGAAGCCGCAATGCAGAACTTTGAAGAGTACGCCAGACGCCTCATGAACCATGTGAATCCTTACACCGGACGCGCATGGAAAGAAGAACCCTCCATCGTCGGAATCAGCCTCGTCAATGAAGACACCATGTACTCCATGTCGATAAATTTCTCCCCGCGGGTCCATAAGCTCTATATGGAAAAATTCAACGAATGGTGCAAGGAAAAGGGACGGAAAATCACCCCGTTCAATAAAAACGCCGAATGGGACCGCTTCCTGTCCGAAACCTACATAAACGGCTGGAACCGGATGAAAGCGCTGTGCAAAGAAATCGGAATCCGCCAGCCGCTCACTGACCAGAATTTCTGCAACTTCTACTCCGTCGTCCTCCACCGCAACATGTACGATTACGCCGACTCGCACTTTTACGTCTGGCACCCCACGGCAGTCGGAAACGGCTCCCCGTTCCGGGTTCCGCTGCGCTTCATCAGCACAAGCGTCATCCCTGAAACCGACGGTTTCTTCCCCCTGCTTCCGGCGCGGCTGCTCAACAAGCCGTACTGGATCAGCGAATGGGATTTCTGCAGCGCGAACCGTTTCAATGTGGAAGGTTCCTTCCTTGTCGGCGCCTACTCGGCGGCTCAGGACTGCACCACGCTCCTGCGCTTCTGCAGCCGCGACGGATTCGGAACGCAAAACCACAAGCGCATCCCAATGATCTTCTTTGACGGAACGAATCCGATGCTGAACCTCGGCGAACGCGCCGCTTCGCTGCTCTTCCTCCGCGGCGACGTTGCAGTTTCAAAAGCGCGCTATCCCATCCTCATCAACAACGAAATGCAGGCGGACGAACAGAAATATTATCCTCGCAAATCGGAGCGTCTCGCCCTTCTCGGCAAGACCGGAACGGTGATCACCGAAGCTCCCGCCGCGGAATTCACCGACGGAGCGGAAACTGTCCTCGACCTCCGCGCCGGCGCCTCCGGGAACGGAAAGACCGTCACCCAAGCCGACTTCATCCAAAAAATGAATCTCGACCGTGACGAGTTCACCAACGACACGAAGGAGCTTCAGCTGAACCGCAAGACGGGTTCGTTCAAAGCGGTCACTCCGCGCAGTGAAAGCTTCGTCACCCCCGCCGGAAGCCGGCTCAAAGGGAAATTCATGGAAGTTCAGAACGGCAAGACATTCAGCGCCTACTTTATCGCCGCAGTGGACAAGCAGGAGCTTGCTTCCTCGAAACGGCTTGTACTCTTCCACCTGACGTACTGCCAGAATACGGATCAGAGATACCGCAACCAGTCGCTTGAGATCGTGGAATCGTGGGGCAAGCTTCCGACGCTTGCCGAGCGCGGGACCGGAAAAGTCACGCTTTTCCGTGATCTGACCGGCTTCAAGGTTTACGCGCTGAAATTCAGCGGAGAGCGTCTTTGCGAAATTCCGTTCACAGTTCAGGACGGAACCACAAGGTTCGCGCTTGACACGGCGGTAAACGGACAGGCTGTCGGAGCCTGCGAAATCGTCTCCGAATAAGCCTCTCCCGCATTTTCCAGGCGGTTTTGATTTCATATATGAAATCAAAACCGCCGTTTTTTATAAAAAAACAGATGTTGTCTGTATTTTGTCCGGTTTGCGGCTATTGTCTTTTCCGGAAACATGCAGTATAATTTAAACCAAGGAGAAAAACAAACCAAGGAGAAAAACAATGAATTCAGCCGGAAAAAGCATGCTGGTTTGCGCACTTCTCAGCGGAGTCCTCGGAGGATTCGCGGAAGAGACGCAATGGAAGCAGTTTCCGATCTGGGGCGGAGGATATGTCCAGAACGTCGAGATTTCCAAATCCAGCCCGAACGTATGGTACACCTATGTCGACGTCTGCGGTCCCTACCGCAGCGACGATGCGGGAAACAGCTGGCGTCCGCTTCACCAGGTCTATTCCATCAACGAACGCTACCGCGGCATGAATCCGCGCTCGCTTTCCATCGACCCGCGCAACCCGGACAGCATCGTCTACGTCGCGGGGAACAGCTGGAACCTCAAAGGAAACATTTACGTCAGCCGCGATGGAGGAAAATCCATCCGCGCGGTTGTGAAGGACCTTCATTTTTACGGAAACGGTTACCGGCGCTGGACGGGAATCCTCCTTGACCGCAACCCGTTCAACCCGGATGAACTGATCACTGCGCCCGACAGCGACGGCATTTTCCGGGGAACCGAAAACGGGGAAAAATGGGAAAACGCCGGGCTCAAGGATCATTTCTTCACCGATATCCGCTACGACCTCGCCGTACCCGGACGCATTTACGCCTGCGCCCCCGCGGTTGCTCCGGAACGCTCCGCCGACCGCAAGCCCCGTCAAACGGGATTCTACCGCAGCGACGACAACGGCAAGACCTGGAAAAGACTTCAGGAAACCGCGCCGGAGGAAATCAAGCAGGCACGCGCAAAAGGCAATCCGCTTCTCGGAATCTTCGACATGACCGAACTGCGCATCAGCGAAGACGCCGGAGCAACCTGGAAACCCTATTCCGAGGGGTTGCCTGAAGCCGGAAAAGAGTACATCACAAACGGACGCTTCCAGGCGATCGGCGCAGGTTCCGATTTCTTCCTCGCCGTCGACACCGCCGGAACGGTTTACCGCAGAAACATCGGCGATCCCGAATGGAAACGCGTAATCATCCGCCGGCGCATCAACCGCGAATACGAAACGGGCGGACAGCTCCGCACCGCACAGTGGTTCGGCAGAGCGGCGGCCTCCATCAACATTGATCCGCGCGATGAAAAACACTGGATCATGACCGACTGGTTCGCCATCTGGGAAACTTTCGATGCGGGGAAAAAATGGCAGACCGCAATCCGCAACATCTGCCAGCTCATCTCATTCACCGTCGCCGCCGATCCGTTCGACGGGAACAATCTCATCTACGGCGTTGCCGACGTGGTGTTCTTCACATCCCGCAACGGCGGAAAATCTTTTGAACACGATCCCTCGCATTACAGCGGGATCCTCGGCGGCGTCTGCTCCATCGCATTCTCACGCATCAGCAAAGGCGTCGCGTTCATCTGCGGAGGGAAACAGGGTTCAACCACGATTCTGCGTTCAAAAGACGGCATGAAAACCTGGGCGCGTCCCGCGCTGAAAGGGCTGCCGAAACTCGAATACGGCAAATGCGCCGTCTACACGCTCGCGGCAAATCCGAAAAAGGAGGAAATCTTCGCATGCGTCTCAGGGCCTGTCGAACCCGGCAAAGGCGGCGTCTACAAATCAACCGATATGGGAGACACCTGGGTCTGGTTCAGCGCCGGACTCCCCGCCGACATGTCCTACGCTTCGGGCGAATGGGACAACAAAGCCGCGAACCCGCAAATCGCAGTCGGACCCGACGGTTCCGCCGTCACCTTCAACCGCAAGACGAAACAGCTCTACTATCTTGCGGACAGGGAGAAGGGGATCTGGAAAGCGTCCGATCTGCGCTACACCTCCTGGGCGCTCCCCGTCATCGCCGCGGATCCGTTCGTTCCCGGACACTATCTCGCCGGATGCGCCGCGAATGAATACGCGGAATCCTTCGACGGAGGAAAAACCTTCCGCCGCCTCACCACTGTTCCGGAAACGATCGAATCCATCTCCTTCGACGAACACAATCCCGGCTGGGTCGCACTCGGCTGCACCGGAAAACTCCGCGTCTCACGCGACGGAGGAAAAACGTTTGAAGTGATTGAAGACGCCATGAGCCTTCCCGGCGGGCACTCCATGCGGACCATTCTTGACCGCAAACGTCTTTTCCTGATCACCGGAGCGAGCGGAGTGTACACGAAGGAGCTGAAATGAAAATTCTCGCCCTGCTTCTGATCGCCTTTGCGCTGACCGGCGGAGAGCTTGCCGACTCTCCGCTTCAGCAGCGGGTGCTTGCGCTCAAAAACGCGCTGATGCCCGGAGAACCCGGATATTACGCCGTTCAACGCGAACTGCCGGGAAAGAAACTTTTCCGCGACTGGCTTATTCTCCGCAAAGAGATTGCCGCAACTCCGGAGCAGGTTGGAGAAGCTGAAGAAAAACTCAAAGGGACCGAAGAACGGCTGAATATCGGAGTCCGCTGGCCCTATTCCGCCGGCCCCTCCGTGCGCATTCCGAAACTCACGGTCAAACCGGTCATCGACGGCACGCTCGCGCCGGGGGAATGGGATGACGCGGTCATGTTCGACTCGCATTACCATAAAAACGCCGCCCGTCCCGCCGCAAACTCCGAGCAAAAATGGCGTTTTGCGTGGGACAACCGGTATTTCTACGCCGCCGGGGAATTTCTCGACAGCAGCATGGTCATGAACCATCTGGACTGGTCTACCGCAACCGTCCCGTGGAAAGCCTGCTGTGCCGAACTGTTCCTCATGACATCGCGCGACATCGGGATTTACTGGGAATTCATCGTTCTCCCCGACGGAGCGAACTACTGGTTCGTCAACCGCAGCAATGCGGAAGGCGCAAACAGTTATCTCAACAATTACACGCCGGACGGCGTGCAGATCGCAGCGAAAATGAATGCGAACGGCTACAGCGTGGAAATTGCCGTTCCGTTCCGCCTGATGCCGAATTATCAGCTCGGAAACCGGCCGAAACCGGGAGAAAAGATCCGGTTCATGCCGGTTCTCGTCAAGAACGGCAAGTACTCCTCGCCGTTCCCGCTTCTTTACGACGGACACAACCTCGAATGTTATGCGGAAGGGACCCTGGTTCACGCATACCGTCAGAAAACAATTGCAAAAGATAAAAAATGAAAGGAATCAACGGATGAAAATGAATATCAAACGCACCCGCAAAGCCCTCGTTTCCGGAAGGGAATTCAGAAATTTCACCCTTATAGAACTCCTCGTAACGATTGCGATCATCGCCATCCTTGCGGGGATGCTGCTGCCCGCTCTCGGAGCCGCACGGAAAAAGGCTTTCGCCGCACAATGCCTCTCAAACCTGAAACAGAGCGCATCGCTTATGCACATGTATGCGAACAACTTCGACGACTACCTTCCCCCTCCGTATGCGTATTACAAAAACGACAAGCATCCGGATGGCGGAGGCGGTACGAACCTCGATGACATCGACCCCAACATGCTCTGGTCAAGACGCCTCCTGCTGTTCGCGGAAGGGAAAAAAGAGAGCGGCTCATGGAAGGCTTCCGATTATCTCAAATACAGCTGTCCGGCCTACGCAACCCAACGGGCCGGAGCAACCGGATTCCATCAGCACTACACGACCTTCGGCATGAACAACTACCTCGGCGGAGGCGCATGGGACAGCAACCGCTTTGTCCGGCTGAACCAGATCGGAAAAAGCGCATCACACTCCTGGGAACCGCAGGGCGGTCCCAGCGGCGTCATCCTGTTTGCCGACTCCGTCCGCCAGGACTGGAAGACTCAATTCGTGACGTTCGCGGCAAACAACGGGACGAAAATGCACCTGCGCCATTCCAGGAACGCCAATATCGCAACCGTCGACGGCAGCGTCCGTGCAGTCGGCTCCGGAGCAATCGTCACATCCTACCAAGGTTCTCTCAGCACGCTTGTCGATGAATTTCTCAACCCGATGTAATCAAACCAAACGAAAGGATTTCACATCATGAAAAAACTCATCACCCTCGCCCTTGCAGCCCTCGCCGCAATCGCCGCCCAGGCGGCAAACTCCTTCCTGCGCGTCGACATCAACGCCACTGATCAGCAGATCGCTCTCACGAAACCGTACAGCGACTGCATGGTGGTGTCGCCGATGAACTGGATCAAAAATGCGGAAAACCGGAAATACACGCTCTCCGCCTCCATGAACGATCCGCTCTCCGAATCCGAATGGGAGGATTTCTCGTTCTCCTTCACTCCGGAAAAAGCGGGCAAACTCCGCGTCTCCATCTGCGGACAGTGGGCGAAAGAGGAGGCGGAAAGAGGCTGGCTCCTTGTCGACAGCATCACCGTAAACGGAAAGCTGATAGCGAACGGGGATTTCAAGCAGACTTACACCGGACCGTACGGAAAAGTCATCCCGAAGAAATTCGCGCTTGATCCCGGTTCCAAAGTCCTGTATATTCCTGACGGCGGCAAAGAGAAGACCCCGGCGGTCAAGGTGAACCATGACCAGCGTCTTTTCTTCAACCTCCCCGTCGAAGCCGGGAAAAGCTATGAGCTCAGCTTTACGGTAAAAGCCGCTCCGGCGAAGTAACACAACATTCGGGAAAAACAATCCGCCATGAAAAAGATCCGCACATCCATTGTCCCGCCGGTTCCGGGGAAATCACCGAACTACTGGTGCACCTGGGGCAGACAAAACAGCGTCGAGCAAAAACACGAAGCCGCCCGTTTTTTCGGCGATCAGGGAGCAAAACTCGGAAGAGACAATCTGAACGAGGAGTGTCTCTTCCGCGAGGGCGGCTGGGCGGATTACTTCCCCGAATGCCGTTCCGATCTCTTCTTCGTTCTCGACGACGGCTGGGATGTTCCGTACGATACGCATCCGGACAAACATCTTTCGCGTTTCGGTTCCGGCATTCCGGACCAGGCCCGCTTTCCGGGCTTTCAGGGAACAGCGCCGCAGCGCCTGAAACAAATCAACCGGGCTTTGCAGAGGCGGGGATGGCGCGGACTCGGTCTCTGGATCGCCGCACAGGCCCAAGGCGAAAGCTGGCAGAAGACGTTCACCCCCGAACAGCAGAGAGCCTACTGGACAGAGCGTCTCAAATGGGCGGCGGAAGCGGAGATCGGACTTTGGAAAGTCGACTGGGGAATTCATGGCGGCGACCTTGATTTCCGCCGTCTCCTTACGGAACTCGCAAAAGAATTCGCGCCGGATCTCCTGCTGGAACATTGTGTCGGCAGCCCCTGCGTCAATGCGCTCCGCTGTCAGCACGGATGGGATGGCTCCGGACGCTTTGTCGACATGGGCGGCAACATCCCGCGCGCCGCATTCAAAGTTCAGCAATTCAGCGGAATGACCCGGTTCTACGACCTCTCCGGTCCGCTCAAAAACGCCGCGGCGATGGACCGTCTCGCATTTTATCTCATGACCGCCGGAACCGGATGGCTGAACGTGGAAGACATGGTTTACATGGGCGCCTCCGCGGGATGCCCGTTCGGCGTCATGCGCTCACCGCACAACAAGCCCTCCATAACCGGGGAAGCCAGCCGCTGCCGGGAAGTCGGCCGCGCGCTCCGCTGGCAGAGGATCGCCCCCGCGTTCAGGAGCGGAGAAGAACAAATCCGCACGGCTTCGCGCATTCTCACCGACACTTGGAAATATTCTGAAAAAGACACCTGGGATCAGAATCTGATCGGCCGTCTCTCCCGCCAGAGCGCGCCGTGGGGAATCGCCAGAAACATGCCGCTGCCGGAAGTGCGGCCGCTGAATCCGGAGGAAGACCTCCCGTTCATCACCGCCGCCTTGAATCCCAACGGCGCAGTCTCGGTCGCCGTCGCTGAACGCGTACAGGCCGGACGGGGTTTTTACCAGCCGGAATGCTCGCTGCGCCTCCCTCTTGACTGCAGCAACCGGACAATCGGAATTTTCGGAACGCCGGAACGGCTGGAACTTCCCGTTTCCGCATCCCGGGTTCGCGTCACCGGACAGGATCTCGCGGAAGACTCCGCATTCGATCTCTCCGAAGAATGCCCCGTCGTGGACGGGACGCTGCTCGTCACACGCGAACTCATTCAAAAAATCACGATACGAGAACCCGGAGATGTTTCCGCCCCCGGAACAGTCCTCCGGATTGAACCATACTAAACTTCACAAGGATTTTCCAATGTTCGCCGAAGAGATCAATTTCCATAAACAGCGCGCAGACGTCTTTTACGAGCGGGTAAAGGCCTGCGTGTATTCAAACGCGCTCAGTCTCAATTGCATGTTCGCGCCATCCGAACGGCCCGTTCCGTTTGAAAAACGGCTCGGACTTCAATATTCCAGACTCGAACCGGGCGGACGGTGGGGACAGAACTGCTCCAGCGCATGGTTTCATATCACGGGAACCGTTCCGCAGGAATTCGAAGGTCTCGAACTCGCGCTCATCTTCGATCCGGGCGGAGAATCCATGATCTTCGGAAACGACGGAATCCCTGTCTGCGGGCTCACCGGAGGAAGCGTCTTCAGCCCCAATTACCGCAAAACCGCTTTCCGCATCAACGGCTCTCACAAGGCCGGCGACAAACTCGAATTCTGGATCGAAGGCGCGGCAAACGATCTCTTCGGACTCGTCAATCCGCTCAGTTTCTTCCGCGAAACCGAACATCCGCGGCATGCGTTCACCGGCCTGCTCGGCGCGTGCGATCTCGCAGTCTTCAACCGTGAAGCGTGGAACCTCCAGCTTGATCTCCAGGTTCTCCTCTCGCTTCTCAAGGCTCTGCCCGAAGGAGACTGGCGCATCCGCCGTCTCCTCGGAGTCCTCGGGCGCGCCGCCGACGTCTGGAACGAGGCTCCCGCGAATTCCGGAGCCGCACGCGGAATTCTCAAAGAGTTTCTCGATCTCCGTCCCTCCGGCGCGGTCATGACCGCACACGGAGTCGGACATGCGCACATCGACACCGGCTGGCTCTGGCCCGTACGCGAAACCATCCGCAAATGCGCACGCTCCTTCAGTTCGCAGCTCATGCTGATCGACGAATACCCGGAATACATTTTCGGAGCCTCCGCGGCTCAGCACTATGCGTTCATCAAGGAAAACTACCCCGGTCTCTACGAAAAAATCCGCAAGGCCGTCACCGCCGGACGCTGGGAAATCCAGGGTGGAATGTGGGTCGAAGCGGACTGCGTGCTCTCCAGCGGAGAATCCATCGTGCGCCAGTTCCTCCACGGCAAGAATTTCTTCCGCGATGAATTCGGCGTCGACGTCGGCAATCTCTGGCTGCCCGACGCCTTCGGCTACTCCGCCTCGCTCCCGCAGATTCTCCGGAAAGCCGGATGCGACTGCTTCCTCTCCACAAAAATCGCATGGAACCAGTTCAACCGTTTCCCGTACCAGAGCTTCCTCTGGCATGGAATCGACGGCTCCTCCGTGCTCTCCCATTTCCCGCCCGAAAACACCTACGGCTCCATGCTTCAGCCCGAGAGAATGATCCGCGCGCAGAACAACTGCAGCGAAGGCGACCGCGTCTTCGACTTTCTCGCCCTCTTCGGCGTCGGCGACGGTGGCGGCGGACCGTATGCGGAACTCATCGAACGCGGAAAACGCATGGAGAATCTCGAAGGCGTTCCGCATTTCAAATTCGACCGCGCCGACCGCTTCTTTGAACTTCTCGAAACGCACCGCTCGGAACTCCCGTCCTGGAACGGCGAGCTCTATCTGGAGCTGCACCGCGGCACGCTCACCGCACAGGCCCGCACAAAACGCGGGAACCGGAAATGCGAACAGGCTCTCGCCGAAACCGAATTCCTCTGCTCGATGCTTCCGTATACTCAATACCCCGCGGCGGAACTCGACCGCGCATGGAAAACGCTCCTGCTCAATCAGTTTCATGACATCATCCCCGGCTCCTCCATCGCCGAAATCTACCGCACCGCCGAAGCGCAGCACCGCGAAATTCTTGATCTCTGCGCAACACTCCAAGAGCGCGCCGCGGCGGAGCTCTTCCCCGCAAAAGACGGCTCCGCGCTTCTGCTCAACTCGCTCCCGTACGACGTCTCGACGCTCGTCGAACTCCCGGAAAGCTGGAACGGATACGGCGCATGCGATGAATCCGGATGCGAACTTCCAGTTCAGCAGGAAAACGGACGGACCGTTGTCCGCGTCCAAATTCCGAAACTCGCGTTTTCCGTTCTCAAGCGCGGAAAACGATGCAGCGTCCCGGCGGACGCCGACTCCGGCGAACTCGTCCTTGAAAACAGCCGCATCCGCTACGTCTTCGCGCCCGACGCCACTCTCATCGAGGCCGTGGAAAAAGACTCCGGACGCTCCGTTCTGGCTCCGGGCGCATACGGCAACGAGTTCGCGCTTTACGTGGACCGCGCGCTCACATATGAAGCATGGGACATCGACCCGTATTATCCGCATCAGGCGCCGCTCCGTCCGCAGAGCGTCCGTGCCCGCAAAGTGCTCGCGGGACCGCTCCGCTCCGCACTCGAATTTGAACTGAAAATTTCCGAATCGACCATCCGTCAGACCGTTGTTCTGGAAACCGAGGGAACACGTCTGGACTTCCGGACCGAAGTCGACTGGAACGAGTCCCGCAAAATGCTGCGCGTTTCGTTCCCCGTCAACGTTTTCGCCGACCGCGCCGCATTCGACATCCCGTACGGTTATATTTTCCGCACGATGCACGAAAACACCAGCTGGGACATGGCGCAGTTCGAAGTTTCCGGGCAACGCTACGCTGATGTTTCCGACGCCGCGCACGGCGTCGCTCTGCTGAACGACTGCAAATACGGATTCAAGGTCAAAAACAGCGTTATCGACCTTGCGCTTCTGCGCTCTCCGAAGAACCCCGACCCGACCGCCGACCTCGGACATCATGAGTTCGTCTATTCGCTCCATCCGCACAAAGGCGACCTGATTCACTCCGATGTGATGCGCGAAGCGGCTCTGCTGAACCGTCCGCCGCGCGTGTTCGACGGCGTTTCCCGCGGCGCGGAACCGCTCTGCACCGCGGATTCGGATTCCGTCTCGCTCGAAGTTGTCAAAAAAGCGGAAAAAGAGAACGCGCATGTGCTCCGTCTGGTCGAAACAAATGGGTTGAGCGCAAAAGCGAAGCTGAGATTCCGCCGTTCCGTCACCCTCGCCGAAACCGATCTTCTCGAATGGACGGAGGAGCGGATGTTCGGAACCGGGACTGAATTTGAGCTGGAATTCAAGCCGTTTGAAATCAAGACATTGAAGCTGCGCTGATTTTCAGAGCGGCATTTTTCCCCGCCGCGTTTCCCTCGGGCTCATCCCCGCCCCGCCCGCGGACGCGCCGAAATCACCCTCAATGTTGATCCGGATGCAAGCGGCTGGACCGTGCAGGCAATCGCGCTCGACGGTTCCGTGTTCGCCGCAGTCCCGGCTGAGAAGCGCGGCGGCAAACTCTGTTTCCAGGTCAACGTCTTCAATCCAGCCGGAGTCACCATGCTGTACCGGATTACTGCAAAGAAAATAACGCTCCGGAAACAAAGAGCCCTCTGAATTCCGCTTCGGCTTGAAGCAGTGCTCAGAGGGCTCACCGTTCTTCTGACGGAATGCGCGGTTATTTGGCGAGGGTCATGGCGCGCGCCATGTTGTCCATCTCCTGAAGCACAATGCCCGTTCCGTTCGCAACCGCTTTCAGCGGGTCGTCCGCGACAAACACGGGAAGTCCCGTTTCCTCGGAAATCAGACGGTCGAGACCGCGCATGAGCGAACCGCCGCCCGCAAGCATGATGCCGCGGTCGATCAGGTCCGACGCCAGTTCCGGCGGGCATTTTTCCAGCGTCGCGCGCACCGCTTCCACAATGCTGGTGACGGGAACCTGCAGCGCCGCACGGATTTCATGAGATGAAATGTTGATCGCTTTCGGCATGCGGGAAACGAGGTCGATGCCTTTGACCTCCAGGAAAATCTCCTGGTCCTCGTCATCCGTCGAATGAACGCTGCCGATTTTTATTTTGATTTCTTCCGCCGTACGCGGTCCGATTATAAGGTTGTAGACCCGTTTCAGATGCTCGCTGATCGCGGCGTCCATCTCGTCGCCGCCGACACGCACGCTTTTCTTTTCAACGATGCCGGCAAGGGAGATTACGGCGACTTCCGTGGTTCCGCCGCCGATATCGACGATCATGCTTCCGGTCGGTTCAGAGACGGGAAGCCCGACTCCGATTGCGGACGCCATAGGCTCCTCGATAAGGAAGATGTCTCCGGCGCCGGCACGCTCTGCGCTGTCCTTGACGGCGCGGGTTTCCACTTCGGTGATTCCGGAGGGAACCGCGATCAGAACGCGGGGACGGATAAGGCGGCTGCGCGGAGGCAGAATCATTTTCGCCTTTTCGATGAAGTGGCGCAGCATGACCCCGGTCGTCTCATAGTCCGCAATGACGCCGTATTTCATCGGGCGCAGAGCGGTAATGTTGTCCGGAGTTCTTCCGAGCATCTTCTTCGCTTCGTTGCCGACGGCGAGCGCTTCATGTGTCTGTTTGCTGATTGCGACAACCGACGGCTCGGAAAATACGATGCCTCTGTCCTTCAGATAGACCAGACAGTTGGCAGTTCCAAGGTCGATTCCAATATCGCTTGATAAAAATCTTGCCAGTTTTTGCCGAAGCATCGTAATTTCTCCAGTTAGCAGTTATTTCGTCAGATACGCAGGAACGTGCGTGTGACGAACCATGTCCTCAAAGGTTTCGCGGTCGCGGATCAGTTCGGCCTTGCCCTCGTGGATGAGGACTTCCGCCGGACGGAGGCGTCCGTTGTACTGATAGCTCATGCCGAAACCGTACGCGCCCGCATTTTCCACCACGACGAGGTCGCCATCGGCGATGTCGGCGGGAAGCTCGCGCTCTTTGACCCAGAAATCGGTATTTTCGCAGAGCTGTCCGCAGAGACCGAGCACGGCGCGCGCATGATCCTCTTTCCTGTTGACATATATATGGTGATATGAACCGTACATCGCAGGACGCGCGAGCGTGTTCATGCCGATGTCGGTGCCGACGATTTTCCGGTAGGACTCCTTGATGGAGTGGACACGCCCGACAAGCCACCCCGCGTTTCCGACGAAGTAGCGGGCGGGTTCAAGCTTGAGCTGCGGCTTCTTCATGCCGTACTCTTCCGCCTTGCGGCTGAACATTTCCGCCGTGAGACGCGCCGCCTTGTCGAGATCGAGCGCCGGTTCGCCCGGCTTGTACGGAATGCCGAGACCGCCGCCGAGATCGACGAATTCAAAATTGATTCCGAGTTCCTTGGAAACCTTGCCGATGATGTCCATGAGAAGCCCCGTGACAAACGGGAAATAGTCGGCGTCGGTAATGCAGGAACCGGTCATCATGTGTGCGCCGAAACGCTTGACGCCCGCCTCTTTTGCCAGACGGTACGCTTCCATGACCTTGTCCGGGTGAATGCCGAACTTGGCGTTCGGTCCGGCGTTGGTGACGAATTCGCCGACGTTGCTCTTGCCGTAACCGGGGTTGATGCGGAAAGAAAGCAGTTCCGGCCTGCCGAACTTCAGAAGACGCGGCAGAATGGAGACGTCGTCGAGGTTGAAAATCACTCCGGATTCGAGTCCCTGTTTGATGTCGTCGTCGGAGAGGAAGTTTCCGCTGAACATGACGTTTTCGCCGGAGAGCCCGACGCTTTTCGCGAGCAGGATTTCATTGACGCTTGCGCAGTCCGCGCCGGCGCCTTCCTGACGCAGAATGTTCACGATTGCGGGATTGTTGCAGCACTTGACCGCGTAGAACATTTTGAAATCCGGATAATATTTTTCGAAAGTCGTCCGGACTTTGCGGTAGTTGGCGCGAATCTGCGCCTCATCGTAGACATAAGTCGGTGTTCCAAACGAATTGGCGATTTCATCGACGGAAACGCCGCCGATGTAAATTTCCCCGTCTTTGATTTCCATGAAAAAACTCCATCTTTACTATTTTACAGTATTCTAGCACGGGAACGCTGGAAAAGCAAGGCGTTTTTGCAGGAAATTCCGTTTTTTTTCTAAAAGAGACGCAACACCGTTTTCCGGGGGCCGAAGACAGCCTGAACTGCCGCGGCGATCAGGCGCTTCCTGGAGACGCAATACCGCTTTTCGGGGACCGCTGACATTTTTCAACGGCCCCCTGCGGACAAAACGGTCCGTCTTATGGATCAGCCCGCCAGAGACGCGCTCCGCAAGAGCTTCTGACGCCCGTTGCAATGACGCCCGCGGCGCGAAGCAACAGGCTCACTTCAGCCAGACGCAAACCGTGTCTTCCGGTTCAAAAAGATTTCCGGCGGAGGCGTAATCGCAGAGACGCGTCCCGTTCGGCCACTCGTAAGCGGCACGGATGCCGGGATGCGTGATTCGCTTCGGTTCGTCAGACGTCAGCACGCAGGGCGAACCGACTTCGCAAATCCGCGCATCCTGAACCAGCAGAACCGGACCGCGGCGGACGGCGAAACGTCCGGAGTTGTCCGGAGCGGAAACGCGCACAATCGGCATCGGAAGCGAGAGACGGATCACATCGCCGTCGTTCCAGGTGCGGCGCAGCTCCGCGTAGCGTCCCGCGGCGGGAGACCATGTCCGGCCGTCAAGCTCCAGAACCGGATCTTCGCACCAGCCGGGGATGCGCAGAGCGAGCGTGCATTCGACCGGAGCGGCGGAACGGATTTCCATCCTGATTTCACCGTCGTCCGGATAGCCGCCGGTGATTTTGAAGCCGAACGGCTTGCCGCCGAATTCCGAATTGACCTCCATCGCTTCAAAGTAATTGACCGCGAAACCATCGGCGCGGCGCATCACGGCGAACTGTCCGCCGACTCCGAGAGCTTCCGGCCCCTGCGCAAGACAGCAGTCTTCGCCGTATCCCTGAATCTGGTCGCCGGCGGGCCACTTGTACGCGGGTTCGGTGAGCGGAGTAAGGTTGCGGTGATTCCACCAGGAACCGTCGAACTTCATCGCCCCGAGAATGCCGTTGACAAGGGAATACTCCATGACGTCGGCAATCCGGCTGTCGCCGTTCATGCGGAGCAGATGATTGGCAAAACGGAGAATCGTGGTTGTTATGCAGGTTTCCCCGAGCGCGGTTTTCGGCGGGGGATTCATCTGATTGAGCGCGCCGTGGTCCCAGAATTCGCCCCAGCAGTCCTTGAGTCCGGCGGCGCCGGTGACAAAGAGTTCGTAGCGGACAATGTCGCGGAAGTAGTTGAGGGAGAGTTCCAGAAGAGATGTGTCGCCGTTGTCGCGGCAGATTTCGAGAAGACCTTCAAAACAGGAGGTCATTTCATACGCTTTCCCGTTTCCGAGATCCGCCGGTCTGCGCCCGGCGCGGGATTCGGCGAAAATATCCATGGAATTTGCACATCCGGAATCGGCGAGACGCTTTGCCCACGCGAAAAACGAGGGTTCTCCGGTGAGACGCGCAGCAAGTTCCACCGCGCCGAGGATGGAGTTTGCCGGCATCCCGTCGTGCCAGCGAAGTTTATCCCCCGGACGCGCGCCGCCGGGAAAGCTGGCGATGAAGTTTGCTGTCATGCGGCGGATCGTTTCGAGTACACGCGGATCCTGTTCGACATAGCGGTAGTAGCGGCAGAGACCGAGAATCGCATATTTGCGTCCCCACGCATCCCAGTCCTGCAGACGCTTTTCTTTCGGATAGGTGCTGATGCAGCCGTCGGGTTCGATGCAGTCACAAAGCCCCCGTACTGCGTCGCGGACCATCTTTTCGAGTTCGGGATCGGGATTGCTCTGGAGAACCCGGATTGCGGAACGGACGATTTTCCCCCAGAATTCGCCGCGCCAGCGCGAATCGCAGTCTTCATGATCGCGGAAGGAGCGCACGAGCTTTTCGTAATCAACCTTTTTGAGTCTGTTTTCAACGGTAAGACGGAGTGCGTTTCCGAGCGGACCCGCGAACTTGACGCTTCCGCCAGGAAGCGCTGCCTGAATATCTTTGTACATAGTGATCTCGCTTTCTGTTTATGTCAGGATAATATAGCGGAACTTTTTCATCCGTGCAATTTTTTCCGTCATTTATTTTATGAAAAAATATGAAAAATGAAAACATGAGCAGGAATTGCAGCAAAAGATATGCGCAATTCTCAGCCGCTGCGGCAACCCGGGCTGTTGCAAAAAGGCTGCCGCCCCTTCCCCAAAATGCGCAACACCGCTTTTGCGGTGCCGCAAATGTTCTTAAATCTGCATTTTATCTGCCAAAAATGTTCTCGCGATTGCGTTTTCGGCACTTATCATGCACTCCAGCTTTTCGCGTTTCCCCTGAAAAAAATTTTCCCGGGACTCTGGAAATTCCCGCAAAACCATGATACATTGCACTAAATTCAGGAGATATCATGGAAGCTGATCATACAGACTGGAAATCCATCATCTGCAGAGGCATCGAATCCGATGAACTCGATTACAAGGCCGCGCAGAACTGGAAACTGCTCACGCGCGCAGGACGCGCGAAATTCGTCCGGCACTGCATCGCCATGGCGAATACAAAGGGGGGATACGTCGTGGTCGGCGTCGGCGAAGACGCGGCCGGACAGCCCGCGCTCTTCACAGGACTCACCAAGGAGGAAGCCCACTCTTTCGACCCTACGGACGTCGGGAATTTCATCAACCGTTTCGCGGATCCGGCCGTTGATTTCACGCTCGAACGTCCCGTCGTCGACGGCAAACGGTATGTCGTTTTCGTCATCCGCCCGTTCCGCGCGCTCCCGCACGTCTGCACCTCCTCCTGCGAAAACGAACTCGCGCTCGGAACCTTCTACATCCGCACCGCCGACGCCTCAAGCCGTCCGGCGTACCGCTCCAGCGAAATGCACGCGCTGATTCAGCGCACGCTCCGCAATCAGAGGGAAATGCTCGGACGCATGATCCGCGGGATTCTTTACGAAGACCCCACTTTCCAGAGCGAACGGCAGCAAAGCTCCAGATTCGAAGAGGAAATCAAGCACACCCGCGATTTCTTTTCCAAGCGGCGCGTGAATCCTCCGGAATCAAGCTTCCGGCTTATGCTCACCGTTCAACCGCCCGAATACATCGCGGAAAAATTCAGTTTGTCGGAATTGCAGATGCATCTGCAGGAGGCGTTCGTGCTTCTGCCCGACGCCGTTTTCATTCAGCCCGAAGAGATCCGCAACGCCTATTTCACCAACGTCTCGCTCCGCTCGTTCTCCGGCGACCGGACGCGGCTCTGGCAGCTCTATCAGTCCGGACTCTTCTGTTTCTCGGCGGTTTTCCCGTATGAAAAGGGGATCTCCTATCTTTTCCTGGTACACTTCTTTTCGGAGGCGATCAGCTTCCTTGCACGGCTTTACGGCAGTCTCGGCTACTCCGCCGAACTGCTTTCCGTTCAGCTTTCCATGCGGAATACGGAAAACGTCCCGCTCATCGAAACGCCGTCCGCGAACCGCAATTTCGAATTCATCTGCCGGATTCCGGAAATCTCGCTGCATCTGGAACGCACCGCAGCCGATCTTTCCAGCGCGCCGACGGAACATGCGGTCACGCTCATTCGAAAAGTCTGCGAGCGGTTCAACCTTCCCGAAGGAAGACATCAGAACCTTCAGAAGCAGGTCGCCGACATCGCCGCCCGCAAATGACTTCCGGAATTTTCCGGAATCAGTCCTCTTCGTCGCGGGCGTCGCGGGTCATCAGAGCGCGGACCGCGTCGCCGGCGGAGAGATTGTTGTAGAGAACGTTGAACACCGCATTGATGATCGGCGTGTCGCAGTTCTTGCGCTGCGCAAGCATGTGCGCGGAAATCGCGGTCTTCACGCCCTCCGCCACGACCATGCCCATTTCCCGCGTGATCTCCTCCAGCGTCTTGCCGCGTCCGAGTTCTTCGCCGACATGACGGTTGCGGCTGTGACGGCTCATGCAGGTGACGATCAGGTCGCCGATGCCGGAAAGTCCCGCAAACGTTTCCCGGCGTCCGCCGAGCGCAACGCCGAGACGCGCCATTTCCGCAATGCCGCGCGTGATGAGAGCGGCTTTCGGGTTGTCTCCAAGATTCATGCCGTCGATGATGCCGGCAGCGATCGCAAGCACGTTCTTCAGCGCTCCGCCAAGCTCCAGACTGATGACGTCGCGGGAGGTGTAGACGCGGAAGTTGTCGGACATGAATGTTTCCTGAACGAGTTTGGCTATTCCGATGTTCTCCGACGCCGCAACGACGGCCGTCGGGACTCCGCGCGAAACCTCCTCCGCATGACTCGGACCGGAGAGCGCGGCATATTTCAGATTCCCGCCCAGAATCTCTCCGCAGATTTCATGCATGCATTTGAGCGTATCCGTTTCGATTCCCTTCGCGACGTTGACGAGCACCATCTGTTCCGGAACAAAATATTCCTTGAACATGTTCAGCGTTCCGCGCATGAACTGCGAGGGCGAGGCGAGAACCACCAGCTCCGCGCCGCAAACCGCCTCCGCAATGTTCGATGTCGCATTCAATTCCTCCGGCAGGTCGACGCCCGGAAGAAAACGGTTTTTGCGCGTCGAACGGATCGCCTCGATATTCTCGTCGAAAGGCCCCCAGAGAGTGACGCTGTGATCGTTCTTCAGAAGGGTCACGGCAAGAGCCGTACCCCAGCCGCCATCGCCGAGTACTGTGATTTTTCTCATTTCTTTTCCTTTTTTGTAAAACGGTTTTCGGTTCCGTTGAGCAACCGTACAATATTGGATTTATGCTTCACGATCGCAAGGATTCCAAGCAGAATGAACAGAATGACCGAAATGATCGAGTCCGGCGCATCCGGACGTTTCAAGACGAACAGCAGCGCCGCCACGAGCGGCAGAACAACCGCCGCCGCAATGCTCGCGGCGGAAACGTAACGGGTGATCAGAAACAGAATCACCCAGGTAAGCAAACCGCAGATCACCGCGACCGGACAAAGCGGAAAAATCGCTCCGGCGGCCGTCGCAACCCCCTTGCCGCCTTTGAATTTCAGATACGCCGGAAAGATGTGTCCGAGCACCACCGACAAAGCCGCAAGCGGAGGCATCAGGCGCAAAGGATCCGCCAGCGCTTCGTTCACCAGCAGGACCGCAATGCCGACGGGAACGAAGCCTTTGAGGAAATCGAGGAGAAAGCAGAGTTTGCCCCACCACGGTCCGACGACACGCGTGACGTTGGTCGCGCCGATATTGCCGCTCCCCTCCTTGCGGATATCGAGTCCATGGCATTGTCCGATGATGAACCCGAACGGAATGGAGCCGATCAGGTATGCGGTCAGCGCGGCGGCGATGAGTGTAATGCAGTAAATCATGTTTCCCCTTGAGTTTTTAATTTTTTGCGTTATAGTAACGTACAGTTTTTTACAGCTTTTGCAAGTCCATAAGGAGAATTTGAGATGAAAAAGTGTTCCGGACGCCTGATCGCCGCCTCGCCCGCGGTCTGTGCGGATGTTCTTTACGCCGGCGGATTCCATGCACCCGATGAGGTCATTTACTTTGAAATCGGAGCTGAAAAGGGGTTGATTCTCTCCCGGCTCGAATTCGCGCGCGGGCAGTCCGAAGCCAAACGCGGCGTGCAGGTTCTCAGCCGGGAATCGTTCCTGGAAGGCTCCGCCGACCGCTCCGACCTCGCGGTTCTGAAGAATCTCACGGATAAACTCGGAGTGACCCGCTGGGAAGTTCCCGCGAACTTCCCGCTCGCTCTCGCCGACGCGCTCCGCGAAAACGGCGTGGAAATCCGCGCCCTTCCCGATCCCTTCTTCCCGAAGCGCCAAATCAAAACCGCCGCGGAACTGCGCAAGATCGCCGAAGCGGAAGCCGTCACCGAAGATTCCATGCGCTATGTCCGCGACCTCCTCCGCTCCGCACAGGTCAACTCAAAAGGAGTGCTCACACGCAACGGAAAACCATTCACCTGCGACATGCTCCGCGCGGAAATCGAAGGGTTCCTCAAACAGCGCGGCTGCACGGCGGAACAGACCATTACAGCCTGCGGTGAAGACGCCTCACAGCCGCACAATCTCGGTTCCGGTCCCCTCCTCGCGGGAAAACCGATCGTGATTGACATCTTCCCGCGCTCCGACCGCTCCGGATACTGGGGCGATATGACACGCACCTTCTGCAAAGGAAAAGCGCTCCCCGTTGTCCGAAAGGCTTTCAAATCCGTTCTGAAAGCCTCGGAAATCGCACAGAAGATGATCCGCGCCGGAGTTTGTGCGGCGGATGTTCACCGCGCGGCGGCGGAGTCCATGGCGTCCGACGGATTCCTCACCGGTCACACCCCGGACGGTCTCCCGTGCGGCTTCATTCACGGACTCGGACACGGACTCGGACTGGAGATTCATGAAGGACCGCGCGTCTCCCCGGTCAACCCGAACCCGCTCGCCGCGGGAAATGTCGTCAGCGTGGAACCGGGACTCTATCATCCCTCATGGGGCGGAATCCGCCTGGAGGATATCGTCGCCGTCACCAAAGACGGCTGTCACAACTTCAACACCATGGAAAAAGAACTGGAGCTTGACTGATGACCTGCACACTTGCTGTCGCCTGCGAAAAAGACGCCGTCGCACCGCATTTCGGGAACTCCCCGGAATTTGCCGTGTTTGAAATTCTGGAAAACCGCATCAACGGGCTCCGCAAGGTTTCCGCCGCCCCCGGCGACGCCGCGCATATCGCACTTCTCCGAAAGCTGAATGCGAGAGTTCTGCTCTGCGGCGCCCTTGAATCCTCCGCCCGCGCCGCTCTTGAAGAAGCAGGAATCGAAATCGTTGACGGACAGACAGGCGACATCATTCAGGCCGCAGGCGCGTTCCTGATGAAACTTGTCCGTGCTGGGAAATAACACGACCGGAGAAGGGGCTTACAGCTCCTTTTTGACTCTCTGCTGATATTTTTGAGTCGGAGCCAGTTTGCGGTTGACGTTATTCCGCAAACCGGTTCCGTAAATCGCGGGACTTCCGCCGCCGGAGTTCCCTACTTCGCGGGCCGGAGCGTCGTTCCCCGTCTCCGTCTGCGCGGAAGCCTCTGCGGCTTTCTCCGGAGCCTTTGCCGGCTCTTCCGATTCCGTCTTTCCGGAGTCTGATTCCCCGGCATTTTCAGGCGTCTCTTCCTCCGTGCCGGGTTCTTTGTAATAAAGTTCCTTCAAATGCGCAATTTTTTTTGCCGTATCCGTCTGAAAACTCAGACGGTCCACAGTCCATGTCAGCGTTTCAATCTCTCTGCCGGTCACCGCCTCGATCTCCTGTTGCGGAAGAGAGGGAATCCGGACGCTCATCGGAGAAACGGCCAGCATCAGAGCAAACGTTCCGGCAAAAACGACGCCGCTTGCCCCGCCGCAGAACAGCCCGCCGAGGAAATCGAAAAGCAGCGGAAAAGAATACTCTTCCGGATTCGGCATCAGCTGTTTTGCCGCCGCATGGAAAACAAACACCAGAACAAGCCAGCAGGAGCCGATCAGGCAAAGATGTTTGTACGCCCCGCTTTTCTCATTGAACGCGGAGAGATAACCCGCGAGGAAATCCACGCCCCAAAGCGCAATATATACGGAAAACACCGCGCTCAGCAGAATTATCCACGCCTTCAGCAGACGCTGCTTGGAACCGATCAGCGCAAACACAATCGCCATTCCGAAAACGATGAGATTCACCATGATTCGATCACTCCATTTTTAAGATGACGCGTTCAACTTCATCTATACTCGTCTCACCGCGCTCAACAAGCCGGAGCGCATCGTTCAGCATCATCGAAGAACTGCCGTTCTGCTGCTCCAAAAACTCTTTGACCTCGGAGAGAGATTCTCCGTTTTCAAGCAGAGCCTTCAACTCCGTCGTCATGGGCATCATCTCGAAAATCGCATGGCGTTCCTTGTAGCCCGTTCCGTCACATTCCCGGCAGCCGCAAGGCGCATAAATCTGATCCTGTCTCCAGCCGGAAGCCTCGAAATACTCGCGGTACTCCTCCGGAAGCGTTGTGCGCTGTTTGCAGGAACAGAGCTTGCGGACAAGCCGCTGAGAGACGATCATCCGCAGGGTGGATGCAAGCGAACGCATCGGCACGCCGAGCGACATCATGCGGTCCAGCGTTCCGATATTGTCGTTGCTGTGCAGAGTTGCAACAATGAAGTGACCGGTTTGAGCCGCCTGCGTCGCAATCTCCGCGGTCTCCCTGTCGCGGATTTCTCCCAGACATATCACATCCGGATTCTGACGCAGTGCATTGCGCAGCAGCGCCGCAAACGTAATCTCCGCCTTGGTGTTCACCTCCATCTGACTGATATTCGGCATGATATTTTCAATGGGATCCTCAATGGACATGATGTTTTTGATTGAATAATCAAAAGACTGGAGGATTCCGTAAAGGGTCGTCGTTTTGCCGCTTCCCGTAGGACCGCAGATCAATAACATTCCGGACGGCATTCCAAGCACGCTTTTCAGCATTTTCTGATTCTCGAGCGTCATGCCGAGATCCTCAAGTTTCATCGGTCCGCCCGCGCAGCCGAGCACCCGGACCGTAATCTTCTCTCCCCCGAACGCTCCGACACTCGCGACTCGGAACGCCGCCTGTCCTTCCGGCACCCGTGCAGTAAACGAGCCGTCCTGCGGACGGCGACGCTCAAAACTGTCCATTCCGGCAGCAACTTTAATGGCGCTGATCACGGCATTGGCGAGCGTATCATCAAGCGTCCGAACCATGCGCAAGCCGCCGTCCACGCGAAGACGGACCGTATAAACGGAATCCTTTTTCGGATCAATGAAAATATCACTCGCCCGTTTTTTCAGAGCAAGGAAGATCAGCTCCTTCATGACCTCAAGCGATTCCGAATAGGATGCGTCGTCCAGGGAAAGCACGCTTTTCCCGCGCGAATCCAGAATATCAATCTCCGGCGGAGGCGGTTTCCTGAAAACAATGTCTTCCAAAACAACTTTGTATAATTTGAACCCGCCGAAAACAAGCAGGCAAAGCGGACCGGCAAAAAGCGCAGCCGTATTCAAATATGCTTTTGTCTTCTCCCCGCATCCTGAATATTTTGCAATAAAACTCAATGTATACACGCCGGTCAAAAACCATAGAATCAGAACAAGAAGATTTATGAAATTGAAATACAACACAATTACCCTCCCATGTTTCTTCTACTATACAATAAGAACCTTATTTTTTCAAGCGAACAGGGAAAGAATTTTCGTATTTTCCAAAAAAAAGCCACGGATGCAGAAACGCCCCCTTCCCGGAAAATCTTCCCCGTTTGCGAAAAAAAACTTTTCCCCTTGACTTTCCCGCAAATCGTGGTTTATTACCATTGAAACAAATTTACAAGGAGTTTTCATCATGCAGAACGACCCCATCGCAGAATCCGTCATGGCAACCCTTCTCGCACGCCACCCCGCTCTCGCCGCGTGCGCGGACAAAATCACGGATGCATACCGCATCCTTCGCGACTCCATCGCACAGGGCGGAACCGTCTTCGTCTGCGGAAACGGAGGAAGCCGCGCCGACGCGGATCACATCATCGGCGAACTCTCCAAAGGATTCCTCCTCAAACGCAAACTCCCCGCGGAACTCGTCGAATCCATGTCGGAAAAACTCGGCGAAGACGCCGCTCCTCTCTGCGACCGCCTCCAGATGGGAATGCGCGCAATGCTCCTCGACGCTCACCCCGCACTCTCCTCCGCATACGCAAACGACGTCGATCCCGTCATGTGCTATGCTCAGCAGCTCTTCGTCATGGGACGCGAAAACGACGTCGTCATCGGTCTCAGCACCTCCGGAAACGCGGAAAACATCCGCAACGTCTTCAAAGTCGCCGGCGGACGCGGCATCAAACGCATTCTCTTCACCGGAAACCGTCACGGCAAATGCGAACAGTACGCCGACTGCGTCATCGACGTCCCGGAATCCGAAACCTACAAGATTCAGGAACTCCACCTCCCGACTTATCATGCGATCTGCATCATGCTCGAGGAATATTTCTATGCCGGAAAATAATCTGAAAACGCCCCGTCACATTGCCGTCATTATGGACGGCAACGGACGCTGGGCCGCCCGCCGGAACCTCCCGCGCGTCGAAGGACACCTTGCCGGAGCACAGCGCGTCAAAGACATTCTCCAGTATGCGCGCGAGTTCGGCGTGGAATATCTCACCCTTTACGCATTCAGCACGGAAAACTGGAAACGCTCCGCCGAAGAAGTCGGCGCGCTGATGGACATCCTTTCGTCATTTCTCAATGAATATCTTGAAGATATGAAGAAAAACGAGGTCAGACTGCTTGTAACCGGCAGAATTGACGGATTGCCGGAGCGGGCGGCGTCAGATCTCCGTCACGCCGTTTCGGAGACCGCGCAGTTCCGGAAACACACGCTGATTCTTGCGCTCAATTACGGCGGACGCTCCGAAATCGCCGACGCCGCGCGGAAAATCGCGGAAGAGGTGAAAGCCGGAAAACTCGACCCCGTCAAAATTGACGAACAGCTCTTCGCCCGTCATCTTTATCTGCCGGACGTTCCGGATCCCGATCTCATGATCCGCACCAGCGGGGAATTCCGTCTGAGCAACTTCCTGCTCTGGCAACTCTCCTATGCGGAATTTTACATAACCGACGCATTCTGGCCCGATTTCGACCGGACGGAATTCATCAAAGCCCTTGAATCATATTCGAAACGAGACCGCCGTTTCGGAGGAAGGAAGTAATCATGTTTCTGCAAAGACTCTTCAGCACAATCATTCTTCTGGGACTCTTTTCCGCATCCGTCTTCTGGCAGGGCGACGGCGGACGCGCCTGCTTCACGGTCCTTGCCGTCGCCGGAATCCTCGGCGCCGTGCGGGAATTCGCGAAAATCATCGAAAAACAGGATATGCCCTCTTACCCCCTCTGGACCGGATTTGCAATCCTCCTTCCCATCCTCGGCGTGCTCTGGAAAGATGTGATGCCGGTTCTGATCATGCTTCTCCTCGTCGGACTGGTCATTGCGTTCTGCATCTGCCTGTGGATTCAGCTTCTCTGTTCAGGCAACCGGCTGGAAGTTCTGAAAAAAATCATGAATTCCGCAGGAATGTACATCCTCTTCATTGTCCCGTTCATCATTTTAGCGGCGGTGCAGGACGACCGGATGCTGTTTCTCTATCTGATTCTCGGCACGAAGATCGGCGACATCGGAGCCTACGTCGTCGGTTCTCTCTCAAACAAGATTACCGGCGGACGCAACCACAAACTGATCCCGTCGATCAGCCCCGGCAAATCGTGGGAGGGCTTAATCGGCGGACTTTGCATCAGCGTCGGTTTTGCTTTTGCGCTTTTCCCGGCGGTGACGCATCATGAGTTTCCGGTCTGGGTTCCCGTGATTCCGGGAGTGCTTCTGTTCTTCTTCGGAGCGGCGGGCGACCTTGCGGAATCTTCCCTGAAGCGCATCTGCGGCGTCAAGGATTCCGGTCGGATTCTTCCCGGCATCGGCGGCGTTCTCGACCTTGTGGACAGCCTCATGCTCAACGCCCCCGTCTTCGTCGTCATGATGTATTTCCTGGATATGTTCTTCCTGAAGAAATAACGGCGGGCAGCAGGCGGACGGAGCGGAAGGCTCCGTCCGCAAGACGAATCAGAGAGCGCGCTGAACTCCCACGACTATGCCGCGGAGCGGAAACTCCTTCAGGGAACACTCGCTGACGTTCTCCGAGGCGCCGTCCGCAAACGAAAGACGGCCGTCCGAACAGCCAAGACAGCTCTTCAGAGTCGAACAGCCGTTCTCCTGCGCGACAATGATGTCGCCCTTCTTCAACTCGTCCGGGTGACGCTTGACGATCGCGATGTCGCCGTCAAGAATTCCGCGGGCGGCCATGCCGGAACCGTGCACGCGCAGAGCGTAAAGCGTCCGGCAATCCGAATGCAGAGCTTTTTCAAACAGCGAGGAATCGCAGTAAAGCGCCTTGTGCGTGCCGTTGTAAATCGAACGGTCGTTTCCCAGATCGTCGAAAACGGGAATCGCGCGGAGCCCGCTCGGATGCCTGGGTTTGCGGTGCGGTTTCAGAAGAGCAATGCTCCTCGCCTTCGAACTGCGGCTCAGAAAATCTTTCTTCTGGAGTGCGCGGAGATGCGCAAAGACGGTTGAGGTTTTGATCGCGAAATGATCCGCGATCTCGTAGACGGTCGGAGCCATCCCTACAGAGTTCATGAACTCTTCGATGTAGTTGAGAATCCGACGCTGCTTTTCCGTGAGTCCTTTCATAAGCCAGTCCCCCCTTATTGAACTTACTTACAGTTTTCCCCCTTGTCCAGACCCCCTGTCAGGACGAAGGACCTTTCGGTTTATATTTTTATAATAACCGCTGTTTCACAGAATGCAAATCAAAAAAATAAAATTTTTGCGATTTTTTATTTTCGCGATTGAAAATCCGCAAAAGAAACTGTATAGTCTCCGGAAAAGGAAAGCGATTCTATGAAAATTATTGTAGACAATCTCTGCCGTTACTTCGGAAACATCCGCGCTCTCGACGGCGTATCCTTTGAGATCCCGGACGGGGCTGTCTGCGGATTCGTCGGGACAAACGGCGCGGGAAAAACAACCGCGCTGCGCATCATGGCCGGGCTTGACACGCCCGACCGCGGCAGCGTTTTCTTCGATCAGCTTTCCGCAACCGATTATCCCGAACAGATCCCCGCCATCGCAGGATTCATGCCCGACACCCTCGTCAATGCACACAATATCCGCGTCCGGGAGTACCTCGACTTCTTCGCCCGCGCGTTTCAGTTGCGCGGCAGGGAAAAAGAGGCGGCATTCCGCCGCGTCAGTGAATACACTATGCTCGATGAACTGCTCGACCGTCCGCTTTCCGCACTCTCCAAAGGCATGAAACAGCAGGTCTCGCTGGCGCGTGTGCTGATTCATGATCCCCCGGTTCTGCTGCTCGACGAACCCGCCGCCGGGCTCGACCCGCGCGCACGGGTAACTCTCCGCGAATCACTCTCACGGCTCGCACAAACGGGGAAAACAATCCTGATCTCCTCACATATTCTCAGCGAGCTGGAGGAGATGATCAGCAGCGTTATTATTCTCGAACGCGGAAAGATCACCTGGCAGGGCGCACCGGGAAACACACCGGTCAGCTCTCAGCCCCGCGCTCTCCTGACCTTCCGCTGCTCCGCAGAATCCGTTCTTGAGACGCTCGGAAAATATCCGTTTGTAACCGGCATCCGCCAGACGGGTCCGCGGCAGATTGAACTGACTTTTTCGGGCGGCGAAGCGGATTTCGCGGAACACATGGCTGAAATTTTCCGTTCCGGGCCGCCGATTCTCGCAATGTCCCGTCCGGATCTTTCTCTTGAAGGAATGTTTCTGGAAAAAACAACCGGAGAGGTGCAGTGATGAATCTTCAAAACCGTATTTCCGCATGGCTTCCGGAGTCGCTCAACCCCGTTTTCGTAAAGGAGTTGAGGCAGAACCTTCGGAGCGGCACGACCCGCAATATGGCAATCGCGCTCCTTTTCACAGAAGGACTCGTTCTTTTTATCTATTTTTTGCTCGGGAATTTCCCGAACAAACGCGATCTGTCTGAAATGCTTTTCTCATTTTATCTTTTTGTATTTATACTCGCCTTGCTCGCCAATACGCTGAGCCTTGCAGTCAGCTGCGCCCGGGAACAACGCCAGGACGCCCTCCTCCCGGAATTCACAACCTGCCTTTCCCCTGCAACAATTTTCAACGGAAGAATTCTGTCGGCATTTTTTTCCACGGGAATTCTCCTGCTTCTCGGATCGCCGGTTCTGATTTGGCTCGTAACTCTTACGCAGACAGAGCTTTTCGAGTTTCTCCCGCTCTTTTCCTTCGTCCCGTACACCATCCTTGTGATGATTCAAAAACGGAAAACAGGACTTCCCGGCAAAACATCCGGAAACATCTCAACCTTAATGCTGGCTGTTTTTACGGGAGGATTCATCATTGCAACCCTTTTGGAATACCCTCGTCAATACGACGATGCAGCGATCTTCGTTTACAGACATCTCCCGATGTTCGCAATTAAATTATTCCTCTCCGCCTACCTCTGGATTCTCGGAATAAATCTGCTGAAACCGGCAAACTCAAACCGGATGCAGATTCCCCGAATTTGCGGATTCTTCGGAATGATTCTGCTCTTTTTCGCCTTGCTGCCCTTATCTCGCGAACCGGAGCAGAACTTCGCAAAATGCTGTCTGCTTTACGGATTGCTGACCTTCTGCCAGGCGTGTTCCGAACCGATGGAGCCTCCGCCGCGCTGCCGGAAAGAATCAAGTCCATTTCTTTTTCTCTTCCGGAGCGACGCATATCCGGGCTTTCTGTACGGGGCATTCTTTGTATGTGTTTCGCTCGTTTTCGCCCTCCGGAACACAGTGATTTTCCTGATTGCTTCCGGAGGCTGTTTGCTGTTTTATGCCGCCGCTACACTTCTGCTGCGCCAATGGCTGCCGAAAATTCCGGGACTGCTGCTTGGAATATGCGTCTTTACGGGTTCCAGTCTGCTGTCGTCAATCGCTAAACTGTCGGGTCTGCCTTTCACATTCATGACTCCGAGCACCTGGAATAGCACCTGTTCCTTTGAAGAGCAGCTGCTGGGCTGTCTTACTCCGCTTCCGCTCCTGCTGATTCATCCGCTCCTCAAACGCAAAAAGTCCTGAAAAAATTCCCTTCACGGTTGATTTCAGCCGCTCTTCGTGTATAGTTCCGGTGAAGGGAATACAGCATGGACAAAATATTACAGCATTTCTGCGGGTATCTGCTCATGGAGCGCGGGCTGAGCGAAAACTCCATTGCAGCGTACCGCTCCGATCTGGAAGATTTCTCCGACTGGCTGAAAGAACAGGGCAAAAACTCTTATTCCGAGGTCTCGCGCGACGACATCATCGACTTTCTCGGCGCGCGCAAGGAACAGGAAATGGAGCCATCAAGCCTCGCGCGGAGACTCGTCGCAATCAAAGTCTTCTTCCGCTATCTCGCACAGGAAAAATTCATTCCGGACAACATCACCTCCGTTATGGATTCCCCGAAACTCGGACACATTCTGCCCGAATTCATCACGGCGGTCGAAGTCGACGCCCTCATGAACGTGTGGTCCCTTGAAGACCGCGATTTCCTCGCCATCCGCAATCGCGCGATTCTCGAACTCATGTACGCATGCGGGCTGCGCGTATCCGAAGTTGCCGCCCTGAACGTCTCCTCCGTCAACCTCGACGACCGGGTGATCCGCGTCGTCGGAAAAGGTTCGAAGGAACGGATCGTGCCCGTCGGTCACCTCGCGCTCAGAGCGCTCGGACGCTATCTGAAGGAGGCGCGTCCGTATCTGCTGAAATCGCCCGATGAACCGACCCTGTTTCTCTCGCGTCTCGGACGGCGGCTCGACCGCGAACGCATCTGGGGAATCATCAAGGAGACCGCGCGGCTCGCGGGAATTACCAAGAACGTTCATCCGCACACGCTGCGCCATTCGTTCGCAAGTCATCTGCTCGAAAACGGCGCGGATCTGCGCGTCATTCAGGAGATGCTCGGACACGCCGACATCGCAACCACACAGATTTATACGCACATCGACCAGCGCCGCCTGCTCGAAGTGCAGCGCAAATTTCACCCGAGGGCATAAAATGAACCGAACAAAAGTCGCGATTCTCTGGATTCTGATTGCAACCTTCATCATGGGCGGAATCTGGTATTTCAAAAAACAAGAGACAAACCGTTTCCGCCGCGAAACATTCTCGTTTCCGATCATGAGCACCCGCGCTTCCGTGACGCTGATCGACACAGATCTTGATGAAATCGAACGCGCATTCCGCCTGGCCCGCGAAGCGATGGAACGCGTGGTTGCGCTCTGCAACTACTTCGACCCTTCAAGCGAGCTCGCGCGACTCAATGCTTCCGCGGACAAAACGCCGTTCGTCTGCTCGCCCGAACTTTGGGAGATTCTCCGGGAAACCCGCCGCTTTCACCGGCTTTCCGACGGGGCGTTCGACCCGACAATCCGTCCGCTGATGCGCGTCTGGGGATTCCACCGGAAACGCCTCACGCTCCCCTCTGACGCGGAAATCACGGAAGCAAAAAAAATCTGCGGATTCGACAAGATCCGGTTCGACGACAACGCACGGAGCGTCTGTTTCACCGTCCCGGGAATGTCGATTGACCTCGGCGGCATCGCGAAGGGCTGGGCCGTCCACAAGGCCGCCGAAGCGGTGCTGAACCAGACCGCAGTCCGGCGCGGCTGGATTGATCTCGGCGGCAACATGCGCTGTCTGCCGCTCCCGCCGCCGAACCTTGAAACGTACCGCATCGGCGTGCGCGACCCGAAGAACGGGGAACGCAACATCGCAGTCGTCCCGGTGCTCAACGAATGCGTGGCGACAAGCGGCGACTACGAGCGCTATGTGGTAATTGAAGGGAAACGCTATACGCACATCATCAACCCGAAAACCGGGCGTCCGGTCAGCGGAACGCTTTCCGCGACGGTCATCACGCCGCGCGGAGTGGATTCCGATGCGCTCTCGACTTCACTCTTCATCAACGGTCCCGCATTCGCGGAAAAACTTCCGGAAGCGCGGACGTTTCTGATTGATTCGGAAGGGAAAGTTCACATGCACATTCCGTCGGGCGCGCCGTTTCAGCTTCTGCCGAGCTCCGATTTGTAAAGAAGCTCGCAGGAATCCGGATCGGGAAGCGAATAGACGGAAAGCAGGTTCAAAGTGAACGGCTCTTTCGGAGCCTGAAGGAAGAAGAGCTCAAAAAACTCCTCAACGCTCTTCGGCGGCTTGCGGAGCTTGAGCGTACAGTGCGGACGGTACGGGTACGGCGACGGCTCGAAACGGATTCCGCTCTCCGCTATGATCCCCTGCGCATTCCGGAACGGTTCGGGGTCCTTCACGTCAAGAAAGTAAATATCGGTGTTCTCGAACCGCTGAACGTCGCCGAATTCAGCCGAAAACGGTTCGATTTTCTTCACGGCTTCGTCCAGCAGCGCGGAGATTTCCCGCAGGGGCTGCCCTTTCGAAATCAGCCCGGTTCCGCAGGAACCTGTCAGGGTGATTTCCGCGGGAAGACGCGAACGCTCCTCGTCAAACCGCTGCCGCACAAGCTTGATCCATTCCGCCATCGGAGACGGAATGTCAAGCACGATATAGGCGGGCGATTCGATGAGCTCTTCCATGGGTCACCCCTTGTTGAGAGACTGGAGCGAATGGCGGATGATGTTTTCCACCGAACACTCCTTTTCGGGAAGAGAAGCGGCGACGTCGATGACGCACTTCTGGATCTTCGCGCGCTGGAAACCGAGTTTTTCGAGCGCCATAATTGCATCTTCCGTATTGCGGTCGATTGCCGCGGGCGCCGCTCCGGCTGCGTACTCGGCGGAGGGGTCGATGTCGCGGATTTTGTCGCGCAGTTCCACAACCATGCGCTCCGCGGACTTGGGACCGACTCCGTTGATTTTCTTCAGCGAACGGATATCCGCCGAGAGGATCGCCTGGCAGAATGACGGGATATTCAGACTGCTCAGAATGTTCAGCGCCGTTTTTGCGCCGATTCCGTTCACGGTGCAGAGCAGCCGGAAGATCTTCAGTTCGCGCTGCGTGGCAAAGCCGTACAGGCTCATGTCATCCTCGCGGACGATGAGCACGGTGTGCAGAACCGCCTCGTTTCCCGGCGGCGGAAGCTTGTCGTAGGTGCAAAGCGGGATGTTGACGCTGTAGCCTACTCCCGCGCACTCAATCAGCGCCTCCGTGAAGGATGATTCGATCAGGATTCCTCTCAGACGCGAAATCATGATTCACTTCTCCGGCTCGACAATATCCATCGAAATATCGGCGGATTTGACCGAGTGGGTCAGCGCGCCGGAAGAGATGAAATCGACGCCCGTCGCGGCGACTTCGGGGATGCGGGCGAGAGTCATGTTCCCGCTCGCTTCCAGCTTCGCGCGGTGTGCCGTCATGCGGACCGCTTCCGCCATGTCCGCCGTGGACATGTTGTCGAGAAGGATGTATTCCGCCTTCGATTCGAGCGCTTCGGGAAGCTCGGCCAGGGAGTCGATTTCAACTTCAACCTCAAGATCCGGATAGAGCTTGCGGGCGTTCGCGACGGAGCGCAGAATGCCGCCCGTTCCGCCGAGCCCGGCGAGCTCGCGGTGGTTGTCCTTGATCATGATGCGGTCATAAAGCCCGATGCGGTGATTCGATGCGCCGCCGGCCGCGACCGCGTATTTTTCCAGATTGCGGTACCCAGGTGTGGTCTTGCGGGTGTCGAGAATCGCGCACTTCCCGCCGGCCGCCTGCTGGTATTTGTGCGCCGCGGTCGCAACGCCGCAGAGCCGCTGCACAAAGTTCAGCGCGGTGCGTTCCCCTGTCAGGAGCGAACGCGCAGGACCGTGCAGTTTCGCCATGACGGTTCCCTTCGGACAGAAATCACCCTCGTTCACAAGGGATTTCCATTCGATCTTCGGGTCTACGGTCTTCATCAGACGCTCCGCAACGCAGAGCCCCGCACAGACACAGTCCTCCTTCGCGAGGAAAACGGCGTCTACGACGAGGTCTTCGCCGATCACGGAAATGGTGGTGGTGTCACCCCGTCCGCCAAGATCTTCGTCAAGCGCCATACGGATGAGCGCATCCACGCGCTCCCAGTCGATTTTAGGCAGAGTTTTCATTGATGTTTCTCCTGCTGGTACATTCTTGAAATCGGTTTGATCGCAACGGCTTTCCCGGTCATGAGTTCATAGGAAACGACCGCGCCGTCGAGACGGATGTTTTTTTCGCAGACGGGAAGCCGCTGGGGCATTCCCGTGCGGAATTTGCGGACAACAGATTCGATTTCGCGTCCAAGAATGGAGTCGTTCGCGCCGACCATTCCGGCGTCGGTCAGGAATGCGGTTCCGTTCGGCAGAACGCGGGCGTCGTTGGTCTGCACATGCGTGTGCGTCCCGATAACGGCGGTGACTTTGCCGTCAAGCATCCACGCCATCGCGGCCTTCTCGCTCGTCGCCTCCGCATGAATGTCCACGACAACGCATTTGCAGGTCAGCGGAATCTGCTTGAGAATGTTTTCGACCGTTTCAAACGGGCAGTATGCGGAATCCTTCATGAACACTTTTCCTATCAGGGAGATCACGGCGACTTCGCCGCCCGCAGGATTTTTGAGCCTGCGCCATCCGGCTCCGGGCTGGAGACAGGAGAAATTCGCGGGACGCACCAGATTCGGGACGTCGCGGATTTCCTGCTCGAAAGTTTTCTGATCCCACGTGTGGTCGCCGGAAGTGAACATATCGACTCCGGACATTTCCTTGAGACACGCCGCCGTCATGCCGGAACCGTTTGCGCAGTTTTCCGCGTTGGCGATGACGAACTGGCAGTTGAATTCCCGTTTCAAATCCGGCACGAGGTCGCGCACCGCGCAGCGCCCGCCCTTCCCGACGACGTCTCCGAGGAACAGCAGATTGAGAACTGGTCCGCTCATTCAAAAAATCCTTCCCGTTTGTTGCAATCCATGCAAAGCTGTTGTATATTTCCTGGAAATATAACCGTTCAACGGGCATTCTGCAAATCGAAAGGGAAAAAATGAAAAAATTTGCGGCTCCGCTGCTGAAACTTCTGATTGCCGCCGCAATCGTCGCGTTCCTCGTTACGCGCAATTCGGACGGGCTTCTGGCCGCATTCCGCGCAATTCACCCGGGCTGGCTCGCCGCGGCGTTTGTCCTTTACGGAATTCACATCTGGGCGAACGCATGGCGCTGGCACCTGCTGCTCCGCGTACGCGGAATCGACTGCTCGATGGCGGAAGCTTTTTCGCTGACCATGCAGTCCTTCTTCTTTTCGCTGGTGATTCCCGGCGGCGCAATCGGCGGCGACTTGGTCCGCATCGGCTTTCTGACCGCGCGCGTCCCGAAAGAACAGAAATTTGTGGGAGCGTTCACGATTCTGATGGACCGTTTCACCGGCATGATCGGCATTTTTCTGATGGCGCTTGTCATGCTCCCGCTCTGCCTGACCTGTCTGGACATGGGTTCGGGTGTGATGCGCGCGCTGATCTGGCTTCTGCTCGGCGGAAGTGCCTGCGGATTGCTTGCCGCCGTCGTTGTCTTCTGGCATCACCTTCTTGAGAGAATTGCGCTTTACCGTGCGCTCCAGTCGTTTGCCGACCGCATGACGCACGGTCTTTTCACGAAAGTTTCGGATGCGATAGACTCCTACCGGGGGAACCGGAAGGAGATCATCATCTGCATAGCCGCCAGCATGATTCTGGTCAATGCGGTGCTTGGAGTCGCCGGATTTTTTGTCGCGCACGGCGTCGACGCCTCCTGGAACAGAGCCGGAATAACGATTGAAGCGATCACTCTCGGAAACATCGCCGGCCTGCTCCCGCTCACGCCGTCCGGCGTCGGTGCGCGCGACTTCATGGTGAAGAACATTCTGGAATCTTCCGGCATGGACGCCCGACAGGCCCTCGCCACCGCTCTCTCGTTTACGATGATCATCATCGCCTTCAATCTCCTCGGCGGACTCTTTTTCGTGTTCGACAAACACAAAAAACAACCGGATTCCTGAGTTCAACGCCCCTCCGGTCTCTACCGAAACACTAAAGCCAGCTCAGCCGGTCGATCCTTGAAAATGATTTTTTCTTCACCGTTTATTTGGACTTTCAAATAAAACTTGCCCCATTCTTTTTCCGTGAACCCTGTTTGATTTTTTGCAACTTTTCCAACAATAATGTTATTTGAAAACTTTTTCCTTTTTATTTTATTATATTCGCTCTCATTGCGGAAAGAGAGAATCGGCTGATCAATTATATTGCCGTTGAAACCGATAAAAACCCCCTCCCCCTCTCCGGGAAGATCGTTAGCTTCTCTAAGCAGCAAGGGATGCATCTGCTGATTGATTTGAATTAAAGGATACGGTTTGACTGCAACTTGAATATTCAACGGCATTTTCAGCATGCTGGATGACTTCATGATTGTATAATACATGAGAAGCTTTTGCTGTTTTTCTGTTGATTGCAAGCGTCTGGGATCCGGTGTTCCGAAGAGACTTTCTCCAAGCGGAAACAGATAATTATGCTTCACCCCCATCGCGTCAAGGATCGTTGGAGCAATATCAAAAGTGCGTCCTTCAACATCCGTATTTTTGCTGATTTTAACGCTGTTTTCAATCATAAACACCAGCCGTCGCTTCGGATTTGTTTTCAGAATATCAATGCAGTTTGTGTATTCATGAGCCAGATGATCATTGGTTATGACTATACAAGTTTCTTTTGCCGCGGGATGTCGGCGGAGCCGTTTAAGAAACTGCCCTAAGGCCACATCGCTTGCATACATTGCGTTGAACAGATTGTTGGGATTGTTTCCCTGCAGAGGATACGCCGGCTCTTCCGGAGAATAAAACCCGTCCGGTCCATGTGCGTCTATCGTCAAAAGAGTCAGATTGAACGGCTTGCCTTTTTTTGCGAGTTCCTGATAAGTGCGCCACGCCTGCTCATAAACAGCAGAATCGCGGACGGAAAATGTCCAGTCGGTGATCCGTTTCTTCTTTATGCCCTCCCACAAGTGGTCATATTGCTGATCCGCAACAAAGCTGCCGGTTCTTGCAAAATTAGCCGAATGCCCGACAAGAAAGATCTGCTCGTAACCTGCTTGATGCAAAATACGCGGGAAAGAACTGAATTGAGCTCCGATACCGAGGCTGTATCCTTTATTGAATCCGCCTCTCAAATGCAGAGGCGTCATATAGAATCCCGTCATAGCAGTGAACATCGCCGCGGATGTAGTGAACGAATTCTGAGCACAGGAAACATTTGTAAATGACAATGCGTGTTTCCGGAAACCTGAGAGCTGAGGGAGCAAGCCCGGAAATTTGTTCTGATCAAGAAAAGTGTTTTCCGTGCTCTCCAGTATGATATATACAAGGTTTTTACCTTTTTGGGCCTGGATCTCCGTCCATGGAGCTGGAACAAGCTTGATTCCGCATTCCCGATAGTCTGCAGCATCGGCACAGAAATACTTTTGAGCGGCATGAATACCTTTGATCAAACTAAAAAGTTCTTTGCATGGAGGATTATTCATACAAAAGAAGAAGGCAAACAAACCGACAATTCCCCATGCGGCGCATGAAGTCTGAATATTCCTTTGTATAGAAATATATCGGAAACTCAGCGCAGGAACTGCGACAATCAGGATTGTCAGCAACAAAACTGAGATTGTTCCTGTCGTGAAAAATGGAAGATCCATGGATATGTAGTCTATCCAGCCTCCTACATGAAGCAAATGGTAGCAATTGTCTAAATCAAATCCACGCCCGCTTTCCATGATGAAACCAAAATAAGCGATAAAAATGAAGTTCCATGCCAGACAGAAAAGGAAACATCCTGTCAGTACAATTGTTTTGTGTTTAGGGAACAGATAAAGCAAAGCCAGAATCGAGGCTGCTATTAAAACATAATGAACCCCCATGACAAAAACAATATTTTTAAACCATTCAAAAACATAATTCATTGCAAAAAAAATAGTTGAAACTAAAATCAACAGATATACAAAAATTCTTTTATGAAGCATGTTCATTTTTACTGTCTCTCGCTTTACGAAGAACATATTAAAACAAAAGCCATACGCAACGAAATATATATCCATCGTTCAAAATTAATATACCATGAATTTTATAAAAATCAAGAACATAAACAAAAAAACAGAAATATTTTAAAAATAACTATCCTAAAAAATAATATTTTAAACAAAAACATAAAGCACAACGCTTTGCAATTAAACAACTTACGCAATTTTTGTATAAACATAGAAGGAGAGACGGCCTCTGGAACATACAAGAAATTTAAAAACAAAAAAGCCGGGATGCTGAGTCCCGGCAAAAATCTGAAAATCAGGTTTTCGGAATAAGAAAACTTATCCCTTTATGGAAGAGGAATAAGAAAAATTATTCCTGTGTGATGGCTTCCGCGGGGCAGGTGCCGACGCAGGCACCGCAGTCAACGCAGGAATCCGCATTGACCTGGGCATGGCCGTCCGCCATGGAGATTGCTTCCACCGGGCAGGCGCCGACGCAGGATTCACATCCGACACATTTTTCAGGGTTTACTTTTGCAGCCATTTTTTCCTCCTTACGGTTTGTTCGATAGTTTCGGGAGCCGCTCACAGGAACGGCCATCCATAATCTACATGAATTTCCCGAAATGTCAAATCATCCTGAAATGAATCTTTTAAAAATGTGCGTTGTTAAAGTTAAAAGCACGTCGCTAAGAGAGAAAAGTGCATTCAGTCTTACAAAATGATACCGATGCGATTAATTTTACAAAAAGGAAGAAGCGTGCAAAAGTTGCACAAAAATGGTAGCGGGGGTAGGAATTGAACCTACGACCTTCAGGTTATGAGCCTGACAAGCTACCACTGCTCTACCCCGCAATAATGAATACTTCTTTCAAAGTATGAAGTAATATAGCATCATCCGGATGTTTGTCAAGCGGAAATTGCAAAAAACGCTGCAATTTTCACTCCATCTTCAACAGATTGTTCAGAAGATGCGCGGCTACGGGCTCGATTCGCCAGAGCGAACCGAGAAGCAGCGAGGAGGCAATGATCCGTCCCGCACCGAACGGACGCTCCAGAGCGATGACGCTGTAACCCGAATCCCGGAATTCGTATTCAATCGGCATGAGCTCGTTCTCCTCGAGTCCGTTCCCGATGCGCGAAAGAACCACATCGCGGGAATCGTCGCCGCCGCGGACCAGATAGCTGTGTGCGGTGAACGTCTCCGGATTCCACCACGAAAGGTCGGATTCGGTTACTCCGTCGAAGAACGGATGTCCCGCGGCAGTGAGATCCGCTCGGTCGGCGTGTTTGACGAGATTCATCGCCCAGCGGGACCACTGCGGCTGGCACGCCTTCACAGTGCCGATTCCCGTGTCGAAAATGCTGTCCGCCCCCTGTGTTCCGGGATTCTGTTCAAGCACAACGGCGTGTCCGCCGCGCCGCAGCCATTCGCCAACCGCGGGAGCCGCGCGGCGGGCGTCGGCGCCGAGCGCATAGGGTCCGGCAAACAGACAGGTCGCAGCCGGGTCGTAGTTCACGATTTTTGCCGGATCGTCGATGCGTTCGCCGGAGATTGAGGCGAGGCAGTTGTCCGGGTCATAAACGATGCGGCGGCGTTTGGATTCGGCAAAGGTCTCTGCCGGATAGATTCGCACGGCGAGCGTGTTTTCCGCAACGGTTTTACCGTCCGCGGAGACTTCCTGTTTAAGAGTGTGCGGTCCGTTGGCAAAGGGAAGCGGAAGTTCGAGCTCTTCGGCGAAGCTTTCATGATAACGGATGGTGCATGTCCGCTCCGCAAGGACCGCCCCTTCGCAGGAGATCCGGACGCTGAACGCGCATGTTTCCGGCAGATGAATATTTTCATGATAGACCCGGAGGGTCGCTTTGAGCGTGTTTCCTGCGAAAACGTGGCGGCTGAAGCATTCGAGCTGGACATGGACGGGTCCGAGCACCTGGCGGTAGGTGTCCCAGATCATTTTCGGCACAAGCGCGTCTTTGCCCTTGCCGAACGGTTTGCGGAACCAGGTGTACTGTCCGAACGGGATGTAGCCGGAGAAGGAGCTTTCGGGGGTGCGGAGACGCCACATCGCTTCGCTGTATTCCTTGAGGAGGAAGGACTGGTAGTCCTGCGCCTGCCGCGCGAGATCGGAGATTTTTCCGAACCGGAGGGCGACGATTTTCTGCTGGCGGACATCGGAATGTTTGCAGAAGAATTCGCCTTTGTCGTTGGTGTAGCCGGCGATGCTTTCGGTTGAAATGCAGGGCTGGAAGAGCATGTCGTTTTTGCGCGTGTATTCGCCGAAATGGCGGAGGTCGCGGATGTTTTCGGTATACCAGCCGCCGTACTGGTGGACGTCGTCGATGTCGCCGACGCTCTGGCGGGTGAGGTTTGCGCCGTCGCCGTTGGAATTGGAGATGACGGGGCGTTCGTCGAGCTTGCGGACCTCGCCGATCCAGCGGTCGAGAATCTTGAAGAGGGGTTTCATAAGCCCGCGGTCGCGTTCGCAGGCGACGATGAGTTCATTGCCCATGCTCCAGATCGCAACGGAGGGATGGCGGCGGTACTCTTTGACGATGGAGAGAATTTCCGGGAGCTCGTTGTTTTCAAACTCTTTGGAGCCGAAGGAGTAGCAGGCGTAAGAGCCGTGAATCGGCATTTCGAGAATCACCATGATTCCCTGCCGGTCGCACTCGTCGAGCCAGGCGTGCGCAGGGGGCTCGGTGTGAAACCGGCTGATCTCAACGCCCTGCGCACGGTATGCGGAAACGTACTGTTCGATGTATTCGCGGTCGTAGTGGACATTGCAGTGGGCAAAACCGTTCTGTCCGCGCAGGAAGTAGGGTTTTCCGTTCAGACGGAATCCGCTGTCGCGAACTTCGAGGCGCATGAGCATGACGGGCTGGAGGATGGTCTGGACGACTTCGCCGGCGGCGTCCAGCAGTTCGGTCTTCCATTGATAGAGATGCGGGTGAAGCGGCCATGAAAGGACCGGGTTTTCCGGTTCCAGACGGAGCGTTTTCCGCGCGGCTGGAACGGTTGCGGAAACGGAGGAGCTGTCATCGGAAAGGGTGCAGCGGATGGAAAAGTTTTCCGCATTCCCGTTGAGCTCGAAATCTGCATAAAACGCGGTTCCGGAGGGACGGACTTCGGGAGTTGCGAGCCAGGAGGAGGGACGGCGCGCGCGCCAGACGTCACGCCAGATTCCGCCCGCCTTCAGGCTTGACCCTTTGGCGACGGGCCAGAGCGCATAACGCGGACTCTGCGCAAAGTCGGGGTCCTGGCCTTCCGCGAGCGGAGCCATGGATTCCTTGTCGGTCACTTCAATGCGCAGTTCGCTTTCCGGTGTGAGGGCAGGGAGCACTACTTCGAACGCCCGGTGCGCCCCCTTGTTCTCGGCAAGGAGCGTTCCGTCGAGAAAAACTTTTGCCTGGGCGGAAACTCCTTCGAACTTCAAAACGTCGCCGCTCTTGAGTTCATCACCCGCCTTTTTCGTGTAAACGCCTGTCCCGGAGGGGGCGAGATTCTGATCGGCTTCATAGCTCCAGCCGATTGTGTTCCACCCGTGCGGCAGTTCCACCGCGCTTTTCTCGCCGGAGGGAGAGAGAAACTCCCAGGCGCCGTTGAACTTCTGAAGTGTGGAATCGTAAAAAAGCTCCTTCATGACCGCTCCTTGATTTTTGGTTTATAAAAAACACCAGCAAGGATACATTACACCGGAAACGGGAAAATGCAAGCGGAATCAGCAGACGGCGGCGGTTATTTTCCGGACAGCGCGTTCAACAAGGTCGCGTGTGTAGAGATCGATCTTCGCCGCGGCGGGATAGTCGGAAGGACCGGGGATGCTGTCGGTGAGAACAGGACCGTTCCAGCCGGATTTGCGGATTGACTCCGCGAGCATCGGAAGCTCCGAGCTGAAGGTGAAAATTCCTTCCGGCGCACTGTTGCGGAACAGGGCGTCGAAGTGTTCGGGAGAACATTGCGGGAGCGGGACCTCGCGTTCCGGCGTGTCGGGAAAGAGCGAAAACCAGCCTTTGCGGAATCCGAGACGGCGGTGTCCGCGGCTGGAGCCGATCAGATGCGGCTGGAGTCCGCGCGACTGGAACCAGAGTGCGGCCCGCCGTCCGGCGGCGGCGTAATCGAAGCAGACGGAATCCGGATCCGCCGGGTCGTCGCCGAAGAGGATGACGACGGGGAGTTTTTTGCGCAGTTTCCGGATCGACGGCATGACGGATTCCATCGGATCGAGCCAGAGGATGCCGGAGGCGGAATGGAAGAGCAGTTCCTCATCCGGCGGACATCCTGCGTTGAGTGTGACGGGACTCAGGCGGAACGGCAGAGTCTTGAAGGCGTCGAACAGCCATGCGTGAATTTCAAAGAGCGCATTGTCAAGGAAGATGTAGCGTCCGTCGCCGGCGAGCAGCAGAAGTTTCGGGAAGCGGCTGCTGCTGGGAATTTCGCAGTCCGGCGCGATGAAGAGACCATGCCGCGCCCGCGCCTTGAGGAACCCGTCGTGGCGCAGATCATCGAGCGCCATGCGCACAACGGTGCGGCTGACCTGGAAGCGTGCGCAGAGCTCGCGTTCCGTCGGCAGCGGTTCGGAACGGTTCCGCCGGGAAAACACCATTTCGATGACATACTGGCGGATCAGCATGTAGGCGGGCAGGTTTGACATGGCGCACCCCTTCTCAGAAATCCCAGAGACGGCGGATGTTCTCCTTCCGGATCCAGCCTTCGGCGGAGCCGGAGCGGATGCGGACCCAATTCTGCCGAGTTTCCGCGATGTCCACTTCTTCGCCCGGCTGAAGCGAGATGTCGTTCAGGCGCGGCGACTTGTCGGACGGCAGGGCGTGAAGCGGAGCGTTGCGCGTCAGGAGAACGGCGGTGTCCGAGTCGTACGACGTCAGATTCTGCGCGATCACCGCAGCGAACGAAACCGCCGCGGTCAGCGCGCCGATTGCGAGCAGAGTTCCCCACGCCGGAGCTTTCACGAGACGGCGCAGTCCGAGCGCGACGAACAGCAAGGCCGCGCCCGCCATGACCAGAAACATCCATTCGTCCGGGCGGAGCGAGTCACGAAGATACGGCAGAACCTCCGCCGGACTCTCCAGTGTGTGACGCTCCGGGAGTGCAAGTTTGCGGCGTGTCAGATTCAGATTTTCCAGAACGTCCGAATCGCGCGGCGCAAGACGCAGGGCGCTTTCGTAATATGCCAGCGCGGGCGCATATCCGCCCTGCTGATAGAGACAGTTGCCGATGTTGTAGAAGAGCGCCGCCGAGGGAGCCGTGGAACGCATCAGCGATTTGTAATATGCTTCCGCCTCTGCAAAATGTCCCTCGTCGTAAGCGGTCATTGCGGCTTCTGGCGTTGTGATTTTCTGCGGTGCGGGAGCGGCGGAAAGGGTGAAGGCCCCGAACATCAGAAGCACACAGACGAGTCTGGAAAGCTTTCGCAGGAGATCCGTTTTGAACTCTGCGGTGAGCGCGGCGTTTCCTCCGGACCACGAGGAATCGGAGAGAGTGCGGAGGAGGGAGGCGAGCTCCCTGTCCTCCTGTTCCGCGATGTCCGCGCTTTCGCCGAGGCTGGAGCCGGGCGGAAGGTTGAGCGCATCGTTGACATACGCAGCGATCTCCGCGTCGAGTTCCGGTATCCGGTCGGGCGGAAGGGCGTTCAGACGGTTCATGAGACTGTTTCTGCGTCCGGCGGCATCTCCGCGGCGGCGGAGGCCGGGATCGTTTTCACGCGCTTTGCGGCGCAGATTCCAGAGTTCAACGCCGATCCAGAAGGCGAGAGCAAGCAGAAGCAGAAATCCCCCCGGAAGCAGCGCATTGCGCCACAGCGGGACGGGAATTTCGGTGAACGGAGCGCGTTTCAGATAGAGCACTCCAGCCGGAGCGCGTTTTTCCTGCGGCGCGACAGGTTCTGCGGCAGGTTCGGCGGCGTCTATGACGCGCGGTCCGCCGGTGCCGTTGAAGACCGCGGCGGAGGGCGTCACCTTCACCGCGTGTGCGGAAACCGCTTCCACATACTTGCCGTCCGACGGATCGAAGGTGCTGAATTTCAGGCGGATTTCCTCCGTTCCCTCGCGGGTCGGAATGAGAATGTATTTGATGCGCGCGGTTCCGGATGCGGGGTTCTTTTCGATTTCCGGCGAATAGACGCGGAAGCCGGGGAGTTCGAGCGCGGGAGCTTTGAGCGTTTCCAGCGCGCCGTCTCCCCGCAGATTCACGGAAAGGGTCAGAGCTTCACCGACTTTTCCTTCTGCGGAGGAGAGCGATGTTTCAACGTTCCACTTGCCGACGAGTCCGAGGAACTGCGCGTTTCCGGTGCGCGGCGGCAGGGCTTTGATTTCGAGCGGCGGCAGAGCGGCGCGGAGCGTGTGGCGTACCGTGCGCGAGCCTCCGAAGAACGGGTCGTCGAAGAAATCGTCGAACGGCGACGCGCTTCTCCGGCGGTTCTGAGTTTCGATTCCGGCAACGGTCTCCGCCGTCAGGGTCAGATGCCCGAACGAGATCGGCCGGATCGCAGTTTTGAACAGGAACACATTGAATGCGCGCCCGTCGATCTCCGTGGTTCCCCGCTGCAGCGGTTCGAATTTAGGATTGTCGGGATTCAGCGTGCGGAAATCGTGAAACAGAATCTGCGATTTCGCATCCGCCGCGATTTCGGGCCACGAGAGCTGACAGCGCAGGTTCCGCGCCTGGTAAATCTTCACTTCGACGGGGATTTCCTCACCCATGTAGAAGGTGCGCGCTCCGTCCGGAACGGATATTTCGGAGAAGAGCAGTTTGTCCAAAGTCACCTCTTCCGCCTCGGTTTTGCCGCCGGCCGTCCGGCGCGACGATGTGATGCGCGGCTCCGTGACTTTGAACGAAACCGGCTTCGTGGTATGCGTCTCTTTTCCGGCGTGGACTTTCAGTGCGGGAATGGTGTAGTTGCCCGGCTTCTCCGCAACGAAGGTGTAGACGGCTGTCGCGACATAGGAGGCGCGCCCGTTGATGTTCTGCATTCTCTGGCTGCTGGATTGAGCGATCCAGCGGAGACCGGGGATGCGCGGCAGCTCCGCCCGGGGCATGGAGCTGCCCGCGTTTGTGATTGAAAATTCCGCCGGGAGCCCGGAGTAGACCGTTCCGGAGGTTATCTGAGCGGTGATTTCCGCCGCCCATGCGGAAACGCCCGCAAGAAGGGCGAGCGCGGCCGCGAGTATTTTTTTCCGTATCATGATGATTTCTCCTTTTTACCAGTCTTTTGCGGGCGCGGTGTTTTTGTAGCGCTGTTTCCGGAACGCTTTGATGGCGTCGCGCAGATCCTTTTCATCCTTCGCCATCTCTTCGAGGACGGAAGCCGCCTGGTTCTTGTCGATATCTCCCTCTTCGGGCTTCTTTTCCGCGGACCTAGGCTGCGGCTGTTCGATTTTCCGATCTTCTTTCTGACCGTCTCCGCCGTCCTTGCCGGATTGCGGTTCGGGCTTCTGATCCTTGCCTGCCTCGTCTTTTTTACCCTGCTGTCCCTGCGGCTGCTTGCCCTGTTTATCCTTCCCGGACTGTTCGCCGCCGAGCGCATTGAGTGCCTTTTTCAGGTGTTCTTCAGCAGATTCTCCCTTGCCCTGTTTCTGTTCCTGCTGAGCCTTTTCAAGCTCTTTTTTCGCCTGTTCGGCAGACTTTGCAAGATTCTGCTGCCCCATCTCCTGCGCTTTCTTCTGCAATTCTTCCGCAGATTTCTTCGCCTGATCCGTCATCTGTTGAGCGGACTGACGGTTCTGGTTTTGCTGATTCTGCCGATCCTGCTTGCCTTGCTGGTTCTGCTTATCCTGCTTGCCTTGCTGGTTCTGCTTATCCTGCTTGCCTTGCTGGTTCTGCTTATCCTGCTTGCCTTGCTGGTTCTGCCGATCCTGCTTGCCTTGCTGGTTCTGCTTATCCTGCTTGCCTTGCGAATTCTGTTTATCTTGATTCTGCTGTTCCTGCGGCTTCTGATTTTCTTTTTTCTGCTGATCTTTTGCCTGCTGCGTCTGCTGCTGAGCCTGCTGCTGCATTTTTTTCAGTTCTTCGATTTTCTTTTTGAGCTCTTCGGCACGTTTTCGGTCGGCGAGAAGAATCGACTGATTTTTTGCAAGCTGATTGCGTTCCGCGGATTCGCGCAGAGAATCAAGATACATACCCTCCGCCCGATTCAGCGTTTTGAGAGAGTTTTCGACTTGCTTCTGCGCTTCGTCGAGATTCTGTTCCTGAACCGCTTGAAGCGACGCGGCGAGTTCTGAACGCGCTTTGGCATGCGCAATCACACCGAGATTCTGCGTGGCGCGGCCGCGGATTTCCGCCTGGCCGACACCGGTCCGGAGAGCGGTTTCATAGGATTCGGACGCCGTCTTCAGATCGTTTTTCTCATGCGCTTCCACGCCCTTGTTGAACGATTCCTCGGCTGCGGGCACCGCTTCTTCGGCTCCGGAGACGGCAAGGCAGAACGCGAACAGCATGCACGCCGCGAGTTTCCGGTGCGCGGGTCGCTCCCCGACCATGAAACGGAGCAGAAGCAGCACGAACGCCGCGGCAAGCGGATAGCCGAAGCGGTCGATCGGTTTTGTGGTTTTTACGGTCTCGTACTCATGCGGCGCGAGTGCGCGGATGCGTTTTTCGAGCGCGCCAAGTCCGGAATCTCCGGCGGTGGAACGGACGTAGATTCCGCCCGTGCGTTTCGCGAGTTCGCCGAGCTGTTTTTCGTTCAGCGGACTGTTCACGACATTTCCGTTCGCATCGGTCAGGGTTTTGACTCCGCCGCGTCCGTCGGGGACCTGGATGATGGAGGGCTGGGAAGGATCGCCTATTCCGGCGATGAACAGCGGAATCTTGCGCGCGACAATTTCGTCGACGGCTTTTCCGCTGTTGCCTTCGAGTTCATCGCCGTCGGTGACGAGGATGACGGCGCGGTGGCTGGTCTCCGCCGCCTTGAACGCCTGGAGCGCCGCGGCGAGCGCCTCCTGGATATTGGTTCCCCCGAGCGGAATGGAATCGGTCGAGAGTTCGTCGAGTGAGAGTTCAAAACTGGTGCGGTCGGTTGTCAGCGGACACTCCAGGAAGCCTTTCCCCGCAAAAGCGATGAGCCCGAACCGGTCGCCCGGGTTGAGCTTGACGAGTTCCTTCACCAGCCATTTCGCGTGAGCGAGACGCGAGGGCTGAACATCCTTTGCGAGCATGCTCCGGGAGACGTCGAAGACGAAGAGCAGGTCGCGCCCCTGTCCGTTGAGTTCCTGTATCTGCACGCCCCAGGAAGGTCTTGCCGCGGCGGCGACGAGACAGAGGACGGCGAGGCAGAGGAGGACGAAGCGGAGAATGCGCCTGCCTTTCGAGAACAGAACATAGTCCGGGTTTTCCGCGTTTTTCCCGAGGAACGCCTGCAGAGTCCGTGCGGTTTTGTGTGACGCGGCAAAGAAGAGAACGAGCATCGCCGGAAGAATCCAAAGCAGATGCCATAGAATTTCAGGTTTTAAAAATCTCATGGAATTCCCCTTTCATAATTTTATAACTAATAGACCCGATGGATGGGGAAATGTTCAAAACGAAATAAACGGGCGGTTCCCTTTTTCCGGGAACCGCCTGCTGCATCCGGTCAGCGGAGAACCGGCCAGATCCGTCCGTTGGAGGATTCTTCCAGCTTCAGCGGCATTCCGAAAGTTGCGGAGAGATTCTCCTCGGTCAGAATTTCGCCGCGGTGTCCCTGCTTGTAGATCTGCCCGTCCTTCAGAATCATGCCCATGTCGAAGTTCTTTGTTATTTCTTCGATGCGTTGGGTGATGAAGACCATGGTCGGGGCGTCGGGGCTGTTCGCGAGATCGTCGATCGCCTTCAGCAGAATTTCCCGGCTGGTGAGGTCGAGGAACACGCAGGTTTCATCGAGAATCACGAGTTCGGGACGGGCGATGAGCGCACGGGCGATGAGCGCTTTGACCTGTTCGCCGGAAGAGAGGCGGTCGAAGTAACGGTCGGCGATTGCGCCGCCTTCGATCATTTCGAGAGCGGCGCGGGCGCGGTCAAGCTCCTCCGGTTCTGCGTCGCGGAAGAAGCCGACGGTCGAGTCGAGTCCGGAGAGCACTACTTCAAGCGCGGTCCAGCGGCGATAGGTACTGTCCGCCGCCCAGGTGTTGAGGAAGGGACTCGCCCAGGCGACTTTTTTGCGGATTTCGTAGATGTCGCATGAGCCGTATCTGCTTCCGAGAACGGAGACGGAGGCTCCGTAGAGAGGCCAGACAAGCCCGAGCATGAGTTTTACGAGCGTGGTTTTGCCGGCGCCGTTGGGACCGAGGACGAACCAGCGTTCGCCGCGTTTGATTTTCCAGGAGAAATCATGAAGAGCCTCGTAGCCTTCGAGTCTCACGGTTGCGTTCCTGATTTCGATCGCGTATTCTTCCTGCATTTCAACAATCTCCTTAATTCAGCGGAAGCGCACACGGATAGCTGCCCAGGATCTTGAGCGAGTGTGCGAGAACATTGAGCTCTTCCAGCGCTTTGGCGATCTTCGGATCGCCGGCGTGGCCGAGCATGTCGACGAAAAAGAAATATTCCCAGTTGCGGCGTTTCGACGGACGGCTTTCGATCATGGAAAGCGTGATTCCCGCCGTTTTGAACGGGAGCAGACAGTCGTACAGAGCGCCGATGCGGTCCTTGATCGCAAAACAGATCGAGGTCTTGTCCTCTCCCGACGGCTTGACGTCCTGTCTGCCGATGATGAGAAAACGGGTTGTGTTGTTGGGGTTGTCCTGAATGCCCTGTTCGAGGAGTTTGAGCTGATAGACTTCAGCCGCGAGTTCGCTTCCGATTGCGGCGGCTCCGTCTTCACGCGCGGCGAGTTCGGCGGCGCGTGCGTTGCTGGCGACGGCGACCTGTTCCGCATTCGGCAGATTTTCGGAGAGCCAGCGGCGGCACTGTCCGAGCGACTGCGCGTGGCTGTAGACGACGCGGATGTCCGATTTGCCGCACCGCGCAAGCAGGCACTGCTGAACGCGCATGTTGATTTCCGCGCAGATTTTGAGCGGGGAATCGACGAGAATATCGAGTGTGTGGTTGACCACGCCTTCGGTGGAGTTTTCGACGGGAACGCATCCGTAGTTGGCGCGCCCGGATTCGACTTCATGGAAAACGTCGCCTATGCTGAGCTTTGAAATATAGTCGATGGCGTGTCCGAATTTCATTTTCGCAGCCTGATGCGTAAAGGTCGCTTCGGGACCGAAGAATGCGACTTTGAGGGGACTTTCGAGACGGAGCGCGCCGGACATGATTTCGCGGTACACGGCGCGGAGCGTGGAATCCGGCATGGGACCTTCGTTGATGGATTCCAGTTTTTCGAGGAGCGCCTTTTCCCGTTCGGGGACGTAAAGGGGCTGTCCGCGCTCCCGTTTCCACTCCCCGACTTCCTTGACGACTTTGTAGCGGTCGTTGAGCAGACGGACGATCTGCCGGTCGATCGCGTCGATCTGCACTCTCAAATCCTGAATATCCATATCACCATCCTTGTGAAAGTTCGTGAATGTGAAATTTACAGTCACTTCCGGAGAAAATCAAGTGACAGGACCGCTTTTTCCGGAAAACTCCCGCAAAAAATTCTCCGGTATCCGCTTTTTTTCATTTTTTTTGTGTTTTGCCTATTGACAATTTTGCAGGATTGGTGTATAATGTAGCAAAGGAATGTTTGACGGTATGTTTAGAACTTTCGATAGGATAAACGGGCGTAAAAATGGATAAGAACAAAAAAGAGCCGGCTCCGACGCTGTACGAGATTGTGCGGCGGAAACTGCTGGATCTCGTAGAGACGGAACATCTGAGCATTCTTCCGAGCGAAAATGAACTGATGGAGCGTTTTGACGTCTCACGCAACACGCTCCGCCGCGCGGTTTCCGAATTGACGAAGGAAGGAATTCTCCAGCCGATGCGCGGAATCGGAACGCTCGTCCATCCCATTTCCGGCCTGAAGGAGGACAGCCGGATTCTGCTGATTTACGATGTCTCCATGCCCGTTTACCAGCAGGAGATGTTCCGGAAATTGCTGTACTGTCTCGGCAAAAGCAGACTGCGCACAAACGTTCTGATGCTCGACAAAGAAAATGTGGATGTTCCGATTCTGGAATCCTATCTGCGGGAGTGCGACGCTGTGATTGTGGACATGCTCTGCAGCTTCTCCCCGGTCATCCGCGAACATGTGGCGAAGTGCGGGAAAAAACGGATCTGTCTGCGCTGGGATGCGACCGGTTTCAACCTCTCTTCGGCTGAAACGGATATTGAAAAAGGATGCTTCCTGCTGATGCGTCATCTGCTTTCACTGGGACACCGACGGGTGATCTATCTCGGATGCGACGACCCTGTCCGGCATTCCGGTTTTGTGCGAGCTCTGAAAGAACAGGGACTTTCCGGAACAGCTCTCCGGGAGATTCTGCTGGATGTGGACCATTCGGTCTGCGAACGGGAAAACGGGATGCGTCTTGCGCGGAAACTTCTTGCGGAGCTTGACGGTGAAACGGCGGTGATTGCCAACAACGACGCCATTGCACTCTGTGCGGAGGAGCTGCTGCTTTCCTCCGGATTCCGGATTCCGGAAGATATTTCCGTCGCCGGGTTTGACGGAATTTCCGAATCCGCTTCATTTCCGGTTCCTTTGACGACATGTTCGGGCAATCTGGACGCGCTGATTCAGGAAGCGATTGCGTATCTGTTTTCCTCGCGGAAGCCGAACGAGCTTTTCTACCGCAAGATTGAGCCGGAGCTGATTCTCCGCCGCTCCACCGGTCCCGCAAAGGTATGACGGGAACGGAATTGTTTGCATAAGTTTACAATGAAAAAATTTTTCATTGTAATATAAAAACAACAAAACAGATAGGAGAAAAAGATGAATCTGAAAAGGATTCTTGCTCTGGCGCTGCTGTTCGGCGTGTGCTGGATGCAGGCGGAAGATATTGCTCTTCCGCAAAAGGAAAGCAGAAAATCGTGGAACCCGAACGTCAAAGACGTGACGGTTCTGGAGGACGGAGCCGTCAGGATCGATGTTCCGAAAGAGGTCGCACTGAAGAACAAAGGCGGAAACGGTATTTTTCTGGGAATTTCCCTGAAGAAATATGCGGGAACGGAAGTTCTGGTTTCAGCGGAAATCAAGCAGGAGAATGTCTTCCAGCTTCCGGGCTCAAAGTATTCCGGACGTAAATTCATGGCGATTTACAAGGAGGACGGCAAAACACTGTATCCGGAAGCTCCGGTGAAGTATGGAACTGCGGATTGGGAAAAAGCCGAATTCCGCTTCAAAGTTCCGGCGCATGGCTGGGTTACGCTGTTTGTCGGAGTGCAGAGCGCTACCGGAACGGTGTATGTCCGCAATCTGAAAATTGAACAGTTGAACGTATCCGCCGATTTTTCAAAGGCGGCGAATATGGGATTTGCAGATGCGAAGGAAAAAGACGGTGTCGGCGGATGGACCGATCAGGGACCGGAGAACGACGGCGCAGGCTTTGATTTCAAAAAAGGAATTTACGCAAACGTCCCGTTCCGGATTGTGAATCCGGAAGAGAACGGCGGGAAATCCGTTCTCGTGTTCCAGTCGGTGAACTTCCCGGCTGGAATTTCTACCGCAGCCATTCCGGCTGCGGCGGGAAATATGAAATACCTCTATCTCCTGCATACCGCAGGCTGGGCGGAAGCGAAAGGCGTCGCGGCGGGTTCGGTCACCGTGAAGGGAACTTCCGGCGAACAGAAAATCGAAGTTCAGTTCGGACGGGATCTCGGGGATCAGTGGAACCCGTCTGAACTTCCGAACGGGCTTGTCGGGGCGGTCTGGAACAACCGGGCGGGCGGAAGCAACGGACTCTATGTCAGCCGGTTTCCGCTGAAAGACGGGCTGGGAAAAATTCAGGAACTCGTGTTTGAGAAGGGCGGAGCCAATGCGGTCTGGATTGTCGCGGGCGCAACGCTTGCAAAACAGAATTATCCGCATCCGCTGAAAAAGAATTTCGTGATCCGGGCGGGCGAACGTTTTCAGCCGCTGAAGCGTCCGGCGACTCCGCAGATCGTTCCCGGTTCCGCATTGGATTTTTCGGAACTCGCAGATGGGAAAATTGAACGTGTGATTATCAATAAGGACGGGCGTCTTGCGCGCATAAACGCACCGGAAGTTCCGTTCCGCTTCTTCGGCGCTGAAGTCTCGACGTCTACAGAAAAACTGTTTGTCGGTCAGGATGACGGCAAGGGAAAGCTGATGGCTCAGGCGTTCTGGTCGAGCAAGGAGGATGTCTCCGCGCTGGTCCGGGAGGTGAAACGCCACGGCTGCAACATGATGCGTCTGCACGGAACCGGAATTGTTTCTGTTAAGAATGGAAAAGCAATATTGAATCCGGAAAAAATTGATCTGTTTGACTGGTGTGTCGCGGAATGCAGAAAAGCGGGAATCTATATTCAAATCGATACGATTGATTCGACGGGACTTTCCGGCGCGCCCAATCCGTGGGCGAAAGGCGTGCGGGAATTCAATGCAAAATTCAGGATTCTGTTCAACGAGAGAATCCGCCGGGATTTCAAGACGGCGATGAAGACGCTTCTCGAACATGTAAACCCCTACACCGGAACAACGCTGCGCGACGATCCGGTTCTTGCAGTCATCAACTGTTTCAACGAGCAGGAATTCGCGTTTATCTGGGAGCTTCCGTGGGATGAAGCGCTTCCTGAATGGCGCAAATTCACCGGCAATCCTTCCGAACCGCTTTTTACACGCAAAGAGTGGAACACAAAAAATGAAAAAGGACGGAAAATCAACGAATTCATCACGATGAAATGGCGCGAAATTCTCGCGTGGTACCGGAAAACCCTCCGCGATGAGATCGGTTACAAAGGTCTGCTCACTTTGTGGGAAATGACCGGCTCCATGCACTACAACAATCTCCGGAACGATCTGGAATGCGTCATGGCTCATGCGTATCATGCACACACAACGGAAAACTGCACGGCTCTGGCGCAGGGAAGCGACGTCGAGGCCGGATGCAAGCAGCTGCGCACTCTTCTGGACATGCGCGTCGCCGGACGCCCCTTCATGGTCAATGAATACGCCTCCGTTTTCTGGAACCGGTACCGCTATGAAGAAGCGTTCGCGATGGGTGCCTATGCCGGATTTCAGGGGATTGACATGCTGTCGCGTCACGGGTCTCCGCTCAGCGTCAAGAACGGCGGGCTCATGTTTCCGTGGACGATGTTTCACGATCCTGTCACAAAGGCGTCCTTCGTTCAGTCTGCACTGCTCTACGGCCGTCGCGATGTTCAGGAGGGCGGACGCGGTGTGCGGCTGGCTTTTTCGGAGGAAGGCATTGCCGAAAACAGAATCTGGCCGGACGCGGTCAACGGTGCGCAGTCGCGTCTCGCTCTGATCGTGAAATACGGTTTGGAACGGGTGGATGACTCCAGCAGAAAGCCTGAAAACGGAGACTTGAGAATCCCGCTCGCCGGAGGCTCTTCGGTTGTCGAAAACACGCAGGGATTCGCCTACTCGGTTGAAAGCAAAGACGGTCAGACGCTTGCAGACTGGATTGCCCTGCTGAAAAAATCGGGTCTCATCTCATCCGGGAACCGCAGCGACGGCGCGTATGTGTTTGAGTCTTCCACCGGTGAACTTTATGCGGATACGGACAAACGTTTCATGACGGTCAACACTCCGCGTTTTCAGGGCGTATGCGGCGAAGCCGGGGCGTCGGCGAAACTGAACGACGTCTCCGTGAAACTGCTCCGGACCCGCGGCATCGCAAGCGTGGCTTCACTCCAGAAGGAGAAGAGCATTTCCAACGCGGAAAGACTGCTGATTGTCTATGCGACCAACGCTCTCAATTCGGGCATGACGTTTGCCGATGAAAGCATGCGCAAAAGCCTTCACTTCGGCGGAAACCCGACGCTTGTGGAAACCGGACGCTTCCGCGTGGAGATCCGGAACCGGAACGCGGAAAATCTGAGACTTTATTCTTTGCGGATGAACGGTGCGCGCAGCGGTGAAATCAAACCCGTTTCCACTGCAAACGGCGTGTTCGTCGCGGAAATCGACACGGCAAAACTGCCGGACGGTCCGGCGCTTTACTTTGAACTTGCAAAATAACCAAGAGGAGGCATTGTATGAAACAGACACAAAAAACAGCGTTCTTCAAACGCAGAAAGAAGTTCACCCTCATAGAGCTCCTGATTACGATTGCGATCATCGCAATCCTCGCGGCGATGCTGCTGCCGGCGCTGAATTCCGCAAGAGAAAAGGCGAACACGATTTCCTGTTCCGGAAACTTCAAGCAGTTCGCACTTGCTCTTGCGAACTACACTTCGGATTTCAACGATTTCTATCCGCCGTGCAGAGCCTCCGATCCGGACGCCGATCCCGGTTACAAGACATGGAGCAGGTATTTTGTCCTCGGAGGAAAATATCTGACGGCAAAGACGCTGCTTTGTCCCTCCGCCAAAAAAGATATGGGAGGTGCATATCTCAAGGTGTGGGAAAATGGTTTGAGAGGATCCGTCAACGCCTCTGATTGGATGTTTGCAAATATTGCAATCAACAAAGCTGCGGTGGGTGATGTAACACCGCGCCTGAAAACGACAAAAGTCAAGAATGCATCCAGATTCCTTACGGCGACGGAAGCGAAAACGGAAAATTCGGCAACCTCAAAATCTCCCTTTTACCGGGTTCACTGTTACCCCGAGTGGGCGAATTCGGCCGTTTACCCGCGTCACAATACCAGTGCGGTCAACGTTTCATGGGGAGACGGACATGTTACGACCGTTTACGGGAGAGGCTATACTCCGCAGACAATTTCGGAGAGCTTCTATGCAGAATCCGGTCCGTTCAAGAAACAGTGGTCGATGAACAATGTCTGGTCGGCGGACGGTATGCCTTTCTGAAATCCGTGATTTTTCAAGAAAAATTCCTGAAAAATCAAAGGTTTTCCGCTTGCGGAGTGATAAAGTAAAGACAGAAACCCCAACAAGGAGCTGTCATTATGGAATTCTACACGGAACCGGAACACAAACTGCCAGTCACCGATCATGCGGACGTCATTGTCGCGGGAGCGGGACCGGCGGGATACACAGCCGCAATCGCCGCTGCGCGGACGGGAGCAAAAACGATTCTCGTCGAACAGTTCAACTGCGTCGGCGGAATGGCGACCAGCGGCATGATGTCTCACTTCACAGGCTGCACCGACTCGCCTGTTTTCGAGGAGATGATGGCGCGCGTCCAGGCGGAAAAAGCCGGAATCTTCTGTCCGACCCAGGGCGCGGGAAGACATCAGATCAACCATGAAATCCTCAAAAAAGTGCTCTTCGATATGCTCGCCGAAGCAGGCGTGATTCTCAAACTTTACACCTTCGTCTGCGGCGTCGTCAAGGAGGGCGATACGGTCAGGGGAATCATTACGGAAAGCAAATCCGGGCGCGCCGCAATCATGGGAAAAGTCGTCATTGACGCCACCGGCGACGGCGACGTCGCCGCGAAAGCGGGTGCGGAATATCAGCTCGGCCGCGAAGAGGACGGCAAGTGCCAGCCGGTCACCCTGATGTTCCGCATCGGCGGCGTGGATTACTCGCGCGCCATTCTGCCCGGCAGCTTCGAAACGCGCGTCCAGGTGCCGAAAGGCGAAATCCAGGCGCTTGCGAAAGAGCATCTCCCCTCGCCCGCCGGACACACCCTGCTTTATCCGACATGGATTCCCGGCGAAGTCTGCGTCAATATGACGAACGTCACCGACATCGACGGAACCAGCGCCGCCGATCTGACGAAAGCCGAACAGATTTGCCGCCGCCAGATGAGCGACATCATCCTCTTCCTGCGCGAGTACGCCCCCGGCTACGAGAACTGCTATCTTGTCACCTCCGCACAGATGATGGGCGTCCGCGAAACGCGTCATTTCAAGGGTCTTTACACGATCACGCCGGAAGACATCGTGGAGGCGCGCGTGTTCGACGACTGGATCGCGACCCGCAACATGTTCAACTTCGACATTCACAACGTCGAGGGTTCCGGGCTCGACAAAAACGGTGCGCAGCACAAGTTCCAGTCGAGGGGACAGTACACGATTCCGTATCGCGCCTGCGTGCCCGTGAAAATCGACGGACTTCTTCTTGCGGGACGCGACATTTCCGGCACGCACAAGGCGCACTCGAACTACCGCGTCATGCCGATCTGCATGAACATCGGCCAGGGGATTGGCGTCGCCGCCGCAATTGCCGCCCGCGACGGGGTTCAGCCGCGCGACGTCGATGTCGCGAAGGTGCAGGCCGTGCTGAAAGCGAACGGCGTGGAAATCTGAACTTTGCGGGAGAGCGGCTGCATCGGCGTTTGGAGCTGCCGCTCTCCGTGGTCTTCTCTCAAGAAAATTGCGGAAAATTGAAGAAAAGCATTTGCATTTTCCGGATAGTATGATAAATTTTACATTAACCTTTTTGAAACCTTTAACCAAGAGAGTCGATATGGGAAACCTCAGAAAAAAACGTCGCAGAAAGATCGCTCAGCATAAGCGCAGAAAAATGCTGAAGGCGATGCGCCACAAGAACAAATAAGTTCGCGTGATTCTGGGACGTGATTTTTGCATCACGTCCTTTTTTCTTTTACGGGGAACGGTTTTTCAGTTCCGCCGGAGATTTTGACAGTTCTCATGGGGTTTTGAATGCGGAAACGGATTTTTCTTCTTGTCCTTTGCGCGGGAATGCTTTCCGGCGCGGATATTCAATTTGATTTTGCCGGCGATGCGCCGGCCGGGAAGGAAAGCTTTTCCCTCTCTTCCGCGGGGGCTGACCGCGCGGAGGCATTCACCGATTTCGCCGCATTTGTCAACGGCGTTCTCACAACCGGCGAAAATGAAGAAAAAATCCCCGAACCGCTTCTCGACAAACTCTATCTTGCCGCGGAAAAGACACCGGATTCGGATGAGCTGCTGACGCTTGTCAAGGGGGATCTGGAGGAACAGAAGAAACCGCTTCCGCCGCGCACCATGCGGCTGATCAAATTCGCCCAGGAACATCCGGAACATACACAGCTCGGACTCCTTCTTGCCTCGAATCTCATGCTTTACGCGCTTGCGGGGGACACGGAGCTCACGGCGGAGGTTGTCCGGCTGATGAATTCGCTGAAACCGCGGACGGCAAAGTTTCCCGCGGATTCCAGGGAGGCAAAAGCGATGTTCGCCGGACGGATTCTGCTGGCGAGCCTTCTCGCTTCGCAGAAAAAATATGACGAGGCGGATAAAGAAATTTCAGAATTGCTGGAAACCGCTTCCGCCGAACAGCGTCTGCAGCTTCTTCCGCTTGCTGTGAACGTTTATCTGGATGCGCGGGAGAATTCATCGGATGAAACCCCGTTTTTGATTGGGCTTTTCATGAAGAGCGACAAGGAAAAGTTCGGGCACAAGTTCGAACGGCTTTTCGACGAGGTCGTCTCCGCGCTTGCCGACCCGGCGACGGCGCTTGACCCCTCCAAGTATATTTCGTACACTTCCGCAATCGGCAACCGGAAGATGGCGGAAGCCGCGCTTCCGCTGCTGACCGCTCCTCTGTTCGCGAATCCGGACCGGATCGACAGTCTGCGGCGGCTTGCCGCGTTCTACACGATCACCGGGCAGCCCGCGCTTGCCGCCCGCACCTGGCTGAAAATCAAGGATTTGAGCGGCGGAAAACTCGGACGGACGGAGAGCGCGCTGCTGGCGCATTCGCTTTATGGCGGCTGCTTTTATCGGGAAGCGGCATCCGCGTTTGCGGAACATCTGAAGGCGTTTCCGGAAGACCATGCGCTCAAACCGGTCTACGCGCGTGCAGTCTGGGGCTCGCAGGATTTCGCGAAGTTTCCGGAAGTTGTTGCGGCAATCAAGAATCCGGAACCGGAACTTCTGCATTTCTCGTCGCTGGCGCTCAGTCTGCAGAAACGTTATGCCGAAGCGCTGGGACTTCAGCTGAAGTACATCGAGTCTCTTCCGGATCCGGAAGACAAAGAGGAGGAAAAGACGTTTGAGGCGGCGCTCATGTATGCCGTTCTGCTTTCGGAAAAGACAGGGCGCGTGGATATCGCGGAAAATTTTCTGCTGCCGGCGCTGGAGGAGGAGCCGGAAAATGCGGAATATCTGAATCTGCTCGGCTACATCTACGCGGAGGCGGGAGTCAAGACGGAGCAGGCGCTGGAACTGCTGACCCGCGCGCTCCGGGTGCAGCCGGAAGAGCCGGCCATTCTCGACAGCATGGCGTGGGCGCTTTACCGCGCGAAAGATTACTCCCGAGCATGGGAATTCATCGAAAAAGCAATGAAAAAGACAGGGAAAGGTCCGGTTGATCCCGTCATTCTGGATCATGCGGGAGATATCCGGCTGATGCTCGACGACGAAAAAGGCGCGCTCCGTTTCTGGAAGCGCGCGCTTGAAAACTATTCCATTGAACTGGACACGGACAAGGTTCTCGAAAAAATCCGCAATGCGGAAAAGTAAAAATCTTCCGCTTCAGTCGAACAGCGACGGCTGGAGAATCGCCGGTTTCGGCTGGGGCGGACCGCCGTTTTTCGTCCGATAGCGTCCGCGCTTTTCGCGTGCGGCGGTGACGGACGGCAGGTTCGCTTCGCCGATGGCGTTTTCCTCCAGGTTCGCGAGGATCTCTTTTGCCCGAGAGACAACCCCGTCGGGAAGACCGGCGAGTTTCGCCACATGAATTCCGTAACTCTTGTCCGCCGCGCCGGGAACGATCTGACGCAGGAAGATGATCTGATCGCCGTATTCGCGCACGGCGACGTTGTAGTTTTTGACGCCCTGCCGGACCATTGCGAGTTCGGTGAGTTCGTGGTAGTGCGTGGCGAACTGCGTCCGCGCATGGGTGTGGTCGAGAATGTATTCCGCAACCGACCAGGCGATGGAGAGCCCGTCGAAAGTGCTTGTGCCGCGCCCGATTTCATCCAGAATGATGAGACTGCGCGCGGTGGCGTTGTTGAGAATGTTCGCGGTTTCGAGCATTTCAACCATGAATGTGCTCTGTCCGCGGGAAATGTCGTCCGCGGCGCCGACGCGGGTGAAAATTTTGTCGGCGACTCCGATTACAGCGCTGTCCGCGGGAATGAACGATCCCATTTGCGCCATGATGACGAGCAGAGCGGTCTGGCGGATATAAGTTGATTTGCCCGCCATGTTCGGACCTGTGATGATCATCATTCGGTTGTCGTCGCCGTCGAGAACGGTGTCGTTCGGGATGAAACGGGAGTCCCGCATGGCGGCGTCGAGGACGGGGTGGCGTCCGCCGCGGATGACGAGCATGTCGCCGTCGTCCACATGCGGGCGACAGTAGGAGTAGCGCGATGCGCAGTCGGCAAGGGAGCAGAGGGCGTCGAGCTCGGCGAGCGCTTCGGCGTTCTGCTGGATTTCGCGCGTGAATCCCGCGGCGTATGCGCGGAGCTCTTCAAAAAGCTTGATTTCGAGCGCTTTCGCCTTGTCGTCCGCGCCGAGAATTTTGGATTCCATCTCTTTGAGTTCGGGCGTGATGAAGCGTTCGCAGTTGACCAGTGTCTGTTTGCGGATATAGTCGTCCGGAACGTTTTCGAGATTGGCTTTTGTGACCTCGATGTAGAATCCGAATACGCGGTTGTAGTGGACCTTGAGGTTTTTGATTCCGGTGCGTTCCTGTTCTTTCGCCTGCAGCCGGGCGACCCAGTTCCGGCCTTCGGTTGCGGCGGAGCGGAGTTCGTCGAGCTCGGCGTTGCAGCCCTCGCGGATGACTCCGCCGTCGTTCGCGGTTGCGGGGGGCGAATCGACGAGGGTGTCGTGAATGCGCGTGGTGAGTTCCGCAAGTTCGCCGAGCCTTCCGCCGACGTCCGCAATCAGCGGCAGATCGAAGATTGCGAGGATGTTTTTGACTCCGGGAATGAGGGCGAGACTTGCGCTGAGCGCGATGAGATCGCGCGGATTCGCGGTGTTCATATTCAGCTTGGTCGTAATGCGCGCGAGGTCGCGGATGCCGGAGATGGTTTCGCGCAGTTCCGCAAGCGTGAGGGGATCGTCCTTGAACGTTCCGACGATATCCTGGCGTTCGACGATGCGGTCCACGCTGCGCAGCGGGTTGAGCACCCATTGACGCAGAAGGCGTCCGCCCATCGGAGTCTTGGAACAGTCGAGCACATGGAGCAGAGTGGAGTCTTTTGCGGAGCCCAGCATCGGGTCGGCGAGCTCAAGGTTGCGGCGGCTGGAGGGGTCGATCAGCAGCACCTCATCGCGCGATTTGAGGCTGATTTTGCGAATGTGTCCCGTCTGACACTTGAGATTGTCTTCGGTGTATGCGAGAACGGCTCCGGCGGCGCGGACGGCGTCCGCTTCCTTCTGTTTGAATCCGAATCCTTCAAGCGTGAGCGTTCCGAAGTGACGGGTCAGCAGTCCGAACGCGTTTTCATAGGAGAAAATCCAGTCGTCGAGTTCGGTCCAGAGCATGTTCTGCGGAGTTTCGGGCTTGGACGAGGGATCCTTCTTCCATTCCGCAAGCAGGGAGGCGGGGGCGACGCATTCGCGTGGATGAAGCTTTGCGAGTTCATCCGCCGCTTCCGGAATGGAGCTGAATTCGGCGGCGAGGAATTCGCCGGTGCTGATATCGAGCCACGACAGCGCGTAGATGTTTTTTGCGGGAACGCTGTAATAGGAGCAGAGAAAATTGTTGTCGGAGGGTTTCAGCAGGGGGCCCTCGGTGATGGAGCCGGGCGTGATGACCCGCGTGATGCCGCGTTTGACAATGGCGTTGCCTTTGACGAGCGCGGGGTTTTCGAGCTGTTCCGCAATGGCGACTTTCACGCCGGCTTCGAGCAGTTTGGGCAGATAGAGATCAAGCGCGTGATACGGCACGCCGCACATCGGATACCCCGCGCGGGAGGTCAGCGCGATTTCCAGAATCGGACTCGCCACTTTGGCGTCGTTGAAGAACATTTCATAGAAATCGCCCATCCGGAAAAGCAGAACGGCGTCCTTCGGCGCCTCCGCCTTCACCTTGAGGTACTGCTGCATCATGGGCGTCAAGTTTTTATCGTCGGGCATCGGAAACTCCATCGTGTTGATTTGATAAGATACTCTCAAAACCGAATACTTCAAGCAGAAAAATGAAAAAACGCCCGCTCTTCCGTCTGTTTTTCGGGCGCGGACTGGCGGACAAATGGGATATGAGACAATTTGTCTCTTGAAAAAGAGTGACATATTGTCTCTTCTGTCTGCTTTCCCCGCTTGAAAAAACAATTGGCACGGCTTCTGCTATAACTCATTTCGTCAACGAAAACGACAAAACAAAAGACAAGACACAGGAGGTGCGATATGCATCATCACATGGCAAAATGGCACAAGGAACACAATTATCAGCCGACACTTTACGGGATCGACGATCTGCTGAACGACATGTTCGGGCGGATGACCGATTTCAGTCCGGCTTTCCTGAACACTCCTGATCAGAAGCGTCTGGAGCTGGAGGTCGGCAAGGAAAACATCGTTGCCCGTCTCGCGGTTCCCGGTTGCACGCCTGCGGATGTCAGCGTTGAGGTTCTCGGCGATTATCTGACGGTCAAGGCGAGCCATCACTGCAACGTCAACCCCGACAATGACAAGCATTTCATCCGCCGTGAGCGTTCCTTCGATTCCTACGAAGAGACGGTTCGTCTGCCGGTCAAGGTGAAGGGTGCTGAAACGAAAGCGAAATGCGCGGACGGCGTTCTGACCGTCACTCTGCCGCGCGAAGACGCCGTGAAACCTGCGTCGCATATTGTCAATGTTCAATAAAAAAGGAGAAACGATCATGAACGAGAATGAAGTCAAAGTTGAAAACAGGGAACCCGAAACCCTTGTCCTGATGCCGCTTGTCGACATCCTCGACGGCGCGGACGGTGTAACCATCTGGTTTGAGATTCCCGGCGCGAACAGCAAGACCGTTCACATCGAAGTGAAGGATAAAATCATGTCAATGACCGCAGCAAGCTCGCTCCGCAAAAATGGACAGCCGATTGTCTTCAAGCGCGAGTTTCAGCTTTCGGACGGCATCGACGTCGAGAAGATCACCGCCAAGACACAGGACGGTGTTCTGACCTTGAATCTGCCGAAGGGCGACAACGCCAAGGTTCACAAGATCACAGTCGAGTGACGCTTCAGCGGTTCGTTCCGATTGCGCACCGGGCGGGAAGTTTTTTGCAGACTTCCCGCCTTTTGCGTTTAAACGGAAGGTTTTTAAGAAGTCGAGCTTGCTTTCCCAGCCGCCCCGTGCTATATTCCCTGAGAAATCAGGAGGGGAACTCTCATGAAATTCCGGATGGTTCACAACAACTTCAATGTGCTTGATCTTGACAAAAGTCTCAAGTTCTATCGTGACGCCTTCAACATGCATGAAGTGCGCAGAATCAACGCCGGGGACGGCGCGTTCATTATCGTGTATCTGGAAGACGGCTCCAGCACGCATCAGCTTGAACTGACGTGGCTCCGCGACCGCAAGGAGCCGTACGATCTCGGCGAGGACGAGTTCCACCTGGCGTTTGTCGTCGATGATTTTGAAGCGGCGCACACACTCCACGAAAAAATGGGCTGCATCTGCTTTGAAAACAAAGACATGGGCATTTATTTCTGCGAGGATCCCGACGGCTACTGGCTCGAAGTCATTCCGGAAAAGAAAGGCTGAGGTGAGACAATGGACAGCATATCGCAAATTTTCGAAGCGCAAAAAAGATTCTCCGCACTGAATATCGACGTCCGGCTCGACGCTTTGCGCGGGCTCTTCAGCGAAATCCGCCAGAGTCAGGACATGATCTGCGAAGCTCTGCGGCTCGACCTCGGGAAGTGCGAATTTGAATCCATTGCGACCGAGATCTCCATTGTGCTCGACGAACTGGCGGCGATGATCAAAAAACTGCCGTCGTACATATCGGTGAAAAAAGTCCGGACTTCTCTTCTGAACTTCCCGGCAAAGGGGCGCATCTGTCCGGAACCGTATGGAAACGTTCTGATTTTTTCGGCGTGGAACTATCCGTTTCAGCTGACGTTCGCTCCGCTGATCGGCGCGGTTGCCGCGGGCAACCGGGTGATTCTCAAGCCGGCGGAACAGGCGGAACACACGGCGAAAGTCATTGAAGCGATTGTGCGCAAGGTCTTCAAGCCGGAACACGTGGCAGTCTTCAACGGCGGCGTCGACGTCTCGGAGCGTCTGCTGAAAGAAAAATTCGACTACATTTTCTATACGGGCGGGGCCGGCGGCGGACGCGCCGTGATGCGTGCCGCGGCGGAGCACCTCACTCCGCTTACGCTTGAACTCGGCGGAAAGAGTCCCTGCATTGTCGATTCCGACGCCAAGCTGAATCTTGCCGCGAAGCGGATTGCGTGGGGCAAGTTCCTGAACGCCGGACAGACCTGCGTCGCGCCGGATCATCTTTATGTGCACAGCTCCGTTAAAAAAACGTTTCTGGAGAAACTGCTTTACTGGATCCGCCAGTTTTACACGGAGGAACCGGCAGCGTCTCCGGATTATCCGCGGATCATCAACGAGCGTCATTTCGACCGTCTGCAGAAGCTGATGGGCGAAGGAACGATTCTCTGCGGCGGAGTCTCCAACCGTGCGAAGCGTTTCATCGCGCCCACCGTCATCGACGGCATCACCTGGAACGATCCCGTCATGCGCGAAGAGATCTTCGGTCCGGTTCTGCCGGTTCTGAGTTTCAACAACATCAACGATGTGATTGCGCAGATCAACGAGCATCCGAAACCGCTTGCGCTCTATTACTTCGGACGCGACAATGCGGAGCAGATAATTGAACAGACTTCGTCGGGCGGAGTGTGCCTGAATGAGACGGTGACGCATCTTCTGAATCCGGAAATGCCGTTCGGCGGAGTCGGCGGCAGCGGCTTCGGCGCATATCACGGCAAATTCTCGTTCGACACCTTCACGCACTACAAGCCGATCATGATCAAGTCGACCGCGGTTGACCTTCCGATGCGTTATCCGCCGAATCTGAACAAGAATCTGAAGATGCTGAAGTTCGTTTCGAAATAAGAGGCCGGAGAGACCGCTTGCCTTCCGTTTGCGTAGCTTGCAGAAGCTCTGAAAAGAATGCATTGCGGCTCTCTTCTGAAAAACTTTCATTGATTTCCGCCGCAACGGCTGTATATTATCCTGAAAACATCAAATAGAAAGGATTGTATATGAAAGCCGTTGTTTCCGTCATCGGAAAGGATTCTGTCGGAATTATCGCAAAGGTCAGCGCGGGATGCGCGGAGAGCGGAGCCAATATTCTCGATATTTCGCAGACCGTGCTCAATCAGTATTTCACCATGATCATGATCGTCGACATCCAAAAACTTGTCTGTCCGTTCAACGACTTCGTCGACCGGATGGCCGCGCTCGGGAAAAAGGACGGGCTTGAAATCCATGTCATGCACGAGGACATTTTCAACTCCATGCACAGGATCTGACCATGTTTGAGACGAAAGATATCATCGAAACGATCAGCATGATCCGCGAGGAGTGTCTCGATATCCGCACCATCACCATGGGCATCTCCCTTTACGACTGCCAGAGCGAAGACGCGGACCGTCTCTGCGCCCGCATTTACGACCGGATCATGAGCCGCGCGAAAAATCTCGTCAGGACAGGCGAGGAGATAGAGAAAAAATACGGCATTCCGATCATCAACAAACGCGTATCCGTCACCCCCGTCGCCCTGATGGCGGGCGGACTTGATGTGGACGGAGCCGTCAAAATCGCAAAAACGCTCGACAAGGCGGCTCATGAACTCGGAATCAACTTCATCGGCGGATACAGCGCGCTCGTGCAGAAGGGATTTACCAACGGAAGCCGCACGCTCATTTCCTCCATTCCGCAGGCTCTCGCGGAGACGGAGCGCGTCTGTTCCTCCGTCAACGTCGCCAGCACGAAGGCGGGCGTCAATATGGACGCCGTGGCGGAAATGGGGCGCATCGTCCGCGAAACAGCGGAGCGCACGAAAGAGAAACAGTCGATCGGCTGCGCCAAGCTTGTGGTTTTCGCGAACGTTCCGGAAGACAATCCGTTCATGGCGGGGGCTTTTCATGGAATCGGCGAGCCGGAAACGGTGATCAATGTGGGAGTTTCCGGTCCCGGCGTGGTCGCGTCCGCAATCCGTCGCAAAGGCGCATGCAATCTTACGGAGGTCGCGGAGACCATCAAACGCACCGCATTCAAAATCACGCGCGTGGGGCAGCTCGTCGCGCGGGAGGCTTCGGAGCGGCTTGGCGTGCCGTTCGGCATCGTCGACCTTTCCCTCGCGCCGACCCCCGCGGTCGGCGACTCGGTGGCGTACATTCTCGAATCCATGGGGCTTGAGAAGTGCGGCTGTCACGGGACAACCGCCGCGCTCGCCATGCTCAACGACGCAGTCAAGAAGGGCGGCGTCATGGCGTCTTCGCACGTCGGCGGACTTTCCGGCGCGTTCATTCCCGTTTCGGAGGACGCCGGCATGATCGAAGCCGCCCGCTGCGGCGCGCTCAGCCTCGAAAAGCTTGAAGCCATGACCGCCGTCTGTTCCGTCGGACTTGATATGATCGCGATTCCGGGCGACACTCCTGCCGAGGTGATTTCCGGCATTATCGCGGATGAAATCTCCATCGGCGTGGTGAACACGAAAACGACGGCCGTCCGCGTCATTCCCGCATACGGATGCAAGGTGGGCGACAGCGTGTCGTTCGGCGGACTTCTCGGCGAGGCGCCGGTCATTCCGGTCAACCGCTGTTCTCCCGCGGCGTTCATCAGGCGCGGAGGACGGATCCCCGCGCCGATTCAGAGCCTGAAGAACTGAGTTTACGTCGGACGCGACAGTTTCCACTCCATGCGGGTCCGGACCTGTTTGAGCATCGCCGCGCTGCAGTGCATCTCCTCGCGGATTTCCGCATCGCAGAAGCCGTCGCGCGTGAGTTTGAGGAGAGTGAACTCCTGCGGGTTCAGCGTAAGCAGCCGCGAGTCGGTGAGCTGACGGTTTTTGTAGCCGAAGATCGCGGCGAGCTCCTTGCCGATGCGCTTGTGGATCGCCTGTCGCGTCACACCCTCCTGCCGCGCAAGCTGGGAGATGCTTTTCGTGCCCATCAGCTTGGCTTCGAGGATGCGCCCGAGTTTTTTGTTCGAGCCGATCCGGAGAAGGAAGGCGGAGAGCGCAACCATTTCATCGTGCGAAAAGCTGCGTCCGGGGGAGACGTCGACGGGGAGTTCGGTTGCGGGCGTCGCGATGCGTTCATCGTATTCGTATGCATTTTCCCAGCGGGCGTTCTGCGCTTCGATGCGCTTCTTGTCGTCGGAGGCGAAGCGGCAGGCTTCCATGTAGGGACAATGCGGACAGCGTCCGGTATTGGTGATTTTTCCGAAGCATTCGGGATTGCTCTTGCTCATCGCGCCTCACCTCCCGGCGCCGCGAGCCGGAATATGCGCACTCCGGCGGAATTCGGACGGAAAGTCGCGAGCGTGACGCCGTTTGCATCGGTCAGAGCGGCGGCGTCGCCCATGCCGCGCAGAATTCCGTCGCGCAGAACGCGACGCACCTTTTCGGTTTCCTGTTGAATATTGCAGAGCTGACGGTACTTGCCGATCATGTCTTCCATATCGCGGGTGGCCTGAACGGTTTTCCGGACGGGCTGCGGATAGACTTCGCGCACCTCCTCTTCGGTCAGCGGAGCGGGCGGCAGCCGCATCTCCACATGGTCGCGCCAGAACGCCAGAGCGCCGCGGCGGAGCTGGGCGATAAGCGCATCGGAGCGGGGAATGCTGTAAATCCGGAAATCGCGTCCGCTGAACAGCGCCGCGACGTTCATGCTTTCGAGACCGGGAAGCAGCCCCATGTACCACTGGACTTTCATGGCGTAATAAACGGGAATGCGCGCGGAGCCTCCGGGGCCCCACTCTTCGTTTGCGAATGCGGCGGAAACGCATTCCAGAGCCCGCTTCGGGGCGCCGCCGGGGTCGGCGATGAAGAAATCGAGGTGGCCGTGAAAATATCGTCTATCCGGGTCTCTTGTCATTCTTGTCGATTTCAGCAGTTTTTCTCCCGTCTTCCGGATATACGCATCGGCGATGATCCGTTTCTGTTTCTGCGCCCAGTAGCGGGACGCCGCGGAACCGGTCGGCTGAGCGGGGGCCGCAGGTTCCGGAACGGAGGTCTTTTCCAGATAGAGCTGATAACGGCTTTTCCAGCGGGAGAGCCCGAAAACGGCCGCGATGTCGCTTCCGCCGATTCCGGAACGGCAGGACCGGAGGAGACTCATGCGCATGGTTCCGCCTCCTTCCGTCCTTCTTCAAAGGCATTTCCGACGAGTTTCCGGATCGCTTCGTCGACCTGGGGACGCCAGAAAAACATTTTGGAGCGTCCTTTCGCCAGCGGGTTGCGCACGGGTCTGAAGACTCCTTCGCGGATCATCCGGGCGATGATGTTTTTGCTCCATGGCAGGAGCCTATTGAGTTCGGCGACTGACAGAAACATCGATTTTTCCGTTTCGTTCTGCATTTTTTCCTCTTGTTTTCCTTAAATTGTTGATATTCAGTTCTGTTCAGAACTTTTTTGCTGAAAACAGAAACTGTTGTAAACCGTTTATTGCTGTCTATTATAGCGTCTATTTAATAGACTTCAAGAGAAAAAGCAAACTTTTTTTCAAAAAAAATTTGTTTTTTTTCAGGACTGGAGTATACTGATGTAAATTGGTGTAAACTGGAGAATGGCAATGGTGAAGGTCGGACGTGAATTTCAGGAGGCGCTGCGCAGAGCGGCGGAGGAATTGGGGTCGCAGAGCGAACTTGCGCGCCGGGCGGGAATCGGGAAGCAGCACATCAGCAAATATATCCGCGGGGACATCAAGAAGATGGAGAAGGAGACCTGGGAGAAGCTTGCTCCGCATGTTCTTCCGTTTCTTCCCTCGGACTTTCTGGCCGCCGGAGAGAACCGGAGCGAATGGGGACGCGTCCGCGTGCCGTCCGCGCGTTCCATTCCGCTGATTTCCGCCGTGCAGGCTTCCGGGTTCGACAGCACTCTGGAGTCGTTCGACAGTTACGCCGCGTCGCTCGAACACGGCGAAGCTCCGCTGATCGCGAACCGCGAAGGGTTGATTGCAATACAGATTTCCGATGATTCGTTCCGCAGCTGGTTTCCCGCCGGAACGGTTGTTTATGTCGGCGGACGCGAATATCCGGTTCCCGGACGGCGCGTGATTGCGAAAAGAAAGGATTCCGGCGAGATCGTTTTTCGTGAATTCTACCGGGGCTGCGGACGCGTTCTGCTGTTTTCGCCCGTGGAAGGAGAAGCGAGCGAGGTGTGGGAAAAGCCGAATGAAAATCCTTTCGTGTGGATTTATCCGGTCAAATATTCATTTTACGACGAAGACTTCATCGAGATTTCGACGGAGTCTTCGTGGATGCCGCATGTGCGCCGTCTGCTTAGCGAAGGCGCGCGGGGGTGATCAGTTTTCCGCCGGCGGAACAATTTTTCCGCCGCGCACCTCGAATTTGACCGTAATGGTTTTGCCTTTGGCGACGGGGATGGATGTTACGGCGGAGCCTTCGTGCCAGGCTGAGAGAGTATGGTTTTCATAATCCCAGACGGCTTCCGGCTGACGGTAGCTGGTGTAGTATTTCCAGCCTGCGGGAACGGATGGGTCGTTCTCGTCCGCTTCGGTGAGCATTCCGTTCTTCAGCCCCGGCGCTTCAAACTTGCGGTAGTCGACCCACATCTGTGTCCAGAGCCGTTGGCCGGCATCGGTTTTACGGAGTTTGTAGGGGCCGCGCACGTTGAGCGAGATCATGCCGTCCGCTTCCGGGGTGACACGGAAACTCACCGCACGCCATTCGCCTTTGACGAGTTCCTTGCGTTTCGGAAGAGAAAGACAGTAGGAGCGGTCGTGCTTCTCCTTCGGCAGCCAGGTCATGACGCCCGCCTGCACTTCCGCGGGGACGGTCTCAACCCGGAAGGGGACGTTTCCCTGAACAAACAGAGAGAAGTTTGTGGTTTCCTGCGCAAAGCAGGCAATTGCGGCACAGAGTGCGGCGAGTGTTGCGATGTGTTTCATTTCAGTTCCTTTCCAAGGTTAGGATTATGAAATTCATACGGTTTTTGTAACTGTCGGTGCGTCCGCTCAGGGAGACTTCGGCCAGACGCTTGCCGTCGGTTCCGAAGTCGTTGATTTTGAGGTCGATCGCAAAGGGGGCTGCGGAATCCGCATAGAGTTTCCAAAGCGGAAGCGCGGCGGTGAAAACGGAGCCGTCCGCGTCCTGTTCAAATTTCCAGCGGATTGCTTTCCGGTGGATCGAGGTTCCGCCTTCCGGAATCGCCTTGAATTTTCCCGCGGGGGGTGCGAAGATCAGCTGGACCGTTTCGGGAGACTGGCCGCGGACGTCGTTCATATTGGCGAACGGCGCGGCGTCGAAGAAGAGCTCCACCGAGTCGCCTTCCCAGAGTTTGCGGACGCCCTTGCGGAAAGGGGTGCGGTCGCCGGTGCGGACGCGCAGGAAAAGCGTGTTCGCACGCCAGCCCAATTCAACGGACCGGTTTTCTCCGAGAGTCACTTTTTTCGCTGCTTTCCAGGCGGAATCGTTTGCCGTTTCGGGCGTGGACGGCAGAAGCGGCACACTCAGAGTCTCGCTGACGGCATAGCGGACGCGCATTCCGTTGACGGTGAATTCCGCCTTCTCCGGAAGTTCGGAAGATTCGATTCGGAACAGAGTTGTTTTCGCGGGGACCTGGAACGTGCGGACGACGCTGCCGAACTTCACCGTCGCTTCGGAGTCGGTCTTCGCGATGCCGGAATGCATGGCGGTGCGCAGGACATAGGTTCCGTTTTCTTTGCAGACTCTTCCGGCAGTTGCGCGGACCGGGTTGACGCCTGTGATGCGCACAGCGTCGAGAATCCGTTCGATTTGAGCGGAATTCCGGGCGACGATGTAGACGGGAATCCCGGTCGCGCCGAATGTGCGCGTTTCCAGCGGATTGCCGAAAACATCGAGATAGCGGACGCCGTTTCCGGGAGCGGGAAGTTCCAGTTTGCGGGTGTCGTCGTCGCGGACGTTCAGGGAGAAGAGTGCGGCAAACGCCTTTTCCCTGCCGCTGAAGTGATAACACATTGTTTCTCCGGATTCATACATGCGGATTCCGTCGAAACGGGTCCCGCGCAGAAGGTCTGAAAGGATGGCGGTGACGATGTAGTTTCCGTTTGGCAGGAACAGCGGTTTGAAGAACGTGTTCCAGCGCGCCATGTTCAGATTGAATGCGTTGTCGATCATCTGTCCGGGTGTCAGGAGAATGGATGATTTCGCACCGTTCGCCGTGTCGAGCAGATAGCGGCGGGCGAGCCAGCCGGGATGGAAGACGGGACCTGAGAAGGCGTCGGATCCGCCCTCGGATTTCGGATTGAGATAGTAGAGTTCTGTGTTCCAGAGCGGCATATCGGCGCATCCGGCGGCGCGAAGCTGAGCACGGAATGCCGTGAACATTGCTGAGCCCGAATCCCGGCTGTCTTCATAGAGGCTGTTGTACGGATGAAAACTGATTGCGTCGCACGCGGGCTTTCCGGAACCGAGGAACGAAGCCATATCCTTGACGAGATTGCGCTTCAGGTCGCCCGTCAGACAGGCCCCGAGAATGATGCAGGCGGGATCCGCTTTCTTCAATTCGTCATGAGCGGAATTCAGGTATTCCCGGTACTGTCCGGCCGTGAAGAAAGAGAACGGTTCGTTCATGATTTCGTAAATGCGGATTTTCCCCTTGCCGATTTCCGCAAGGTCGCGGACATAGCCGCGCCAGAGCTTTTCGGGAACGAGGATCGGCATGGAACCGCGCTGATTGAACCCGTCCATCGGTCCCGGAACGACTTTGGACTGAGCGCATACCCAGTCCGGAACGCTGCTGGAAGTCGGAATGCCGGAACGGTAGCCGCGGTTCGTCCAGAGCATTCCCCCGACGACAGGCATGAGTTCGAGTCCATGTTTCCCCATCAGTTCCAGGACCTTGCGCAGAGGTTCGGCGTTGACGGCGGAGTCTTTCGGCTGAAGCAGCTTCCAGCCGCTCATTTCACGGTCGCGGACAATCTGAATGCCGCAGTCCGCCAGAAATGCGACTTCTGTCTCCTGCAGATCCCGGGAACGGGAGGAGAAAAAGCCGTCAATGCCGAGCATTATCGGGAGCTCGTTTTTCGGTGTACGCACCGCGGGGACGGAGGCAAAGCGGAACGGTGCGAGGACAGCGCTTCCGTTCACCGTCGCTTCCAGCACGGCGGTCATGTTCCGTTCCGGAATCGTGAAGGTCAGGGGAACGACGGTTTTGCCTTGGGGAAGGTCTTTCCTGAACGAGCCGGAAAGAACGCTTTTCCCGCTCAGCGTGTCTTTGACATTCCACTTGATTTCCGCATTGACGCCGCTTGCGGAGCGATTCAGCAGTTCCAGCGGAACAGCAAGAGAGGTTCCCGGGTCAAAACGGCGCAGCATGCCGCCGTATTGAAACGCGCCGGAAACTTCCGGTCTGACCGTTTCGCCGCCGACGGGACCGAGATAGAGATTGGAGAGACTCAGCGTTTCGCCCTCCGCAAAGTTTTCGCGGACGAGCAGGCGGAATCCGCCCATTGTTTCCTTTTCATCCGCTTTGAACCGGGGAACTTTCCAGGGGGGGAGCGCATCCGGACGGAAGCGGTAGACATGGCGTTTCCACTGCGGGGTGACGCGAAAGGATTTTATCCCCCAACTTCCACAGAGTCCGGAAAAATTGTTGTATTCCGAAACAGTGACGCTGAACGTTTTTTTTCTGCTTTTTGCAGAAAAGCTCAGTTCATATTCGCAGTCGCGCCGGAACGGGACTTCGGGGAGATAGAGGGCTGAGATTCTGCCGGATTCGGGGGAGATCTCAAGAATGTTTCCGTGAGCGTCGCCGGACGGAACGACGCGATGCGGAACGGGGACGTAATTGCGGTTGTCGCCGAGCATATAGCTTGCGGTTCCGAACAGGAAATCCCCGTCCGGCAGCAGGTTTTCCGCCGCGAGGGCGCCGCCCAGCAGAGCGAGGGCGAGTGAAAGAATTCTTTTCATTGTTTTTCCTCCGATAAGAGTTCGTTGACAGCCTGAACGAAGATTCCTTCCGCCGTGGTGAACCAGGGACGGATTCCGCGTTCGTAGATTTCAAACATTTCCGAGAAACAGCCGCTCTCTTCCGCAAGTTCCTCGAGGAGTCTGCGCGCGGTGGCGCGTTCGCCCGCCCGGATCCGTGCGAGCGCCTCCCAGCAGACATACCAGGAACAGACGCCGTGTCCGACGCGATACATATTTCCGCAATTTTCGCGTTCGGCGCCGAAAATCCGGAGCGTTTCGAGCTGAAGCGGATCGTCTCGCAGAATGCCGTAAGGATAGAGCCCCGCGAGAAGCCCGAAGGAGAAGTCTTCCACGCCCTCCGCCGCGAGATAGCGTCCGTTTCCGCGCGGAAGGTTTTTGCGCAGATCGCGGGCCGCCGTTTTCCAGAGCGGAACGAGCTCCGCATCTGCACCGAGCAGTTCCGCCGCCTCCGCGCCCGCTTCAAACATTGCAATCAGCGAACAGCAGGTCATGAACGGATTGACACGTCCCGGCCCGAGCCGTTCGAGATCGGTACAGGCTCCGGGCTTTCAGTGAACCGTCTTCCGCGCGGATCAGGCGGAACTGGCGGATCCATTCCATCATGCCGCGCATGACGGGGAAGAGTTCCCCGCGCAGAAGTTCCATGTCTCCGGTCGCGCGGAAGAGTTCCCAGCACATGAGAGTGTAATGCCCCGCCTGAAAAATATGGTCGTGCCAGAATCCGGAAGGGCTGCACTCGAGACCGTGTTCTTCCGTTTCCCAGGCGAAGCGCGCGGCTCCGGTCCTGTGAAATTCGGCGTTGAGCCGTCCGAGCGCCACGGGAAGGAGCGATGCGAAAAAACGCGGGATTTTTGCCGCGGTCGCGGCATGACCCGAACAGAGGAGTCCCATGAAGGTGAAATAGTTGTCGAAGCCGAAATAAACTCCGTTCCAGTGCGAACGGTAAAGTCCGGTCGGGATTGCCCATCCGGTCGAGGAAATGCGCAGGTGATACTGGCACATCATATAGAGTTCCTTGAGACGTCCTTCGAGCGGGAGCGGGTGCATTTCCGCATGATATGCGTTCCACTGTGCAACGGTCTCCTGCCGGAGTGTTTCGTAATCCGCTTCCGCATCGCAGTCGAAACAGAGGAAAATGGAGAATTCCCGGGCGTGGACATTCATGGCATAGACATTTCCTTTGCGGCGGAGATAGGCCGGCTGATCGGCGAAAAGCCGGATCACTCCCGAAGAACCGTCCATCGTGTCGATCATGTATTGAATGTCTCTTTTGCCGTTCCATCCGTGCGTCATGCGGCGTCCGGAGAGTTCGTATTCAAAATGGAATTCCTCTTCCGTGTCGCGGCGGATATGGATTGCGAGAATATCGCGGTCGAAACAGCAGAAACATTCGCTTTCGAGCGTGGAGCCGTCATGATAGACGATACGGCTCGTTTCGATTCCGTTTTCCGGGTCAAGAGCCTGTTCCCAGGTTTTGACGAGTCCGCCGCCGAAGCGGAAGCTGCCGAATGAAACAAGTTCGCCGATGCGGTTGTCGAGGCGGAATCCTGCGCGGACGATTTCCGGGGACATGCCGCAGAATTCGGCCGGCCGCTGGTCTCCCTCCGGTCCGAGCGTGACGGAGAGAGAGCCGTTTCCGAGCGCAGCCGGTGCATAACGGCGGGAACAGAGAGTGTCGGGTGTTACAGAAACAGGCATTCTTGCGCTCCTCAGTTTTCGTTGCGTTTATAAACGGAAGGCATTTCCATGGTGTCGACGAATCCGTTCGTGAAGTTGTAGACCAGTGTTGCGGCGGACCAGGTCAGGCCGGTTTTTGCGCTGCCGTCCATGGCGACGCCGTTGAATCTGCGGTCGTGCCGGAAGTGCGGCCTCGCATCGAGTGTGAGAAGCGGCATCTGGTGGAAAATTCCGCTTTCTAATTTGACGCTGTCGCCCGCCAGTACGGTTTCGGAGGGTTTGTTGCGGCGGAGATACCAGTAGTCGGCGAAATCCAGCTTGCTGCTGCGTCTGGGGAACTTGCGGGCGACAGCGAGGCCGGTCGCCAGGTTGCAGTTCATTCCGTAAACATGGTTGGCGAATACAGTGTTGACAGGCAGCGACGGACAACGGAGAATTTTCATGGTGCCGGGAGCATCGATGTTCAGGTGATTTTTCCGTCCGAAGTATCCGAGCTCGACCACAAGTTTTGCCTAGTTCCCGTAATTGTAATAGCCAGGATACTCGGTTGTCGGCGGATAGGGCGCGGGGAAGTATTCGTCGTTGTCGTCCGCATACATCCCGAGGGTGAGTCCGACCTGTTTCAGATTGGAGGTGCACAAGATTGCCTGAGCTTTCTGCTTCGCCTTGTTCAGTGCCGGCAGAAGCAGGCCGGCAAGGATTGCTATGATGGCAATTACCACGAGGAGTTCCACAAGAGTGAATCTGCGGAATATCCCTTTGGAATCGGAGACGTCGCGTGCTGTTGATTTTGTTTTCATGGCGTTGTTTGACCTTTCGTTTTTTGTGTTTGAGTGAGAGACTGGCCAGCAGTTTTTTTATTCTTCTGTTTTTTTGAGTCCCGCTCTGAAAAAGAATATAGCATGGATTTTACTTGAAACAAGAGCGAAAACATGCTATTGTATATAAAATTCTGTCAATAAACATACGGAGATTTGCCTGTGAGCACAAAAACGAAAAAACGACAAGGTCCGCGGAATGTTCAGCTTTCGGGAGATGGATATTACGGAGCGAAAAAAATCGAAGCTGTCGAGTGGCCGTTTTCGCACGAAGCGGTGGTGTATCCGGTCTATCCGTTTGTTGTGGAAGAAACGATCCGTCAGAACCGTTTCAAGTTCAAAGAGCTCTATTGCAAGCTCTTTATTGCGGTTCTGATTCTGGACGGTATGCTTTTCTACCGGTTCAATGGAAGGGAGGTGACGCTTGTTCCGGGACAGCTTCTGACAATTCCCCCGGGGAGCGACTATGAATTCGATTCAGGCAAATCCGGTTCATATCACAAGCTTGTACTGGAACTGAACGGGGTCCATCTCAGTTCCATGTGCACGCAGCTCAACTTGACGCATATACAAATTTTCCCGCTTGCCGATTCGGAAATTTTTAAGAACATCATATACGGAATCCGCGACAAACTGCGGAGCCGGGCCGTTCCGGCTCCGGAACTGGCGGCGGAAGGGTATGCGTTTCTGCTGCGGGTGGCGGGCTTGAATACGCTGCGGAACAGCGCGGCGACTGTTCTCGCACGGGCGCAGCTGCTTTTGGAAAGCCGGAAGTTTTCCGGCATGGCGGATTGCGCGGAAAAGCTTGGAATCGGCGAATCGACCCTGAATCATCTTTTCCGGCGTCATCTTTCCATGACGCCGGTGGAGTACCGCAACGGCAAACTGATCGAGCAGGGCTGTGAACTTCTGAGCAAGAGCAGCTACTCAATCAAGGAGATTGCGGATCATCTCGGATTCTGCAACCAATTCTATTTTTCTCAGCTTTTCCGGAAACTGAAAGGAGTCGCCCCCTCCGAATTCCGCAGAAACACGTGCGGAGGATGACTTCCTTTCCGTCCGGCGTCAGACGGATTGCGGGGAGACGGAGAGAATGTTTTCGATCATGTCGAGCACATTTCCGGCGGCGTCCGGCTGGGCGAGACGTTTCGAGCCGGCGCCGCGGGTTGTGAACTCCGCACGGTTTGCGGTCCAGGTGCGGAGAATCGAGGCGAACTTCTCTTCGGTGCAGTCGCCGTCGGCTACGACGTTCGCTCCGCCTGCGGCGGCAAGCCACTGCGCATTGTCGTCCTGATGCCCGTCTGCGGCAAACGGAAAGGGACTCAGCACCGCGTATTTTCCATAAATTGCAAGTTCGGAGACGGTGCTTCCGCCGGAACGGCAGATGACCAGGTCGGCGGCGGAATAGAGAATGTTCATGTCCTGACACGCTTCCAGAATCAGTTCTTTCGCCGGGGACGCGGCGTAGAGCGGCCGGATCGCCTCCAGGTTGCCGGGTCCCACAAGACGGACCACCTGAAGATCGTTCGCTCCAGGCAGACCGACGGGAATCTTCACCTTTGTGTTGATCGTGCGGGCGCCGAGGCTGCCGCCGAAAACCAGCAGCAGCGGCTTCTCCGGCGAGAAACCGGCGTTCCAGCGGCGGTTGATTTCCGCAACGGCGTCGGCTTTGTCCATGACTCCGGAAACGATTTCCGGACGAAGCGGCATTCCCGTGAGGATGGTCGGGCATTTGCAGCGGGAGACGTCTTTCACCGGGAACGAAAGCGCAAGCGCCTTCGCCCAGCGGCTCAGCATCCGGTTCGCGCGTCCGATCTTTGCGTTGCCGTCATGCAGAAACAGCGGAAAGCGGTTGAGACGCGCCGCAAGCGCGGGCGGAAACGAAGCGAAACTCCCCATGCAGAGCAGCGCCTGACATCCGTATTTGCGGTATGCGGCTTTCGTCTGTGCGGCGCCGGCGAAAAGATGTTTGAAGAACATCGGCAGTCTGAACGGATTTTTTGTCAGCGGAACCGCTTCGATTTTTACGGCTTCGATCCCGTATTCCGCTGCGGTTTCGGCCTGTTTGACAACGTGTTTTCCTCCGAGGATGAGGACCGGTTTTCCGCCGCGGGCTTTGAGCGCGCGGGCGATGCTGAGGCCGGGATTGAAGTGTCCTCCGGTTCCTCCGCAGCTGATGGCGAGAGCGGTGAGTTTCATTAGTTCTCCAATGTTGAATCTTCTTTGAGCCAGCGGATGAGTTTTGACTGCCGGAGCCGGTCTTTGAAATACTGCCGGACGGCGCCGGGATAGTCGGGGTACGCGGCGTCAAGCGCCACGCTGAGGATGAGTCCGGCGGCGACAAGACAGGTTACGAGGCTGCTTCCTCCGTAGCTGATGAACGGTGCGGGCATTCCCTTTGTCGGGAGCGCGCCGCAGATGACGCCGATGTTGATGCACGCCTGAATTCCGATGAAGGTCGCGCAGCCGGTCGCGGTCAGCATTCCTTGGCGGGTGCGTGCCGCGCGCGCAATGCAGAGCGAAAAAAAGAGAAACGCCGCATACGCAACCAGCACGAGAATCAGAAAGACGAGTCCGAGTTCCTCTCCCACGATGGAGAGAATGAAGTCGGTGTGCGCTTCGGGCAGATACTTCATTTTCATGCGGCTTTCGGTGAATCCGAGTCCGGTCCAGCTTCCGGAGCCGAGCGCGAGAAGCGAGTTCCAAAGCTGATATCCTTCATCCATCTGATGCGGTTCGGGGTTGAGAAAGATGGTCAGACGGTCGCGGCGCATGGGATCGAAATTCATCAGGTAGAAATAGACGGCGACGCCTGGTCCGAGCAGAATCGGGAGAAGGAGTTTCCATGTGACTCCGGCCACGAACATCAGGGAAAAGAAGAGAAGCACAAGCAGAAAAGTCGTTCCGAAGTCGTGTCCGATGAGAACTGCGGCCATAATGAATCCGCAGCAGATTCCGCCGAACACGAAGACGGACCAGAAGGGAGTCTGCGCCCAGCCATGCTGTCCCGGAAACCGGAAGAACGGTTTTTTTTCAAGCATCCGTGCGCGCTCCGAGAGGAATTTTGCAAGGAAGAGAGTCATGACGACTTTTGCGTATTCGGACGGCTGGATATTTCCGATTCCAGGGACTTTGATCCATCGGTTTGCTCCGTTGATTGCGGGAAAACAGAAGTCGGCGATAAGCAGCAGCAGCAGGACAGCGCCCATGAACCAGGGGCTCCAGTCGGAAATTTTTTTGAATCCGAAGAAGAGGACTCCGAGAGCGCCTGCGGTTCCGGTTCCGGCCCACATGAGTTGTTTAACGAAGAAAGCGGTTCCGGCGGTCCCGTAGGAAGTGGAGTAGAGCACGGTGAGTCCGAACATGAGCAGCATCACGGTGATGCCGCCGAAAAGGACTGCTGTCGGCAGAATATCGCGCGAACGTTCGCGGGCGGCGATCGCACTGTTTTCTATTTTCGTAAAAACGGGTTTCATCTTTTAAGAACTCTCCTTTGAATCGGTAAACTAATACGGATTTGCAGAAATATCAAATAGGAAAGCAAAAAATCCGTATTTTTTTCATTCTCGCAAGAGACAACGGGAAGAACCGAAACGCCGTTTCCATCAATTACAATCCAGTCATCAAATCTCCGATCAGAGGTGTCTGAAACACTGCCCGTGTGGTATTTCATACGGGTATTTCTTTGCAGATGTAAACTGTAAACACGTGGTTTACATTGACGTGTTCCCACCTCAAAAGCGAGGTGAAACATGGAATGGGTGACGCAAGCGCAATTCGCAAAAACTCAGGGCGTATCAAGAATGGCGGTCTGCAAGGCAATCGCGGTCGGTTTTGACTGATGAAGCCGTCCAGCCGATGAGCGTCTGGCAGGCGGCGAAGGTCCGGAAGCTGTCGGTTGACATTGAGACGGCGAAATTCAAAGTTTTTTCTATTTCTTTCCGGAGGTTTTCAGTATTTTCCTTCGCCGCCTCAAGTGCAGCATTGTAATCGTCCGGATTGAGAGTAAGACGAGCTTCTATAGCCATGACAGAATCCTTCCTGTTTTTAAGGAAGGATACCCGTCAATCAATAACTATTAGGTCTAAACCGCTCAATAATTATTACTAGAGCAAAACAAAGGAAAAGAACACTTACAGGCAATACAACAAACAAGATAAGCAACGGAGAAAGCCATGTTTCCGGTTTTTGCCAAACGACCGGACGCTCCAAAAAACTCAGAGGTTCTCCGCAATGAGGGCAACGCCGAGCATTTTTGGAAATCTGCGCATTGCAGACCGGGCATTTTATAAGTAAGTTCTGCTGCATGATTATTTCCCCTTTCAGTTTTTTAATATAACAGGGGTTTTAAATTTGTCAAGAGGGGAAATGTGTAAACCGATTATCGGGAGGGGAAGTTTCAAAAATATTGAAACTTGTAAGACTGAACGCACGTTTTGCAAACAGTAAACGCACTTCGCCTCTGCTCAATTTTCCCCAAAGTGCGTTTACTTTTGCAATTCCCCGAAAAGATACATCATCAACCGGACCTTTTCGGGAATTTTATTGGCTGAATTTTCCACGGACAGCAGTGAATTCTCCTTGTTAGTTTGATTCGGCTTCAAGCAGTCCGAATACAGTTCGATCACTCTGCGGATTTTTCCCGCCAATCAGGGAAAATTCCTTTTTCTCATTGCCGCAGTCATTGATTTTCAATTCGAATCCAAGAAAATGTTCTACTGCAACAGGAACCTCGAGAGATATGCTGTAGCCATCCTGTATATTGAGCACATTCAGTCGGCACTCCTCTGGACGAATCGTTCCCGCGGCATGAAGAGCATCCGGATCCCGTGGAGTAACAAAAAGACGGGAGACATCCGATGTGTAGTTCTTTGGATGATGTCTGTCCAGCGAGAAGGGGGCCATATCCAGAAAAAGTTCGACAGAATCGGTTTGCCATGGTTTTCTCTTTCCTGTCGGACCGGAGGGCGTCGTATCCCGGACGAACAGTTTCAGCCGCAGTCGATTCCGGTCCAGAAATACCTTTCCTTCCGCATTTTGCATCTGAATCTTTGTTTCAACCCGGCAATTTTCCACGATCTCAAGCGGATAAGAAAATTGACGTTCCCCCAGAACAAGAAGCGCCTGCGGATGATTTTCCGCCGATGACGGAATCAACGGGATTTTCACCACCGTGGATGAACCCGGCGGAATCTGAAAGGGAACCTGGTGTTTTGCGCATAGATGTCTGCCGAGATATCCTGCCATGCCTTCCTGAGTCTCCGATGAGAGATTGAACAGATGGAGAAACAGTGATTTTCCCATTTTTCTGCCGATCCCGGCAATCGCTAGCGGACGAGTCATCTGAAACTTCAGTTGCTCCAACTCTGTTTCAAAACTCTTTCTGTTCTCTTTCCCCGGGAACAGATAGTACGGCTTAGAGAGAACAGGTGTGTTTTTCGATGCTGAGAAGAAATTCCCATACAGATCCGTTGCCTGAAATCGTCGGAGATCCGCAGAAATTCCCTTGTTGTTCTGATAATTCCAGAGAGCCGCGCATAGTTTGCCATTCCGGAGATAGATATAGCAGATGCAGCCGTTGGAGTATCGGATTTTCTTTTTTAGCTCGGCTCCTTCAAAGAAACGGGCCAACGCATTGTAGACAACAAAATTGGCATTGGGAATAAACTGATTGTTGCCATACATACTGGTCGAAATATGTGGAGTGGAACTTTTGAACATTTCTCCGAATTGGAGAGGAATCGACTGTGCAACGCCCTCTCCGAGATCTGTCAGAAAGCGTTTTGCAACATCTTCCGGAAATACGACAGCCCGTTCAAACCAGTTTTTCCCTCCGTCTCGCATATAGTACAATTCCGTGTTCCAGAGAGGCACATTCTGCTTCCTATACTTCCGGATGAGGGAGCGAAGTCCCGCGATCTGCCGGTCGGCCGGAACAGGGGAGCTAAGATTCGGAGCATTATATGGATGGAACGAAAGGACATCCAGATCATCCAGTCCCCCGCCCGAGAGCACCTTTCCGACAAAAGTCGTCAGGTTACCTCCCAGATCCCCGGTCGAACAGACCCCGACAATTTTTGTCCCTGAAGCATTTTCCCGTATTTCTTCCCGGGCAATCTCCAGAAACCTCAGGTAACGGGAGGAATCCATACAGATATTCGGTTCATTCATGATTTCAAACCAGCGAATCCGTCCTTTGAAATGCACCGCTGCCGCACGGATCATTTTCCGCCAGGATTCCTCCGGAGGAATGAACTGAGCTTTTCCACTCGCGGTCAGCCATGCTGGCGAGGGTATGTTCGTGCTCTTTTTCAAAAGCCAGTCGGGCAGTCCGGAAAGAGTTCCCTTTCCGACGGTTCCGTCTATGGGATTATGAGTATCGCTGGCACCCAGGACGGGGAGCAAGGTCATTCCATGTTTTTTGGAAATTTCATAGGCCCAGTCCATGACGGAGAAATCGAAATGCCCCTCTTCCGGCTCCAGCAGGCGCCAGTGACAGGAGGACTGCGGATATCCCCAGTCCCGAATTAGACGGCAGCCCATCGCCGCAAGAGTGGCGTACAGCTTATCCGGACCTCCTCCGGCAGCACGGAAGCCGCGTTTCCGCGTTTCGTCCCAACGGGGAGGCACCACAATATTTCCCGCTCCAAGATTGACGGAGACACAGAAATCCCGATTCAAATCAATCGGACGGGGAACATAACGACCGATCACGGCAAAGTATCCTTTATACGATCCTGGAATCGAATTCACGGAGTTCTGAATGCAATATGCCCCGAACCGCTTTGCCGGATATTGAAACACCGGAAGTTGAGTCACGCCCGGCTTCAGAGAGAGTTCTCCCAGCGGGAAACGTTCGATATTTTCCCCATCAACAGCTTCCGGAGAATTCCCGCGGTGTTCCGTCCGAATGCTCAGCTCCAGAGGGATCTTCTGCGTCTTCCCTGTATAATTCACTGCGGTCAGACGGATTGAGCAGTTTGTCCGTCCCTCGTCTCCGATAAAATAGTTCTGTTCCGGGAGCGAAGCAATCTCTATCGAGGAGCTCGGGATCCAGTCTGCAACTTCACCTCTTCCCATCTGCATGTTGTCCAGCCAGAGAGCTGCGCCTTTTTCCTTTGTCCCATGGCAGGATTTCAGCCCGACGACATACCACGGGCTTCTCCGTTTCCCGGAGGTCCGGAAGTTCAGGGAATAACGTTTCCACGATCTGCCGACAGAAAATGTTTTCTGTTTCGCATCCCATTGATCGTAGACCGATGCGGAAAGAATCGACAGCGCAACCGGATAATTTTCCCGTTCTGCCTTCATCCATACGGAAAATGTATATTCTGTATCCGGCCTGAGCTGAAGTTCCGGAGTCATCAGCAGCACCGTTTCCGAAAAACGGTTGGGAATGCAGAGGGAGAATTCTCCTGCCATCCGTTCTTTGGAATCTGCAAATGCACCTTCATAGATCAGTCCGGCGTTCGTATCCGGCCGCAGGTATTTGATACATTGAAATCCGGCATTTCCGAGTTCAAAACCACCGTTGAAAATCAGGTTTTCCGCGGCAAAGAGTCCCGGGAGAAGGAAAAACAGAAAAATACAGCTCAGTGTTTGTTTTCGCATGAGATTGTCTCCTTGTTATTTTTGAGGAATCCAGCATGGATCGGTTGCGGAGAAGCGCTGTCCGAGCCGACAGGCTGTCACATGACCGTCTTTGAACAGGAAATTCGCCCGATTCCGATGATTTTCGTAGGCAATCCGATTTGGCTTTGTCTGATTGTTCATGTAATTATCGTAATTATTTGAATACCAGATTGCTGCGCTGTACGAACTGCCGTATTTTGTGCCTTCCCAGAGAAAAAGGGGCCCTTCTGTCAGAATGATACTTCCATTGGCAATCGCACTGTATTTCCGGAATGCAAAGGACGAATTCTCCATATACCAGACTCCGCCCTTCTGATTTCCAGAGGAGTTGTTCAAGCCCTGAACCATCCGATAGGATGTCCTGTAGAAGCTGGCTCCTTCCAGAAGAGAGGCTTCGGGACAGAGATAGGCCCCCCGGATAGATCTCTGGTCAACCCCCGGAACAAAAGCAGCTGTCGGCGATTTGCCAAGCAGAAGCAGAGGGATATCCCGCTGAGAACATCCGTTTTGATAGTTTTCCACACAGATCGGCGGCCAGTCATCATTTTCATCCACATACATGATAAACAGTTGGCCGATGGATTTAAGATTTCCCGCACATAGAATCGATCGGGCTTTCCCCCTTGCCGAATTCAGTGCCGGAAGAAGCAGTCCTGTCAGAATCGCGATCACGGCAATCACGATCATGAGTTCTACCAGACTGAATTTGACTGATTTTATTTGTCTGTTCATTCATTTTCTCCTGTTTAGAGGACCTCTATCAATAGCTTTTTGAAAGAAATCCCGTTTATTTATGTCTGAAAATCTCCGAATGAGATTTTTCAGAGTTGTCATTTAGAGGTTGCCTTTACTTTTGCAATTTCCCGAAAAGATACGGAAAACGGCAGCCCGCGGCAGCGGAATGCCGTCTGTGCTCAAGGCTTCTTCCTGTACGACGTCACCGCTTCTCCGTTGTGCGGGGAATACGCTTTCAGCCACAGCCCTCCGGATGGATTTTCAAACGCCTTTTGCCCGAAAAGCGGTCCGCATGACGTGCTCAGGACCAGGGCGATTTCAACCTCTCCGCTCCGCTGTTCCGGAAAAATCCAGCGGAAGGGATTGCGGATGCGGCGGCCAAGCGATTCCCCGTTGATGAACAGTTCCGCGCAAAGACCGTTTGTTTCAGCCCGAATGGCGTCGGTTCCGGCGGGAAGCCGCACTCTGCGGGACAACTTCAGGCGTCCGGCATACCCGAACAACCCCTCGCCGCCGTTCCGGTAAACGGAAAGATGTTTTTCCGCCGTTCCGGCAAATCTTCCGGTCAGAAACACGGCAGGGAGATACGGATAATCCGCCGTGTCATGAACGAGTGTCAGGACATGCTCTCCTCTTGCAAGCGAGAATGGTTCCGTTTCAAGATAGAGTTCCCGGAAGCCTTGCGGAAGGGAGGCACATGGCTTCTCCGCGCAAACGTTCCGTCCGTCCAGCAGAATCTCCACCGGTTCGCCGCAATTCCGGATGCACAGGTGCAGTTCCGGCAAATCCTCTTCAAGGGTGAACACGCATTTTTTATCTGCGAAATCGCCGCGCATGGTGTTTGGAGAGTCAAGCGTGATTTCCCATCCGTCCTCCGGGAGGTCAAAAATGTTTTCCGGCGTCTTTTCCGGAAGTGCGGCGGGGTCGTAAATGTAAAAGCCGGCTGCATACAGATGAAACGGTATCGTTTTCCCACCGGTTTTCAGAATCAGATTTCGTTCCCTTCCCGAAAGATTGAATACAAGCGCCGAGCCGTCCTCATAGCGGCGCAGAAAAATCTTACGGGCAAGAGTACCGTCGTTTTCACAGACGGTCAAACTCCGGGGAAGCCTGTCCAGCAGATCGCTGTAAAGCACACTGAAATCAAAATGTTCCGTCCGGGAACGCTCTTCACGCAAAATACCTTTTGCACACTGAATCACGACGTCCGCATCCGTCGGCTCATCGGGCAGAATCAGCCGCCAGCCGAGCTGGACGTCCGACAGATGCCGCAGCAAATCCGTCAGCGGTTCAGGTTCATACGGGTAACGGACCGCAACTTCGCAGACTCTTTTTTTCCGAGCCCATTGTGCGGCGGTTTTGGCCTCCGTCCCCAGCTCGCGGAACGCCTCGTGCCATGGCTGAGTTTCGCTCAGAGGGTTGAAATACGATGTTTTTTCCGCATTGCCGCGCATTTCAGTCTGAGCGACGGCAAGAAGATAGCGGTCTATTCCGAATGCCGCGCAAAACCAGATTCCGGTGCACATTTTTTCAAGCGTCATGTCACAGGGTCCGAGCGCAAAGAGCTCGGCCATTCCGCCCCGGTTTCCCCGTTTTTCAATTGCGTACATTCCCGTTCCGAACGTAAGATATTCCTGTTTCTCGTGCAGAAGAGGAGTGAAAATGTCATCGATTCCGGGGAATGAAAAACCGCTCAGAACTTCAAGGATGTGTCCATTGCAGTTGAGCGCGGCGGATGCGCAGTATTCATTCATCAGATGTCCGGTCAGGAGCATGCCGCGTTCCGCGCACCAGCGCGAAAGGCGTTCCGAATACGATGCACGGAACCGTTTCGCGATCAGCCGGTTGCAGGGAGGCTGATAGAATTCGCTTCCCGTATGCAGTCCGCGTAAAATATCCTCGCGAAGTTCGCCTCCGGTCAGCTGCCGGTACTCCTCCTCCAATCCGTTGTAATACGGAATCATGCGAACATATCCCGCCTTCCAGAGTTCATTTCCGAAGAATGCGATGTCCGGCTCGTCTGAAAAGAAACCCTTTATCAAAGATCCGAAGTAGCGCCCCAAGCGCTTTTCATAGCGTTCATGCGTCAGGCGGATGAACGCGTTCACGGCGTCTGGGTTGAAAAGATCCGCCATCCGGTCGCCCCGCCGGATGAGAATCTCATATTCTCCCTGCGAGGTTTCTTTTATGCAAAGCGCCTGAATTGCAAAGTCCGGATTTTCGCGAAGCACGGCACCGTCGCAGGTTCCGCTGGGCCAGTTTTTCTCGTCATAAATCCAGATGGAGGTGAATCCGAGCGCAGCGGCGTCTTCACAGATCCATTCGCATCGGTCGAGCCACGCTTCGGACATGTATTCCAGCTCGAGGCCGCTTCTTGGATAAATCATGAACTGGGAGACACCGACGGATTTCCATTTCTTCAGACGTTCAAACAGAAATTCGCGGGACGGCGCGCCTGTAATGGCGGCCATGGGAATCAGCGGACATTCTTTATTGCGGTTCATTTGTCTGCAGGCCTTTCATTTTCAAAAAAGATTCCGGCGAATCCGCCGGAATCCGTGTGACTCAGGAGCAGCTGACTGTCGAAACTGTCGGCATAGGAGTGTGCGGTCAGCGCAGTCTGTTTCAGGTTGGAAAGAGAGCTGATGGCGAGTTCCTTCTCCCGCGCACTGTTCAGCGCCGGAAGCAGAATCGCCGCAAGAATTGCGATGATTGCGACAACTATCAGCAATTCGACAAGAGAGAAATTCCTGCTTGAAAGCTTCTTCATGCTCATTTTATTTCTCCTCACGTTTTAATGCCGGAGCTCGTCTCCGGGTTGTTTTTATTGTGCGGCAAGCTCCGCCGCTCGACGAAGCATCCCGACTTTTTCTTCCCGCCGCAGCCTGTTCCAGCTGCTGTCCGGACCGGAAAGAGCAAGCGCGGCGACCACATGCCCCTCCTCGCCGAGCAATGGAATCGCAATGGAAGAGACCCCCTGTACAGATTCATCATGCACTTCCGCAAACCCAATCGCTTCCGTTTCTTCGCAGAGAGCCGCAAGAGCTTTTTCCGAAAGCGGATTCTTGCGGGAGCTTATCTCCCGGCAAATCCGTTTGTACAGACGTCCCCGCTCCTTTTTCGAAAGAGCCGCAAGCAAAACTCGACCGCTGGCCGTCGAATGCAACTCATCATACCAGCGCTGCTGCGGAATGTAGGGCTCTGTCTGCGACGGATCCTGCATGATGATGCAAAGCATTCGATCATTTTCAATCACACCCGCAAATGCGACATATCCGGTTTCTGCGACAAGCTGCTTGACTGGTGCGGCAAGCCTCGCGCGCAATGCGCCCCAGCGATCCGCATAGCTCCCGAGGTAGATGCAGCGCGCCCCCAGACGGTAATTCCGCTTGCAGTCCTGTGATACATATCCCCTCCGGTACAGAGTCCGCAGCAGGTTGTTCGCCGACTGGATGGAAATCCCCATTTCCTCTGCGATGACGCTGTTGGAAACGCTCTCCTTCTGTCTGGCCAGAAACTCCAGCAAATCAAATGTCCGATCCACAATCTGTATCATGAAACATTCTCCATTTGACATCTAATATACAACATTATTTTATTTTTGTCAAGCCGCTCTTAAAAAAATTCCGGATCGTTCTTTCAACTTTACAACGCGCAATTGTTTTTGCGGCCGGTGAATTGATCTTGCAGCCTGTGAAATCGTCTCCATACAAAATATAAACGCAACCTTGAGGATGAAGACCTCGTATGAGCATTTGCGGAACATTGTCTTGCCGGACTGAAGGTTTCCGCAGAGGATCGCAATGCAACGGAGGAATTTGTTCAGCGAAGAGTCGTGTCGGCGCGAAACGCACCGGCAAGAGGGGGAGAGTCAGGTTGGCGATACGGAGTTTTTGCAACGCTATGATCTGTGAAAGCGGAAGACTCCGTCGGCAGAAGCTCTATGAGAGCGTTTCGATGGGTGGAACCGGAAAATTTTGTCTGAATACAAAAAAACTCCGCAGCAAAAGGGGAGATTGTGCGGAGTTTTTTCCGATGCGACCGGAAAAGCGTCAGTGATCCGTATCCACAGGGAAAGCAGGAACGGGGGTGACTGCCGGAGCAACAGGCGCAGATGCCGGCTGCGGGGTGACTGCCGGAACCGGATTTGCATCACGATATTCCAGAGCATTCATGTAGACGCGTGCTTTGTCGCGTTCGGAAAGGGTTCCCCAGACGCGAAGCATCGCAATCGTGATCGGATCGTTCGTGTCGCGGGCCGTGCAGTCTGCAACGGAGCAGGTCTGTTCAGGGGCGGACGTCAGATTGACGATCGCTCTTCTGTTGCGCGGACTGATTTTTCCGCCTTTGTTCCAGTTCGTCAGCGTGTTCTGGGTCACCCCGAGCTGACGTGACACCTGAGTCCAGGAGAGGTGATTCTCTTCCATGTAGTTCCTCAGGACGTCGATGAGGTTCTTGTCGTTCATTTTTTTTTGCCCTCCATAAAATTGGGATAACAATGTAACACACAAATGCTTACAAGTCAAGAGCCTGTTTTCCGGTTTGTTCATTTTTTCTGAAAAAATATCATTTTTTCGATCAAATGACAAAAGGAAAAGCTCCTTTCCCCGCATTTGTGGGAAACACACGTAATCCTGTTGGCTTTATATAAAAGGGCAGACAGCGTTTTTCGTTGTTTTGTTCAATGTTTTTCCCCGGAGAATAAAAAATACTCTAACTTTTTTATTCGAATGTTTTGAGTGTAAACCGGGGATTGCTTTATTGCTTTTTGGTAATGTTGGTGTTCGGTTTTATAAAAATTTAAGTTGTTTCATGGAAAAGTTTTTTCGGAAGGTCTGAAAACAAAACATCCGCTCCGCCTGCCGGGGAGGGAGCCCGGCTGTTGCGTCTCCGTTTTCCCCTATTCCGCGATAATTTTTTAAAATCCGCTTTTCATTTGCGGAAAGCATGATATATTATCATCGGAAATCTATCAACACAACTAAACCAAGGTGTATAAGGTGTATTATGACGACTCCAAAGTATAAGAGTCCCGCACGCATTCCGCTGAAAAAACGGGATTGGATCGAAGGAGAGCTGACTCATGCTCCCGCCTGGTGCTCCGTCGATCTGCGCGACGGCAATCAGGCTCTTCCCATGCCTATGAATCCTGCGAAAAAACTTGAATATTTCAAACTTCTTGCCGATATCGGATTCAAGGAAATCGAAGTTGCCTTCCCTTCCGCGTCGCAGGATGATTTTGAGTTCACCCGCGAGCTGATCGAGCACAATCACATTCCCGGAGACGTCCGCATCAGCGTTCTGACCCAGATGCGGGAATCCCTGATCCGCCGCACTGTCGAATCCCTCAAGGGAGTTCACTCCGCCGTGCTTCATGCGTACATTGCAACCTCCGATCTGCACGGTCAGATCGTTTTCGGCAAATCGCGCGAGGAGATCAAGCGGATGGCGGTCGAGGGAACCAAACTCATCCGCCGTCTTGTGGAAGAGGCGGGAATGAAGGATGTGATCGGATATGAATTCTCCCCCGAGGAGTTCACGGACAGCGATATCGACTTCGTCGTTGATCTCTGCATTGCGGTCAAAGAGGCGTGGGGCAAGTCTGAAAAGCGCGACTTCATCCTCAATCTTCCCGCGACCGTCGAGCGGCGTCCGCCGTGGCACTACGCGGATATGATCGCCTATTTCATTCAGCGTTATCCGTATCTGGACGAAACCACGGTCAGCGTGCATTCGCACAACGACCAGGGGTGCGCCGTCGCCGCGACCGAGATGACTCTGCTCGCGGGCGCGGAACGCGTCGAAGGCACTCTGTTCGGACACGGCGAGCGCACCGGCAATGTGGATATTGTGACGCTTGCGCTGAATCTGAAGGCTCTCGGCATTGAGCCGAATCTGGACTTCTCCAATCTTCCGAAAATAGCGAAGGCTGTCGAGGAGGCAAGCGGAATTGAGGTGCATCAGCGTCATCCGTATGCGGGACAGCTGGTGTTCACCGCTTTCTCCGGTTCGCATCAGGACGCCATCCGCAAGGGATTCGAAAAGCGCGAAGAGGCGCAGAAGCTCTTCGGCGTGGGTTGGAAAATGCCGTACCTGCATATCGACCCGGCGGATGTCGGGCGTTCCTACGAGAAACTCATCCGCATCAACAGCCAGTCGGGCAAGGGCGGAATCGTCTATGTGCTTGAGCACGATTACGGGCTGCATCCGCCGAAAAATATGCACCCGCAGATCGGCGAAGCGGTTCAGCGTTACACGGATCAGAAGGGGGACGAGATTGACGCTTCCGAGCTTATCAAGGTGTTCCGCGAGGCGTTTATCGACGTGCGGGGGCCGCTGAAGCTGCTCCGCTACACGCGCGTTCCGACCGATGAAACGGGAGACAATCCCACGGTCAGAGTCCGTCTCATCCTTGCGGTCAACGGGCGGAGCATGGAGATCGAAGGCGCCGGAAACGGTCCGCTTTCTGCGACGGTTCATGCGATCCGCAATGTCGCCGGTCTCTATGATTTCGTGCTGGAGGACTTTTCGGAGCGTACGCTCGGCGGAACGGCCGATGCGAAGGCGATTGCGTATGTCGGAATCCGCCGCAAACGCGACGGCGCGCTGTTCTACGGCGCCGGCGAGCACTCCAACATCGACCAGGCCGCGGTTCAGGCGCTCGTCACGGCGCTCAACAAGGCAATGAACGACGACGGAAAAGTCAACGGCTGAAAATGAAGAAGCACAGCACCATCCTTGTTATTCTGACGATAATAGTGCTCGTTCATGCGGTGATACTGTTTTCCTGCATGTATTCCGAGGCGGGTGCTCTTCCGGAATCTGAGGCAAAGGGGCCCGCGGTTCCGGAGAAACCCGTTCCGGGGGGCAATATGGATAATGCGGACGCCGCCAGCCTTCCGGTCATCAATCCGGTCGTACTGGATCCCGCGCCGTCCGTTTCCGCGGACGCGTCCGCGCAGAACGCAGTTCCTCCGCCGGAAATTCCGTACGATCCGCATTTCGGCGAGCCGTTCGAATACCGCTATGCGGTGCAGGGGAACATCGCGTCGCTTCCGGGCAGTGTCAGCGCATCGTCGGGAATTCTTGTGGATCTGAATACGCGGAACGTTCTCTGGGCGAAAAACGCGCGGAACGCCTATCCGATCGCCTCGATGACGAAAATTATGACGTGTCTGCTTGCCTATGAAGATATTCTTGCGGGCAAATATTCGCTGGATACTCCGGTGAAAGTCACCGCGGCGGCGTCGCGGATCGGCGGGAGCCAGGTGTATCTGGACCCGCGCGAGACTTTCAAGCTCGGGGAACTGATGAAGGCGACGTCGATCAAGAGCGCGAACGATGCGGCGTATCTGATTGCGGAATTCATCGGCGGGGGGGCGGTGCGGCCGTTTGTCGACCGTATGAACGCCCGTGCCCGTGAACTCAAAATGGCGAACACCCGTTTTTACAACCCGAACGGACTGCCCGGCAAAGCGGCGAAGCAGGACAATGTGTCGAGCCCGGAGGGAATGGCGCGTCTCGCGGAGGTGACGCTCCGCCACAAACAGCTGATGGACTGGGCGTCGACCCGTCTGGACACCTTTCGCGAGAAGGGGCAGAAGGGCTATATGATGATCAAGAACCACAACTATCTTCTTCCGGGATCTTCGGAAGCCGCGCCGGGAGTGGATGGGCTGAAAACCGGGTTTATCAACCGCTCGGGGTTTTGTCTGACGGCGACCTGTCTGCGCGACGGACGGCGCATGGTCGCGGTTGTTACGGGATATCCGCGCCGCCGCGACCGCGACATGTTTGTGCGTCGGCTTCTGGACTGGGGATATGCCCGCGCCGCGGATCCTGCGGCGGCTCTGAAGCGTGACCGCACGCTCCCCGCGGTGAAACCGCAGCCGAAAAAGACGTCTCTGCAGAAGAACGCCGTTCAGAAAAAGCCGGTGCAGAAGAAAACTGCGCAACCGAAAAAAACGGTGCAGAAGAAGGCTCCGGCAAAAAAAGCGCCGACGCAAAAACGGAAAAAAGCGAATTGAGAGATTCCGGGAAGGAAAATCTGAATTTTGGAGTCTTTCTTCAAAAAAAAGATGAAAAAAACGGAAAAAGGATTTGAATCTCCTGATTTTAATGTTATTGTTTCAGGAGATTCATATTTTTGTTTCATGAACCCCGGGCGGGATTTTCCGGCTCCGGAAGCAAAGGGAGAAATGGTTGAATGGATGAATATGTGATTCAGACGGAGGGGCTGTCAAAGTGCTACCGTCACTGGTTTTCGCGCGGTCCGAAGGCTTTGGACAACCTCTCGATTTCTGTTCCCCGCGGCTCCGTGTTCGGATTTCTAGGACCGAACGGGGCCGGAAAAACAACGACGATCAAGATTCTGATGGATCTGATCAAGCCCACCGAAGGCTCTGCGACCGTGCTCGGGAAACCCGCGTACGATGTCGAAGTCAAAAAACGCATCGGTTTTCTGCCCGACTCCCCCGCATTCAGCAAACAGCTGACCGCGCGCGAATTCCTTTCGATTTGCGCAAAACTCCTGCGCATTCCCTCCAACGTCCGCAATGAAACGATTGACGAGACGCTTCAGACGGTTAAAATGGCGGATCACGCGAAGGAGAAACTCGGTTCGTTTTCGCGCGGCATGCTCCAGCGTATCGGCGTGGCGCAGGCTCTGCTCAACAAACCGGAACTGCTGATTCTCGACGAACCGCTCCTCGGACTCGACCCTTATGGACGCCAGGAGTTCAAGCAGATCATCATTGAACAGCAGAAAAAGGGAACTAGCGTGTTCTTCAGCAGCCATATTCTTTCCGATGTGGAGGAGATCTGCGACCGGATTGCGATTCTGAAGAAGGGGCATCTGCTCTGCACCGGAAAGCTCGATGACCTGCTCGCGGCATCCGGAATCAACGTCGTGATCGCCCCGGGAGCGGACAAGGTGTTCCGCGAACTCATGGTCGATGCCGAGGGCAGCGTGAAGAACCCCGACGGCGGCTGGACGCTTCAGTTCCCGCACCACGCGACGCACATCAAGGACCGCGTGGAGGAGCTCAAGAAGGAATTCCCCGACGCCGTGACGCTTTCCGCGTCGCGTGAGAAACTGGAGGATTTCTTCTTCCGCACGGTGGAAAATGCAAATGTTTAATTACAATACCGAAACCAACAAAAACACAAAAAAGGAGACGTTATGAACGAAATCATAACAATCGCCAGCGGCACCTGGAAAAACGTGCTGCGCATGAAAGTCGTGTACTTTCTCATCTTCTGTGCACTGGTCCTCGTCGCCAGCGCCGTCAACTACGACGTCCTCTCCATGGGACTCCACAAAGAGTTGATGATCGACGTCGCTCTTGTGCTCAACTCCATCGCCGCGCTGCTGGTGGTGATCTCGCTGACGTTCGAGATCCCGAAGGAGCTGCGCGAAGGCGTGGCTTCCACCCTGCTGGCAAAGCCGCTGGGCCGCTTCCAGTATCTGCTGGGCAAGATGATCGGCTGCATGGTTACGGGCGCGGTGATCTGCGCGCTGATCGCGGTCGGTTCGTTCATTGTCTTCAACGTTGCGTTCGGCCAGCGCGTTGATGTCGCAATGTTCCAGTCCCATCTGCTTGTCATTCTGGCTCTGATTCCGATGTCGGCGCTCGGCGTGCTGTTCGCGGTGATTCTGCCGGAAGTGATTGCCCCGATCATCACGGTCGTGGTCGTCTGGTTTGCGTTCTCGACGAAATGCCTCGCGAACATCTGGGGCGTTTACGGCGGACTTCTTCCGGACCTTGACCTCTTCAATTTCAAGGCGAACGCGGTCTACCAGGTTAATATTCCGTGGATGTACGTTCTGCTCGTTGCGGTGTGGGGGATCTGCTATGCGGCATTCGCTCTCTCCCTCGCCAGCATTGTCTTTGAACGCAAAGACATCAAGTAATAAGGAGCATCAGAATGAAAAGACTTCCGATTTACATTGTCGTTATGATCGCGGCTTTTATTGCAGCTTCCTTCCTTTCCGCGAAGCTGAATAAGGAGCAGCTCAAATTCGCCCCGGAAAAGGCGACTCTTTCCGGCACCCCGATCGCGGGCTTCCACAAGTTCGCTTCCGACGTCCAGTGGATGCGCCTGGTCAATTATCTCGGCTCTCTCCAGACGGTTGATGAATCCAACGTAGGAGATGTTTCCGCGAAACTGCAGGAACTCATCGGACTCGATCCGAATCTTGAAAAGATTTACAAGGACGGAGCTCTGCTGATTTCCATTGCGGATCCCGCGAAGACCATCGAATTTCTCGACACCGCCTGCAAGAACGAATATCTCAAGAACAACTGGCAGATTCCGTTCTACGCCGGCTATGTCATGATGCACAACGCCAAGCCCGCCAACTACGACGAGGCTGTCCGCTTCTTCGAAATGGCGATGAAGCGTTCCGGCAGCGACAGCGGGGCAAACTATGTCGTCAGCAGCTTCTTCCGCGCCAAAGCCAAAGGCCTTGTCCAGAAGAACATCATAAAGGATGAGCGCGTCGCTCTGCTCCAGGTTCTCTTTGAAGAGTGGGAAAAGAATCAGAAGAGCGGAGCCGAGAGCGGCGGACGCGACTCCATCTACAATCAGAACCTCAACGACCGTCTGATCAAGGCCCTGAAAGACGTCAAGGTCGCTTCCGACGACTACGCGCCGACCGTCGAGGGCAAGGCTCTGGCCGACAAGGTCATTGCCCGCGTGTTCGACAAAGCGCACATCTGCTCCAGCTGCACAGCCGCGTATGCGGCGGGCGAGAAGTTCTGCGCCTCCTGCGGCAAACCGGTTCAGGTTTGGGGACTCTGCAAAGTCGCCGCCTGCAAGGCTCCGCTCAAGGGCGGTTCCGCAGCCTTCTGCAGCACCTGCGGAGCAAAGCAGAACTGATGTTTTCCAGGAAGAAAACAGTTACGCGTCACAGAACCGCCACCATTGCGATGGCGGCGGTTCTGGTCGTCTCCCTTGCCGGATATTTTATTTCCGAAAAGGTTCTCCGCACCGCGATGCTCAAGCCGATCAAGCGCGAAAAAGTCGATTTCTCCAAAGTTCTCGACTGGCTGCCGCCCAAAGCGAAGGCCGAGCTCGAATACCGCGCCCGCTATCTTGATCTCCGTCAGAAATACGACGAAGCGCAGAGCAGGGAGGAGAAGCTGCGCACCGCCTATGCTCTCGCCTGTCACACCCGCGACATGGACGAGCACAATTCTCTTATGCTTCAATTTATCGACAATCCCGCGTATGCCGGGATGAGGAATCTTCATGAACCTTATGTGCGGATGCTTCGCGACCCGAAGAATCCGAAAGCTATTTCCGTTCAGAAATATTATGAATTCATCAATACCCTGACCGATCCCGAACAGATTTACCTTGCGTGGCGCGACGGGCGCGACCGTCTCGGACGTCTCGGTCTGCGCAATCTGCATATCGTTCACGCCGAATTTCTTCTTCCGCTGCTCGACAGGCCGGAGGACAGCTATTTCTTTCGCGAATACGCCTGGCAGTTCGAGAATCTGAGGAACAACGCAAAACGCATCGCGAACGACATCGACAAGCGCGTCGCCCGTCAGATTGCCAATCCCGGTGAAGCGGAATACGGAGCGCGCATGAGAAAAGCCGCGCAGAAGGCCGAACAGTACCGCCTGTTCATTATCCGCAGCTGGAGGACTTACAACAGTCTGGCGGATTACCGCAAGGCGCTTGACCGCCGTGCCGCCTATGAAAAGACCGCTCCGGAAAAGAAACTGGATGCCGCAATTGCTCTGCTGCGTCAGGATCGTACGCCGTCCGTCCGCCGCGCCGTGGTCGATGCGCTCCGCAAAGACCCGAAGTTCCGCGCCGACCCGAAGATGGCGACGCTTTACGCACTGCTTGCGGATGACGTGGTTTTCGTCGATAAAGTGCTGCATCCGTATCTTGAGTCGGCGAAGGATCCGGTTGTGGTCTATCGCACGTGGAGGGAAGTCTGCAAGAGGGTCAATGCCGCCTCGCTTTCCGCGCACGGGAAACTGGATGTGCTGCTTCCGCTGATGAGCATTCCGCTTGAAAAGATTCCTTTCCGGGATTATGAAGCCGTTTACGAACTGATTGAGCGGTGCGCGATTTTTGAAAACGACCGGGACCTTGTTTCCCGTGTCCGGGAGCGTCTTGCGGAACTGAAAAAGAAACCGTCGTATTACCGCTGGAGCAATGAGCGGAAGAAACAGGAGGCAAAATAAATGTGGGCGATTGCACAGTTTTCCCTTTTGAAAATGCGTGAATCGGCGTTTTACATGCTGATGATTGTCGCCGCGGTGATCTGCCTGTTTACGAACTCCGCCGACCCGGTGACGGAGCAGGTGGCGCGCGGATCGCTCTTTTCCTATGCGTTTTCCGGAAGCTCCGGCGCCCCCTCGATTGCGATGGGATCCTGCGTCGCGCTGATTATCAGCATTCTGATTTCCTCGTTCTATGGGTCTTCGGAGATCCCGTCGGATATCAGTTCGGGCGTGATTCTGATTATTCTTTCCAAGCCGGTGGGACGGCTCCGCTATCTGGCGGGCAAATACACCGCAATCGTGATCATGGCGTATGCGATTTTCATTTTTCTCCAGCTCGTGCTGTTTGCGTCGAGTAAATTTTTCGGTTTCGGCGTGATTCCGTACAACTCCATGGAGATGGCGTTTCGGCAGCTGATTCCCGCGCTGATTCTGCTGCCGCTGATCGCGGCGAACATCGCGTTTTCGATAGTCACCGGGGCGCTGGGAGCGATGATTTTCACCGCGCTGTACCTGATTTTCTGCGTGGTGATGGCGTTTCTGCCGCTTGCAATGTCGCTTTTCCCGGACGGCATGATTCCGTTCGCGGATACGCTGCTGTTCGCGGTTCACTACATGTTTCTGAATCCGCTGTTTTACTTCCACGACATGGCGGTCGGCACGGAACCGCTGATTGCGCTGGTCTGCTATTCCGTCTCTGTCACGGCGCTGTTCCTGCTGCTTTCCGTCTACATGCTGTTTACGACGGATCTGAACACGAACACCCGTTGACGATGACGGAGACCGTTTCGCAAGAGGATTCGCCTGCACGGCAGATCCTCCGCCGTTTTTTCGTGAACCGCAGCGCCGTGTTCGGGCTTGTCCTGGTTGTTTTGATGCTGGCGGTCGCGGTGTTTGCCCCGCTGCTCGCCAATGAACGTCCGCTTCTGGCCGTTCTTCACGGCTCCTGGAGTTTCCCTGCATTCCGCGGACTCTTTACGACCCGCAGTCCGGAAGTGTTCATCGAGCTGGGGTTCAATGCGCTTCTGCTTTATGTTCCGGCCGTCATTCTGATCCTGTGGATTTTGAGGGGAAAACCGCGCATCTGGAAAAGTGCCGGACTTTTGACGGGAGCAATTCTGATTTTGACGGTTTTTGTTTTTCAACCCGTCAAATTTGACGGAACGGACTGGCGGAGCGAGTCGGCGCGCATCCGTTCGGAGGGGGGATTCGTGCTCAATGCTCCGGTTCCGTACGGACCGTTCGAGACGATCGGCACTCCGTACGAGCCTCCGTCAAAAGCGCATTGGTTCGGGGTTGACCACTCGGGGCGCGACGTGGCGGCGCGGATGATTTACGGCGCACGCGTTTCGACCGCCGTCGGTTTTCTTGCAACGGCGATTTCGATGCTGATCGGCACTTTTCTCGGACTTTTCGCCGGATACCGCGGGGGCCGGACGGACCTGCTGGTGATGCGTCTCGTTGAGATCGTGATCTGTTTCCCGACCTTTCTGCTGCTGCTGATTCTGATGTCGATAATGCTGGACTACGACTGTCGTCAGTCGATTCTGCTGGTGATTCTGGTGATCGGTTTTACGGGCGGCTGGCCCGGGCTGTGCTGTCTGGTGCGCGGGGAGACTCTGAAACAGCGGGCGATGCCGTACATTTCCGCGGCGGAAACGCTGGGGGTGCCGACGCGGCGGATTCTGTTTCTGCATCTTCTGCCGAATGTTTCGGGGCCGATTTTTGTGACGTTTACCTTCAATGTCGCGGGAGCGATTCTTGCGGAAAGTTCGTTGAGTTTTCTCGGCTTCGGGGTTCAGGATCCGGCGGCGAGCTGGGGGGAGCTGCTGCGGCAGGCGTTTCCCGATCCGGTGTCGTACTGGCATCTCACGCTCTGGCCGGGACTCGCGATTTTTCTTGCGGTCTGCGCGTTCAATTTCGCGGGAGAGGGGCTCCGGAAGGCCGTTTCGCCGGAATAATAAGAGATTTATCGGAGAAAAACCTCTTTTTCGCTCTTCCTGGGGGTTGCCAAAAACGGGTTTATGTGGTATAATATATGAAAGTGTAACTTTAACAATCGCAATGTTTTATTGGCAGACAAGGTTGCGATGAATTTTTCAGAACAGGGTAGAGACATGAATCGTATTTATTGCACGACAGCGTTGCTTGCCGCGGCGCTTCTCGTTTTTCCGACGGGACTTTCCGCGCAGGCAAAAAAGAACACGGCTGTGAAGCCGGTTGGCATGAGAATCAAATATACGCCGCCCTCTTCCGATAAGACGCTTGCAGTCTCCTTTGCGAAGTATGATTTTATCGAACGCGTGCTTCGCGCTCATATCGTGGCCGGCGAGGATATCTGGAACAAGGACGTCGCCAATACGATTCTGGGAGACGTCGCGACGGAGATCCCGTTCAAACCGTCCGCCCCGCTTGACAAGCGTACCAAGAAGGAACTGCGCCTTGCGGCGGAACGGAAAATCTCGAAACAGTTTCCCAAGTCGCTCGCCCAGTACAAGAAGGAGCTGACGGAGGAGGCGCAACGGCGTTTCACTCATTACAGTCTGCGCGACAATATCCGCATCCGCTACCGCCGCGGACCGCACGTCTACCAGGTTTCCGGAATCTACTACTCGCTCTCGCCGGACCGCCGGGTCGTGCGGATCGGGAGCCGCGTCATTCCCTATATCGACGTGCTTCCGGAGGATCAGGAGAAGATCGACATTCAGGTCTGCGAAGCCAAGCGCGCGGATTTCGTCAACATCCGGTATGAGGATTACCGCCAGCGTCGCCGCGATGCCTTCATGCGTGCGTTCAATGAGATTCAGGATGCACAGGATAACGCCAATGAAAAGGCGGGTTACATCAGCTTCCTCGACCGCTGGTACACGGCGGAGGAACTCACATGGCAGAAGATCAACACCGAGCGTCAGAAAATTTCAGCGGAGGCCAGGAACGGCAAGGACGCCGCCGAACTTCTTGTGTTCGACACCCCGGACGAGAATGCCCTGAGAGAGAAAATCAAAGAGAACAAGAAAAATGTCGCCGAGCTTTCCGGAGTGGATTCCGACCAGGGATACGCTTCCGCATTCTGGGGGTTCACGCGCGGTGAAGCGCGGCTCGCGCTCAAGTTCGACAACTTCAGCCCGATGGCGACAAAGGAGTTCGACTATTTTGTCACGCCGAACCGCCAGATCCGGAATGTGCAGTTCGACTACATCAACAACCGCCTTTCCCGCGTCATCATCTTCTACATGCGCGTGAATTTCAACGACTATGAGAAGCTGAAGGAACAGTATTCCGCAATCTATGGCGAGGATGATTTCAAGCGGGCGTTCCCGCGCGATCCGGGCAACCGCAACCGCCTCCGTCCGCACACGTGGACCGGCAAGACAACGGTGGTTCATCTATCCATCAACTTCAATGAAGAGGAAGACATCATCAGCGGAGTGACGGTTGTCAAGGAGAAAGTCGGCGCATACAACGCGAAGACGACACTGGTGAAGGAGCTTCAGAAGAAATAAAGGCGGCCGATCCGTCGTTTACCGGGGCTTCCGTTTCGAGTTTTTTGAGCGGAAGTCCTGAATTCTTTTCGGGGGCTCGAATTTCGGAATGATTCCGCGGCGCGGCTGCTTTACCACGACCGATACGGTGTTGGGTTCCCCCGCCCGGACCTGGAATGAGGTGACGATGGGGCTGTCGTGGTTCACGAGACACGCGGGCGATTTGTCGCGTCCGCCGTCGATGTAAAACTCGGCGCGATGCTGCAGAATCCATTTGTCGGGGCGGTATATTTCCGGCTGGCGTTCGGAATAGCCGGAGAAGTCTCCGTTTTCGAGGAGTTTGCCGTTGAGACGGACTGAATCGACCATGACCCAGGGGCGCAGTTCATCTTCCTTGCGCCAGAGTCCGCTGATGCGGATCCAGACTTCGCCGGAGCGGTTGGGAACGAACGTGACGGAGTATTCGGTCCATTCTTCGCGCAGCGGTTCTTTGCCTGCGGCGGTGATGGCGAAGCGCGCATCCTCGCGGTACCAGCTGGAATTGTGGACATTGGATTCCTTCTGCGGAAGCCCTTTGAGGACAATGCGGTTCGGAATGGCGTTGATGTCGAGCCGGAAATAGGAGCGGTTGTCCTTTTCCGGAATTTTGTTCTGTGCGCCGAGCAGAGCGGCGCAGCAGAGCGCGGCCGCGATAAGATTATTTCGGATTGAATATGCCATAGTTTTTCTCGCTGTTTTTCGCGAGGTTGTAGGCGGTGTTGCGGTCGAAGGGACCGGTCATGATGACGGCATCCGCCTCTTCGCCGAGCTGAGCGGGCTTGAAGATGCGGTAGAGCACACCGTCGACGATGAGAGCGACATTCTGTCCTTTGCGGTCGGTTGCGAGATTTCCCCAGAGCATTTTTCCGCGACGGTCAAGAGTGAGTTTGAGGTCGCAGAATTGCGGATCTTTTTGATTGGGCATGAGTTCGATTTTGGAAATGTTGCGCGAATGAATGAGGGAGTTCGTGTTGATGTAAACGCGCTTTCCGTCGAAGGTCGTGACTTCCTGTTCGAGAGTTTCGGAGCGCGGGTATTTGACGACATCGTGGATGGAGATTACGTAATCGGGGGTCGTTTCGAACACGCTCGGGTTGATGAAGTCGTTGCCTTCCATGTTTTCGAGTGTGCGGAGGGTGTCGCATGAGGTGAAGAGGAAGACGGCGCAGAGACCGAGAACTGCAGCGGTTGATTTTTTCATATGAATAAGCTCCGTAATTACAGGTTGATACACTATAACATAAGAGTTGGAAAATGCAAATGCCCGCACAAAGAAATCTTCATGCGGGCATGGGGCATCCGGGACTAGAGAGAGAGTAATTGCTCTTCCATCTGCAAAACTTTATTCTGGGGAGTTTTTTTGCAGTTGCTGTTGTTTTTGTAAGTATCCCAGGTGATTTCATAATTCTCTGCTTGATTGCCCCAAACGGTCCAGTTTTGTCGAGAGCCTCGACCAAAGAGTTCAAGATAGTCTGGAGGACTGCATGATTCGATTAGGTCGTATTGTTCGTCTGGTTTTCGGCTATGTTCCTGTTTCATGGTACAGATTACATTTACCTGGCTTCGGCCAGGTTGCAAAGTCCGAAGAGAGCCTTTTACTCCGAACAGAATCATCTCTGTTGTGTTTCTGAAATAGAAGCCGACGCCACGACCATCAGGACCTCCATCTTTGCGGATTTTATTCCAAATTAAATTGGTTTTATACCGGAATCCCCATGCGTTCATTACTTCGAGACCTTCGATTAGAAGAGCATTGGGAACCCAAAGGTAAAGATGAGCGTTTTCCGTACAGACTTCCCCTATTTTCATGTCGCATATTTCGTTGAGAGGAAGAGTGGGGTAACGCATTAGCCGTTTGTGTTCTGGCGCCATTTTCCCCGTCCGGTTTTGAAACTGCCAAGGAGGGTCTGCCAGGACTGTTGTGAATTTTCTGTTTGCTATAAAAGTTCTAAATTCTTCAGCTGCATTCATTTTGTTACCCCTCGGCGATACAGGATTGTTTGATTCCAAACACTAGAAGAGGACAACCGGCGCCGCCTCCTCCTTCTATGCGAGGAATCAATTTACTCATGTGGGTCGTTGATGCTCCGTAACTGGCACCTTTTTTAAGTTCATTGAAACAAGTCTGCAGTTCGTCACAACGAGTAATGATTATTCCAACGCTGACAACATGCAGGTCAAACAAAAGCCGGAAGTTGTTTAAGTCTCTGTCGAAAAAAGGATCTTTGTTGTTCCATTCCAACTCTAGCGCGATTCCGTTTTTGAAGCAGTCCACCTTATGGGTTGGAGAGTCAAATTCATCGTCATCAACTTTTATCGCGGTACGGAACCCTTTTTCTTTCCAGCCTCTTTGAGTTAGAAAACGATCAAGCCATTCTGCTATTTGGGATTTTCTGCCTCCGGGTGCAAGGATCCATGATTTGTACAGAACAAAGGCACGCAGCATTGCAAGAAGATCATCCCATTCATTAGGGAAGTCATTTTTTAAGATTGCAATAGCGTGTTTCCATTCATGAATTTCATATTTCTCCAGAATGTCGAACGGTATATCGTCAAGTCCCATTTTCTGCCCTCTTTCATTTTTAAGTTAATATAATGCATTGTCGGTCAATATGCGAACGTTAAAAAGATAAATTTTAAAAAAAGAGCCGCAACTTCAATGTTGCGGCTCCCGGGAGATTCAGCGGGCGGCTCAGAGAGCGGCTGCTTTTTCCATCTCCTGCTTGGCGTCGGCGAGCTCATCGGCGGCGAAGAAGCGTCCGCCGACAATCACCTCGCCGGCTTTGCGCTTCGTGCAGGAGGGCGCAAATGCGGTTTCAATCACAAGCTTGTCGGAAAGTCCCTTCGCAGCGGCGTATTCGAGAACGTCGGCGAGAGCTTTTGCGCTGATGTCTTCATCCGTTCCCGGCGTGACGCAGACGGATACGGCAATTTTCTTTTCCGCTTTTCCGGACTCCACAACTTCCACGGCGTCGAAAACTCCGTTGAGGTTTTCGTACGTTGTGTGGAGGAGGTGATGCGCCTTCTCGGAGTTGGGCTGTCCGCCGAGATACTTTTCATAGCATTCGGCAAGCATGTGGTTTTCAAGAGAGTTCTTGAACTGCATGTTTTTGTCGCACTTGTAGGTGGCTTCCATGCGCCGGGCGCGCTTGACGCGGTCGTTCTGAATGGGCTGTCCGCCGCCGCAGACGCATCCGCCGGGGCATGCCATGACTTCGATGAAGTGATACGGGGATTTGCCGTCGGCCGCGTCCTGCGCGAGCTCTCTGGCCGCGCCGAGGGTGTTGACGACCGCGATCTTGAGCTCGGCGTCACCGGCTTTGACGGTGGTTTCTTTGAAGCGCTGGCTTCCGCGGACTTCTTTGAATTCGAGACCGTGCATGGGGATGTTTCCGGTGATTTTTCCGACCGCGTAGCGTAGCGCGGCTTCCATGACGCCGCCGGAGGAACCGAAGATGACGCCTGCGCCGGTTCCGAATCCGAAGGGCATGTCGAAGGCGTCGGGTTCAAGCTCGTTGAATTTGATGCCGAAGGAGTCGATCATGCGTCCGATTTCGGTGGTGGTGAGAACAAAGTCCACATCGGGGTTGCCGTCGACTTTGAACTTGTCGAGCTGGGCTTCGTATTTCTTTGCGGTGCAGGGCATGATGGAGACGACGACGATGTCCTTGCGGTCCTTGCCGATCATCTGCGGCATGGCTTCCTTCATGGTCGCGCCGAACATCTGCTGCGGGGAGCGGCAGGAGGAGAGATTTTTCCCGAGGGTGGGGAAGTTGATCTCCGCGTATTTGACCCAGCCGGGGCAACAGGAGGTGAACATCGGGAAGGGGCCGCCGGCTTTGACGCGGCGGAGGAACTCCTCCGCTTCTTCCCAGATGGTCATGTCGGCGGCGAAGGTGGTGTCGTAGATGTAATCGAAGCCCATTTTGCGGAGCGCGGCGACGAGTTTTCCGGCCGCATTCTGTCCGGCTTCCTGGTTGAAGAATTCGGCGAGGGCGAAACGGACCGCGGGGGCGATCTGAGCGACGACGACTTTATTCGGGTCGTGGATGGCGTTCCAGACGTCTTCGCGGTTCTGACGCGGGATGATCGCTCCGGTGGGGCAGACTGCGGCGCACTGTCCGCAGTTGACGCATTCGACTTCATTGAGACCCTTGTCGAATGCGGGGATGACGCGGGCTTTGGAGCCGCGGAAGGCGAATCCGATGGCGCCGATTCCCTGGACTTCCTGGCAGACGCGGACGCAGTCGCCGCAGAGAACGCACTTGTTCGGGTCGCGTTCAAGGGAGGGCGAGCTCTTGTCGACGGGTTCAAGCTCCTTCAGCTGTTTGTAGCGGATGGTGTCGACTCCGAGTCTGCGTGCGAGTGTCTGGAGCGTGCAGTTGGCGCTGCGGACGCAGGAGGGGCACTCGCGGTTGTGGTTGGCGAGGAGGAGCTCGATGTTGATTTTGCGGATGTCGCGGAGCTGCATGGTGTCGGTGTGGATGACCATTCCGTTTTCAGGCGGAGTGGAGCATGCGGCCATGATGCCGCGTTTTTCGACTTCGACGAGGCAGAGGCGGCATGCGCCGTAAACGCTGAGGTCGGAGTGATAGCAGAACGTCGGGAGCTCGATTCCGGTTTTGCGGATGACTTCAAGAAGATTGCGCTCTCCCTGAACCTCGACCGGAACGCCGTTGACGGTAAGAGTTTTAACAGCGGGTGTTGTCATTTTCTGTATTCCTTCTCATTAGATTCCGGTGATGGCGGAGAATTTGCACGCTGCTTTGCAGGCGCCGCACTTGATGCACTTGGAGGCATCGATGACGAACGGCTTGCGGATTTCTCCGGAGATTGCGCCGACGGGGCACTTTCTTGCGCATGCGGAGCAGCCTTTGCACTTCTTCGGATCGATTTCCGGGCGCGCGAGCGCCTTGCACTGTCCGGCGGGACAGCGTTTTTCGCGGACGTGGATCAGATACTCTTCGCGGAAGTGTTTGAGAGTGGAGAGGACGGGGTTCGGCGCGGTCTTGCCGAGTCCGCAGAGCGAACCGGCCTGAACGGCTTTCGCGGTCTGTTCGAGAAGGTCGAGCGTGGATTCATCGGCTCTGCCCTTGGTGATGTCGTCGAGCAGGGCAAGCATCTGCTTGGTCCCTTCGCGGCAGGGGACGCACTTTCCGCAGGATTCGTTCTGCGTGAAGTGCATGAAGAACTTCGCGACTGCAACCATGCAGGTGTTTGTGTTCATGACGACGAGTCCGCCGGAACCGACCATTGCGCCGACGCTCTTGAGGGAGTCGAAGTCGAGCGGGAGGTTCAGCATCTCTTTGGTCAGGCAGCCGCCGGAGGGACCGCCGATCTGGACGGATTTGAAGTTGTCGAGGGAGACTTTGCCGTCGGCGTCGGTGACGCCGCCGCCGATTTCATTGACGACTTCTCCGAGTGTGGTTCCGAACGGGACTTCGATGAGCCCGGTGTTTGCGACGTGTCCGGTGAGCGCGAAGGTTTTGGTTCCGGGGGCGGTGGGAACGCCGAGTTCGCGGAATTTTTTTGCGCCTTCACGGATGACGTAGGGGACTGTTCCGAGGGTTTCGACGTTGTTGATGACGGTCGGCTTGCCCCAGAGTCCGCTCTGTGCCGGGAACGGGGGTTTCGGCATCGGCATTCCGCGTTTGCCTTCGATCGAAGCCATGAGCGCGGTTTCTTCGCCGCAGACGAACGCGCCCGCACCTTCCATGACATGGATGCGGAAGGAGAGTCCGCTTCCGAAAATGTCGTCGCCGAGCACGCCGGCCTCCTCCGCGTCCTTCACGGCTTTGCGCATGCGGAGAACGGCGAGCGGGTATTCTGCGCGGACGTAGACGTAGCCTTCATCGGCGCCGATGGCGCGCGCGGCGATCATCATGCCTTCGATGACGGCATGGGGATTTCCTTCCATGACGGAGCGGTCCATGAACGCTCCCGGGTCGCCCTCGTCGCCGTTGCAGATGACATATTTCTTGGGACCGGGGGAAGCGAGAGTGAATTTCCATTTGCGTCCGGTGGGGAATCCGCCGCCTCCGCGTCCGCGGAGTCCGGATTCTTCCATTTCGGAGCAGACCTGTTCCGGAGTCATCTGCGTATAAGCCTTGATTGCGGCGAGGTAGCCTTTTTTGTGGAAGTATTCGCCGATGCTGTCGGGCTCGATGGTGCAGTTTGCGAGGACGAGACGGTGCTGGCGGCTGTAGAACGGGATTTCATGTTCGCCTTTGTAGCGTTTGCCGTCGGTCGGGTTCAGATAGAGGAGACGTTCGATGATGCCGTGTTTGAGAATGGTTTCCTGAACGATTTCGCGGGCGTCGTCGGCATGAACTTTCGTGTAGATGATGCCGTCGGGTTCGATGCGGACGAGGGGACCCATCTGACAGAAGCCCTGGCAGCCGCTTTTGGAAACGTAGTTCGCGCCGGGGTGAACGTGGTCGGCGGAATCGTGTTCGAGGTCGACTTCAACGTGCTGTCCGGCGCGTTTGAGTTCATCCACGAGAGCGTCGCGGACTTTGAGGGAACCGTTTGCGACGCATCCGGTACCGCCGCAGACGATGATTCTGCGGGAGATTTTAGCGGCTTTCGCTTCGTAATCGCTGATGCGTTTTTCGACGTCGGCGGGAGTGAGTTTTGCCATTATGCCACCTCGTTGGATTCTTTCGCCTGTCTGGCGAGCAGTTCGTCGATGATTTTGGGAATGTCGGAGGGCTTGACCTGTCCATGAACTTCATCGTTGATGACCATGACCGGAGCGAGACCGCAGGCGCCGAGGCAGCTGACGGTTTCGACGGTGAACATCATGTCGTCGGTGCTGTCGCGGTCGGGCTTGATGTTGAGTTTTTCATAGAGTGCGTCGAGGATGGTTGTGGAGCCTTTGACGTGACATGCGGTTCCGTCGCAGAGGCGGATGATGTTTTTGCCTTTGGGCTTGAGGGAGAAGTGTGCGTAGAATGTGGCGACGCCGTAGACGCGGGCGGGGGGCAGCCCGAGCGCGCATGCGATATAGCTCAGCAGTTCTTTGGAGAGCCAGTTGTACCGCGCCTGCGCGGCCTGCAGGATGGGTACAAGTTTTGTTTTGTCGTAATTGTACTCGCGGAGAACTTTTTCGGCGTCCTCCATGCGCGACACGGCTTTTGTTGCTTCGCGCATCTTTTCTGATGCTTCCATACGTTTTCCTCCTGTTTTGGATATGCAAACAAATCAGTCTTTTTTCAGAGTTTCCTCAATCCGTGATTCGGACACGGAAATCTCACAGAACAAGCCTTTGCCGTGTTCTGTGAAATTTTTAAAATATCTGCACGTGATTCATTTCACAATTAATATATGCGCGTGTTCGGAAAAAGTCAAATATGAACTCAAAAAAAATAAGATTTCACAGCTGTTCAAGGCTAATTTTTTTTGGATTTTTCACACAAGAGACGCAAAAGACGGGGGCGATGCGCGGAATGTTTTATTGTGTATTTTTCACAGCTGGGGCTTGAGGCGTCGGGCCGTTGGATGAGAGCGGCCGCATTTTATCGGAGTCGCTGACTTTTTTCAGCGGACGTCAAGGGACAAACGCCCCGTCCTCCGTTTTCTCCCGCTGGAGACGCGTTTCACAGAATTGCCGTTGAGCCGGCAAGGTTCGCCGGGGTGCAGTCGGCGTCCGCAGCGAAAAAGCATGAATCGCATTCTCCGACGACCGGTTTCCGGCAGAGCCCCGCAGGCTTTTTTCAGCTTTCCGCTCTGCGGATTTCACACGAGGAGCTGTTTTCATATTCCAGCTTCACGCCGTCCGCGTTCTCTTCCATGCGGAAACGGAGCGTGCCGTCGCCGAGGGGGATTTCCCCTTCCAGAAACGCGAGACCGATCGGGAGCGGGTTGAGTTCCAGAATCCCGTGTCCGGCATCCGCGGGGCGCAGGCCGAGAATCGAGGCGAAGCAATGGTGCAGAATGTGCGAACTCCACGCATGACAGTCCGAACGCGGATTGTCGAAGTTTTCCGGAAACGTGCAGAGTCCCGAGCGGTCCGCTTCGAACCAGCGGGCGAGGCGTTTCCGGAAGAGATCGCCGCGCCGGAGCTTGCGCACGGCTTCGAGGTAGTAATACGAGAAGCTGACGCTGCACGGTGCGGCTCCGGGAAGGTCCGGGGCGTAATCCGGAAGATTTTCCGAAAGGACTGCGAGAACTTGGGCGTGCTCGGAGAAAGTTGCATGCGCCTCGTCTTCCGCAAAACCTTTTCCGGGAACTTCGTAGGTCCGGCGGATCGCCGCGGCGGCGGTTCGGGCGGAAGCCTGCCACTTGGAGAGTTGTTCCGGATCGAGCTTCGCCATTGTTTCGAGCGCAAGCAGACGGAAAATGTTGAGAGTGCAGTCGCCCGCTGGTACGCCGTCGGGCCAGCCGTCGACCCAGTCGACGAAGTTCCAGCCTTTTTCGCCCGGCTTCCATCCGGGAGTGTCGACGAAACGCCAGCCGGGAAAATGAACGAGTCCGTCAACCGCTTGACGGTCGAAGTATTCGAGAATCCGTCGGGCGCAGGGAATGAATTCGCGGACGAGTTCCGGCGAACGCCACTGCGCGACGTCATGCAGGAAGAGAATGTAGATCAGCGCAAACGAGGGGATCACCTGCTCCTGTTTCGAGGGAGTGCGGGAATAGATCAGACCGTTGGAGACCTGGCTGTCGGCGAAGGAGCGGAGCGCGGCGGTGATGATGCGGGTGTCGCGCGTGGTCACGAGCGCGGTGAGAGATTCAAGACGGCTGTCGCTGACATACTGGAGGCGCTCGAAGAACGGACAGTCCATGAATGTTTCGTGCGAGCACATGCGGAGCGTGTTCCAGGCGAGTTCAAGCGCGCGGTCGAATTCGGGCGAGGAGCTTTTCACGCGCCATTCGCGCTTCCATGGGTAGAGTACGGAGGTGAATTCTGCGGATTCCAGACCGGCGTCTCCGGTGAATTCCAGAAGCAGATAGCGTCCGGATTTCCATTCGCAGTCGCGCCAGCGCACTGTTCCGCGGGGGAGATTGAGCACGGTTGCATTGCCGATCCATTCTTTTCCCTCGAAAATCCGGCGGTCGCCTTTGTCGCCGATCAGATCGCGAGTTTGAAAACTTCCGGGACGGTAGAGCGTTTCGGTCCAGCGGATGGAGACGCTTCCGGTTCCGCGGAACCGGAAATCGCTCCAGACACAGACATACCGGTCGAAAACAAACAGCTTGGAACCGTCCGGACGTTCAATGATCCGGTATGCGCGTTCCGGTTTCTCCTCCATCGGGGGGACGGAACGGGGGAAGAGCGGACGCGTATCTTCGCGGAATGCGACGGATTCCCATTTGCCGTCTTCGCCTTCGAGTGCGCGCCAGTTGAATTCGGGGGCGGCGGTCATGCGCGGAGCCATTGCCCAGTCTGGATAGGGCGGGGTGAATTCGAGATGACGGAGAACCTGACACTTCCAGCCGTTTGTGAGCAGTTCCGATTCGGCGTAGAATCCGAATGCAACGGATTCCTGCGCATGCGGGGCGAGGTTGTGTCCGAACATCGTTACGCGTGCGGTGAGCGTGTAGTCGCCGGCGGGAAGCGGGCGTTCAAAGTTTTCCAGGAACCAGCGGCGCGGGGTGCAGCCGGCGGAGCCGGCGCAGAGAAATTCTCCGTTCAGGAAGAGTTCCGCATGTTCGTCTGCAAACCAGCGGAGACGGAACGTCTGTTCCGTCTCCAGATGAAATTTTGTACGGTAGACCGTGATGGAAGGTCCCGCCGTTTCAACGGGCGGAACCATTCGGAATATGGAATTCATAGAGCATTTTCCCTTATTCGGTCAGCCGGACGAGCGGCCAGAAATCGGGACGTTCGTTCGGCATATCCGTTCCGGTGGTGTTGGTGAGACGCGAGCGCGGCTCCTGCTGCGACGGATCGTCCGCATCGTTCAGCAGAATGCCGATTCCGAGGGTGTTTCCGGCTTTCAGGCGGAAGGGTTCCACGCTTTTCGGCGAGAATGCGACTTCGTAGAAGTAGCCGTCCGCCGTTTTGCGGAACGCGGCTTTTACGTCGTCCGCAAGAGTGTCCGCTTTCGCTCCGGCGACGCCGCGTGTCAGCTGAACATCGGGTGTGAGGTAGCGCCAGACGGCGAGTTCGGAGGCGGAGGCGTTCTGCGGATAGATGCCGTAGGACCAGTCATCGGAACCGATGGTGCGCTTGCGGTCGCTGTCGCCGCCGTCGGCGAACGTGTCGAAGAAAACCTGAAGCGAATCGTTTTTCCAGCCGTCCTTGATGCGCGGCTGCTTCTTCCAGACGAACTTGTCGTCCTTGACGAAGACTGCGAGATAGAGTCCGTTTTCATCCCAGGCGATTTTATAGTCGGCGGAGAAATCCTTCGCATCGGGAAACAGTCCGCGGTGCTGAAGGAATTTTCCGCGGAAGCGCGTGGTCATGGGGATTGCGGGATATGCCGCCCACTTCGCCGGATTGCCGTCGATGACAATCGGCTGTTCCACGCGTTTCGCGAGAAGTCCGGCGAACGAGCGGTCATAGCGGAAGACCTCGTTTTTTCCGTCCTGTTTTCTGAAACGGAGCGTCAGGTCATAGGCGGTCTGCTTATCCGCCGAAAGCGGAATTGGAAGGGGAAGCGTGAAGTCTGTGCTTCCGCCTGCGGGAATCGATACTTTCCGGTCGCCGCGGGGAGAAAGCAGCGTTCCGGAAAGCGTCGAGTTTTCGATGTTTTCAAGACGCACGGCGACATCCGACGCGGAGTTCAGACGGACGGTCAGCAGCGGTCTCTGAGCGATGTTGGAGCGTCCGTGTCCGGCGCGGAGCATGGCGGCGAACTCCTTTGCGGTATCCGGTTTGCCGCGGAGAAAGACCGGGTAGGGCGAGAGCGGGAGAACGGTTTCCCCGTTTTTGTCAGCGGGGAGCGCATGCTCCGCTTCCATGAGGTCGAAGAGTTCGAGTCCGGCGGCGGGCTTGAAGAGAAAATCGGGAGCGGCTGCTTCGCCGAGGTCAACCTCTTCCATGCACGCCCAGATTGCCGCGACGGGACGCTTCTGTTCATCTTCGAACAGGTAGCAGCGGGTGTTTGGGAAGAGATTGAGCTCCTCCAGGAACCGCGCGTTTCCGAGGAGACGGCCGAGCGTGTTCGGGATCTTCTGGAACGCGAACGGCGTGAGCATGGCGTCCATTTCGAACGCGCCGTAGTTGCTGGCGTTCATCTGGCGGATGCGGTCCTGATGTTTGAGCCCGACGAGCCACGAACGGGCGCGGTAGGCGGAGCCGATCTTTTCCGCGTAGGAGAGGTCGTATGTGTAGGGAACGAGCCCGTTGAGATGTCCCGACGAAATCGGATAATCGGAGATGAACGGGGATTTGAGACAGCGGACGGGCAGCCAGTGCATTCCCTCGGGCGAAGAGATTTTGACGTTGCTGTATCCGTGCTTGTCGAGGACGGCGAACAGGTTTTTGTACTGCCGTTCCATTGAAACGGGGTATTCAGGTGCACCGACGCGGTAGTTGTGCGCGGCGACGGCGTCGTAGCGGATGCCGTTTTTCGCGGCTTCCGCAAACAGACGGTCGTAGAAGAGGATGCGGTCAGGAGAGGCGATGTTGGAGGTCGGGCTTGTGTAGAGTTCCGCTTTCGGATTTCCGCGCTTGACGCCTTTCGCAACGGCGGTTTCGAGCGCGATGAATTTCCGGTATTCCTCCGGTTTCGCATAGGCGGGATTCGCCCATTCGGGGAGCGTGCCTTCGGGTTCGCAGAGGAAATACCAGCCGCGGACCGAGGGGGAGTTCTTCGCGATTTCCGCCGCGGCGTCTTCGACGCGTTTCAGCAGTTCGGGGGTGATCTCCTTCTGCGCGGCATTTTCAACGAGCAGCGAGTCGCTTTTCCTGCGTCCGGGGATGAGATACCACTCAACTTCGCGCAGGATTTCGACATTGCGTCCGTTTTTGTCTTTGCGGGCATGGGCAATGCGGCAGATGGAGCTTTCCACGCCGAAGCTGTCCGCGAGCTGAGCCAGCCGTTCATCGTTGATGACGAATCCGGAGCGGGCGCCGTAGCCGATTTTGCGGTAGCGGTCGAGAACGTCGCGGTAGATCTGCATCGGGAAGAGCGGGTCGACGTAGGTGTTCACAAACATGTTTTTATGTTTGTGCGTGTTGTCGAGGAAGCTCATGATGCTGAACCGCTGGATTTCATAGCGTTTCTTTCCGCCGATGGTGTAATCGGATTCCACGATGAAAATGCCGCGCGGAAGGCCGTTCAGCGGAAGATCGACACGCGCTTTGCCCTGCGCGTCGGCGGTGAAGCTGAAGGTCTTCTGAAGCTTCACCGTATCGAAGAAGTCGCGGACTTTGACCGCAACCGTTCCTTTGGCATCCGGAGCGGTGACGATATCCAGATGCGCGTCGACCGGTTTGCCGTATTCGATGAAGTTGTCGGGCGCGGAGGTGCGGAGCGCGCCTTCCGCAAGCGGAACTTCATACGGAGTCGCTTTTGCCCCCTTTTCCAGCTGAACGCCGTCGATGTAGCAGGTCGCATCCGCGGCGGAGCGGGCGGAGAATACGACGGGGAACGCGGCGGAGCTTTTCCATGTGTGAGTCAGCGTGTAGCGTTTCCATTCGCCGGTGAGCGGAATTTTGACGGCCGGCCACTTTGAGCTGTCCCAGATGAGCGCGGGGTCCATGAACTGGACGGTAAGTGTCTGTTTGTCCGGCTTGTCGGTTTTCGCGTAGAAACTCAGCGTGCAGGTTCCGGGACCGAACAGGAGCGTGTGCGTGCTGACCGGTTGATGGAGGAGACCGTCGGGCGTGGAGCGGATCGCGAGACTGTGCGTGCCGAACTTCGCCTCTTTGTCGCTGATGAAGACCGGTTTGCTGTCGAAGATATTGAAATTCACTTTGCCGCGGTGACGGAAGATCATATAGCGCAGTCCCTGTTCAAAAGAGCTGTTCTGAAGCAGATTTTTTCCGCTTTGGTCGGGCAGGGAGTAACGGTCGAGCGCCCAGAGATCGCAGTTCGCTGCTTTGGTGACGCGTCCCGCCGGGGGAGGCAGAGCGGTTCCGGCTTTTGCGCCAGGGTCGAGCACGAAGCGGAACGGCTTCCGCGGATCATCCGCGACGAGCTGGAGAAATGCGGCGGGGGCGGCGGGGACGTTGATGAACTCCGTTTTGCCGGATTCGGGTTCCACGGTGAAGCTTTTTTCGGGCTGTCCGGCGCAAAGACGGATTGCGCGTGCGCCGCCGCTGAACATGCGGTCCGCCTTCAGCGTCTTGTCAACGTACGGGGGAAGCGTGAACTCCCGCGCGTCGATTTTGAACCGCGTTCCGCCGAATTCGACGCCGCGGAGGAAGAAGTTGATCTGCAGTTTTCTTTCCGCCTGCGGGAAACGGGCTTCGAACTGCACTTTGCCGTCGGGACGCAGTGCGATCGAGAGCGTTCCGGAGCCTGGGAAATCGTAAATGATATTCTGTCCGTCTTCGCGGCGGGTTCCCTTGACGTCCTTGCCGTCGACCTGGATTGCGATTCCGCCGAATCTGCGGTCGGGGGAGCGGAAGTGAAGCTGGGGCGTGCCGGATTTGTAGCAGATGACCTGCGCGGCTTCGCCCTGGAAACGGCAGAGTTCCTTGCCCGGGATGAAGCGGGTGTTTCGGACACTCTCCTTTTCGGAGGATTCAAACGGCGGTCTGGTTGCCGGCAGCGGCGGAAGCGCGGAAAGCGTCCCGGAGGCGAGCAGCGAGATGCTGAAAAGAATGGCGGAAAGTTTCATCGTTTTCCCTCTCAATTTTCAAAAGTGAAGCTGAACGGTTCCGCCGGCTTTGCGGGGAGAATATGGAAAAACGCGTTGCCCGATTTCGGGGAGTTGTGCAGAACGACTTCGGTTTTCTCCGGCATTTTCACGGAAAACGCGCGGTCCGCATTGCTTTCGCCGAAAGAGACGAGATCCGTCTTCTCCTGGAAGAGTTTGCGGTTTCCCGGCGCGGCGTCCGCATTGATTTCGAGGGGGTAATCCATGCCGTTGACTTTGACGGAGGTTCCGGTGAATGCGGCGGTTTTGATGAAGAAGGAGAGATTCAGTTTTTTCGCTCCGGGGAAGGAGGCCGTGAGCTGAACTTTCTTTTCGCCGTTGATGAGAATCGTGAGTTTGCCGTCATTGGGGAAACTGTAGGTGACAACGCCGTCTTTCTGCGATCGTGTTCCCTTGACCGGCTTGCCGTCGACTTCGATGGAGAGACCGCCGAACCGCTGATCCGGTCTGACGGTGTGAAACTGCGGCGTTCCCTGATTGTAGCACATCAGATGAATGTTTCCGGAGGTGAAACGGCAGAGGCTCTTGCCTTCGACGTACTGCACCGGGGCGGCGTTGAGTGCGGAAAGAGTCATCGAACCCGCAAGCAGAGCGGCGGAGAGAAGGAGAGTGGATTTTTTCATGTCTGTATTCCCTTTTTTTGTGTTATTTTGTCTGATAGTTGTCTGAATCCCATTGGGCTTTTGCGGAAATGGCGGTGACGCTGCCGTCCTGACGCAGATTGTTCAGGGTTCCGCCGTGGTAGAGACCGAAATCAAGACGTCTCGGCTTGACGGAAGTCCACGTCAGGCGGTCGCTGGTGTATGCGTTCGGATCCAGTCCGTAAAACGAGGAATTTAAACCTTCATCATAAACGGAATCGAACGGAGTTTCCGCCATCATGATGCGGTTGTTTTTCAGGCCGGTGATTTTTTTCGGCAGGATGAGAGACTGCATGTTGCCGGTGAATCTTCCCCAGCCGTAGTTGTCCTGGCGGGTCGTTGGTTCAACCAGCGGGGTGTAATTGGTCGCGGATCGGTTAGCGCTTTTTCCGAGCTGAACGGGAGCATAGTTCGTTGCGATCGGACAGGAGAAAATTTTGTCGGTCGGAACGAGTTGTGCGGAGAATGCGCCGATCCCCGTAGAAGAGTCTTCCCATTCTCCGGGAGGGAAACCGTTCGGGAGCTTTTTCATGATGTCGGCGGCGAAATAGCTCCAGCCCCAGCGTCTCATGTGCGGGGTGAGATAGTCGTCGTTGTTGGAGGTGTAGATCATGACCGCCTGTCCGATGCTTTTCAGATTGCTTGTGCAGACGGATTTCTGAGCGGTTGTTCTCGCCTTGTTCAGGGCGGGCAGAAGCATGCCGGCGAGGATGGCGATGATGGCCACTACCACGAGGAGCTCTATGAGGGTAAACATACGGAATCTCCCCTTGACGTATGGAACGTCTTTCCCGTTCGGATGATGTTTCATGGTGTTGTCTTCCTTTCGTTTATTTCTGTTCATCTGTCTGTTCCTTTTGTGTTTTGTTTTATGCTTTATGTGTGGTGTTGTTTCAATCTTCCATCTCAAAAAGGACCGTGTCGGGGGCGCGGAAGTTCCATTGGAATTCGGAAACGTTTTCCGCGGCGAGTTTTCCGGAGAAAAGTTCGGTGATGCGTCCGGTGCGGCGCGGCAGACGGATCGTCATCGTTCCGCCCTCTTTCGAGTGGAGCGCGAGGAAACGGTCATCCGCATAGACGGGGATTTCCGCATCGGAATAGAGATGAACTCCGGCGGATTTCGCGAGCGACTTCAGCGTTGCGGGCGTGAGTTCGGCGGGATTGCGCAGGAACGCGGAAGTCCAGCCGTTCATCCGCTGAACGGAGAGACCGGAGACATGCGGATCGGCGCCGGTCCAGCGACGGATGCGCGACTCGTCAAAGCTTTTGCCGTCGCTGATTCCGGGCGCGTAGAACCAGAGAACCGTGCGGTCGTGGTTGAGAACATAACGGTTCAGAAGCTCCGCCTTCTCCGGAGTGATTTCCCAGGGGGTGGTGAAGAGGAAGAATTTGATTTTGTCCAAATTCGGAATCGACGGAATGTCGCGCAGACACCAGGTTTCGAACGGAGCGCCGAGGCGGTTCAGTTTTTTGCGGATGTCGGGCTGGAAATCCCGCTGGCGCGGCGAACGCTGGTCGAAGTATGCAAGCGCTTCGGGATCGACGATCATCGCGACTTCCTCGACGTTGCGCGAGGGAAGGTTGATGCGGCTGTCGTAAATCTCCTTCATCAGGCGGAAGTTTTCAAAGAGGACGGGTTCCTGATAGAATCCGCCCCACATGTCGAACCACCAGAGCGAAGAGCGTTTGAGGAGGGCGAGGGTGAATTCGCGTTTGATTCCGGCGACGTCCTCTTCCGTGTTCTCCCAGTGCGGGACATGGAGCGAGACGTAGGGGGTGAGGTCGCGGTTGTGGGTGTGCGTGCGCTGGTCGCATTCGTGCATGTGGATTTTTCCCGCGAGTTTTTCGGAGCCGGAGCAGCCGAGCCATCCGCCGCCTCCGCCTATGGCGCGGTCGCCGTAGGAGCCGGGGGAGATCATGAAGTCGATATCGGGCGATTTCAGAACCTGTTCGTATGCGAGATGTCCGCTCTCCGCCGCGCCGAGCCGCGTGACGATGTAGCCGTAGAAGACGCCGATTTCCGCTTCCGGGCGGATGAGTTTTCGGGCTTCCGCGGCGAATTCGCAGATGGTGTTTCCGACCAGTTCGCTGCAGAAGCGGCGGTATTCGATCACGCCGGAGGAGACGGCGGGATCGAAGAGAAGTCCGTCGTAATCGGGCGTGTTCATTTTGAGTGCGGAGGGCGGTTCCGCCGGAGCGAGACCGTGTGCGGCGCGCCAGTCGTTGCAGGCGCGCTGCTTGTGGAGTCCGCAGAGTTCGCCGTTATGGTCGAACCACTCATCGGTGTGTCCGCAGGCGAGAACATAAGCCTGAATGGAGTCAGCGTAATGCGCTTCAGCGTATTCGAGGAACGCGCGGAGATAGTGAAGGGTCGCCTCTTTCCAGCGCGGATTGGCGAGGGCTTCGGTAAGGTGCGTGAAGCTGTCGCCGGATTCATGCGCGAGGCTGAGCTGACGGGAGAGCCATTCGGGGGAATTGAGGTCGATCATGCAGATGAATTCCGCTTCGGGAACGGCTTTTTTGAGATCTGCGATCTGCTGATCGAGCGAGGAGAATTCATAACGGTCGAACCAGTTCCAGATGGACGGGTACTGCGCGTAGGGCTGTCCGAGAGAGTTCGTTGTGTTGCCCGGGAAGAAACAGATGGTCCGCACGCCCGCCGCGGCGAAACGCTTCATTGCGTCGAATTCGGGCAGGAAGGAGCGGTACGCGAAATAGTGCCGGTTCGTCTTCATTGCAGTTGTCCTTTTTTTGAAACGGTCTTTTTGTTTTCGCTATATTATAGCATAAAAATCCGAGAAAAACCTTGAAAAAAGTGCCATTTTACAGTATATTGGTGCCAAACTGAAAAAAGAGGGCTGAATTATGCTTCCATTGTACATTTCAAATCTGGCGGGATACGGCCGGACGAACCGGATTCCCCTTTATGTGGAAGAGGTTGCGGAGAAGCATCCGGAGAAGCGCTTCCATTCGCATACGTTTTCGGAACTGGTTCTGGTGCTGCGCGGCGAGGCGTTGCATCTGGTGGGGGAGGAATCGTTCGAGGTTCGCCGCGGCGATCTGCTGGTGCTGCATCCCGGTGCGGTGCACGGATACGACAAGACGGGGGAGTTCGGAATCATCAACCTCACTTACGATTACCACAAGCTTTCCATGCCGATTCTCGACGGTTACGAACTTCCCCTGTTCCGCCGTTTCTTTCCCTCCGCCGGGACGGTGTTCAGCGATGCGGAACTGTGCCGTCCCGCGGCGGTTCTTCCGGAAGAGAAGATCGATGCGTTCGGGGGGGCGATCCGGGAGCTGGAGCAGGAACTGAACAGCATGAATCCGGGGAATTTCTATCTGAGCATGGCGATGTTCATGTCGGTCATGGCGGAGATGGCCCGTTCGGTTCCGGAGACGGCGGAGCAGCACCCGGAGATGTCGCGTCTCGGCGGAGTGATCGACTGGCTTTACCGCAATCTGACGGAGCCGGTGGATGTGGAATCGCTGGCGAAGATGGCGAATCTTTCGCGCCGGACGTTCTTCCGTCTGTTCCGGCGCATGACGGGGAGTTCTCCGCAGGAGTACCGCACGCGTCTGAAGCTGAAGATGGCGGTGGAGCTGCTGACCTCGTCGGAGCTGAGCATCGGGGAGATTGCGATGCGCTGCGGTTTTTCCGATTCCAACTATTTCTGCCGGGTGTTCCGCGAGTATCTCTCCACAACGCCGCGGCAGTTCCGTCTGAATGCGCTGAAATCGCCCGCGGTGCTGCGTCCGGACGCCTGAGTCATTCTTCCGGCGGGAGGATGAGTTCGGTTTTGACTTCGGACTGAAAGCCGGTTCCTCCGGTTTGTCCGGCGGCGATCCAGCGGCGGATTTCCTGATAGATTTTTTCGAACCGCTGGCGCATCATGCAGATTCCCGGATAGCCGCGCAGCGGTTCGACGATGTCGAAGCAGAGCAGTTTGAAATCTTTGCCCGGGGTGAGACCGTGCGCGCGGGCGGCTGTGACGAACGGGATGATGGTTTCCGCACCGAGAATGAAAATCGCGCGCGGAATTTCCGGACGCCGGAAAAGCTCGCAGGCAATTTCCGCGATCTCTTTCGGAATGTCCTGGAAATCGCGGATGAAGAGGCGGTCGGACGCCAGCTTTGCGCCCTGTTCGACGGCGGATTCAAAGAATGCGAGAATGCGGTCGTACTGGTACGGGTGCATGGTTCCGGCGGCGCGCGCGATGAGCGTCACTTCGGGACCGCCCGCGCGGAGCAGCCAGTCGAGTCCTTCGGAGATGCTCGCTTTGGAGTCGGTGATGACATGGCTGTAGTTTTTATACTTCCGGTTCAGCAGAAGCTGGGGAACATGGTTGTCGGCGAAGTAATCCATGATATGGATGTTGCTCATGGAAGGCATGAGCCATACGACGGCGTTTCCCGGGCGGCAGATATCCGTGAAGTGTTCGCCGATGACCTGCGAGCAGAGGCCGATGACCTGAATGTCTTCGATTCCGCCCTGGAAGAGGATTTCGCGCAGGCTCTGGAGGAGCTCCGCATTGCCCTGCCAGTCGGTGATGAGATAGAGTGTGTGAATGCGGTTGTCTGGGTGCATGTTGCGGACGTAGGTCCGCGCGCCCTGCCGCGCGCAGAGATATCCGGATTCCGCGAGATTGCGCACCGCGCGTTCGATGGTTGTCCGCGAACAGTGATATTTTCTGCAGAGCTGATGCCGCGACGGTATCGGGTCGCCCGCCTTCGCTCCGTGTTCGAGGAGGTCGGCGAGGATTTTGTTCTGAATGTAATCGGTTTTTTTCAGCATGATGAGAACATGTCGCAGGTCCTGGCGAAACGCAAGCTGTGAAGTGTCGGCGCTGCGTGCTTCACAAACAGTGCCGACACTCCTCTCTTATTTTGCAAAAGAGATGTAAACAACTGCGACCACGAGGATCAGCAGCGCTCCGGCGTAGGGGGCGAACTTCCAGGAGGTCATGTCCACCGCCTTGACGTCCTCCTGGATGAAGGGAGTCGGGCGTCCGGCGATCTTGGCCCAGGCGAGCATGTAGAGACACAGGGCAAGGAACACGGCGCCGACGAAGTGGAAGGCGTTCATGGCGTCGACCCAGCGGCTGAAGGGCGGGACGAAGTAGCCGATTGCAATCAGAATACAGCCGCCGATCAGCGCGGTTTTCGCCGCGATCGCGGGGGTGTGCTTCGAAAGCATACCGACCAGGACCACAGAGAAAATCGGGATGAAGTAGATTCCGTTCATTTTCTGGAGATATGCGAAGATGCTGCCCGTGTTTGCAAGCATCGGCGCGATGACCATCGAGGCGACAGCGATGACGAATCCGAAGATTTTGCCTGACCGCACCAGCTGCGATTCGGTGGCCTGGCGGTTGAACACCTCCTTGTAGATTCCGAGACTGAAGAGTGTGCAGGTTGCATTCAGCGCGGAGTTGAATGAACTCAGGATTGCGCCGGTCATGACGGCGGCGAAAAATCCGGTCAGCGGGGCGGGGAGAACCGTCGAAACGAGCTTGCCGTAGGCGTCGTCGGAGCGGAGGCCGGCGTCCTTGAACATGTAGAAGGCGATGATGCCGGGGAGAACGAGATAGAGCGGCCCGATGAGTTTCAGGAAGGCGCAGAGCAGAACGCCCTTCTGACCTTCGGCGAGCGAGCTTGCGGCGAAGGTGCGCTGGATGATCTGCTGATTGGTGCACCAGTAGAACATGTTGATGATCAGGATTCCGGTGAAAAGCGTGGCGAACGGGACTTCCGACTTCGGACCGCCGATGGAGTTGAATTTGTCGGGGAGCGCCTCAACCAGGGTGTTGAGTCCGTGGAGCCAGCCCGCGCCGCCGCTGATGGCGTGGAGGCCGAAGTAGAGAATCATGAATCCGCCGATGAGCAGACCGATGCCGTTCAGGGTGTCGGAAACAGCAACGGAGCGGAGTCCTCCGAAGAGCGCGTAGATCATGCCGACGATGCCGATGAACCAGACCATCAGCCAGAGGTTGACCATGTAGCTCTGGATGCCCGTGATGGCGGGAACGTTCATGATGCCGCTGAGTCCGGCGGCACCTGTGTACAGAATAATCGGGAGCAGAATCACCATGTATGCGATAAGGAAAATGATATTGGTGATGATTGCGGTTGTCCGGTCAAACCGGATGTGCAGATATTCCGGAAGGGTTGCAATGCCGCTTTTAAGGAAGCGCGGCAGAAAGAACATTGCCATTGCGACGAGAGCGATGACGGCGACGACTTCCCACGCCATGACGCAGAGGCCCTCTTTGAACGCCGAGCCGTTGAGACCGACCATCTGTTCGGTTGAAAGGTTCGTAAGCAGCAGGGAGCCGGCGATGAACGGATAGGTCAGCGAGCGTCCGGCAAGAAAATAGCCCTCTTTGGACTTGACGTCCTCCTTGCGCGTCATGAGCCATGTGACGAATGCGACGAGAGCCGTGAAAAACACGAACGACGAAATGGTGACAATCTGATGCATAAATTTTTATCCTCCCTGTGTTTTTATCTGCAGCAAATAAAATCGCCTGTTTGAAACAGACAGAAGATTCCTCTTAAATGTTCGATGAAAAACGTGAGGAAACGATTTATTTTAGAATCAGCATGCAGTCGCCGTAGCTGAAGAAGCGCATCCGCTCGCGGACGGCGAGGCGGTAGGCGTTCATCGTGTGTTCATATCCGGCAAACGCGCAGACCAGCATCAGAAGCGTGCTTTTCGGCAGATGAAAATTGGTCAGCAGGATGTCCGCGGAAAGAACTTCATGCGGCGGATAAATGAAGATGTCCGTGCTTCCTGTACGGGCTTCGAATGTGCGGTCGGGCTTGACGCAGGACTCCAGAACGCGCAGCGAGGTCGTTCCGACTGCGGCGACACGGCGTCCGTTCCGGCGCGTTTCATTCAGAAGAGCGGCGGCGGCTTCGGGAAAGATGTACTCTTCGGAGTGCATCTTGTGGTCGGTGATCTCATCCGCGGTGACCGGCTTGAAGGTTCCCTGGCCGACGTGGAGGGTGAGTTCCGCGCGGCGCACGCCTTTCTGTTCCAGTTCTGCGAGAATCTCTTTTGTGAAGTGCAGTCCGGCCGTCGGAGCGGCGACGGCGCCGGGATGGTCGGCGTAGACGGTCTGGTAGCGTTCCGCGTCCGGCGGCAGATTCTGGCGTTTGATGTACGGGGGCAGCGGAATGTGTCCGCAGTCGTCGAGAATGCGGTCGACGGGGGCTCCGGCGAATTCCACGACGCACTCACCCGCGGGATCTTTCGCGACGACTCTGACAGTGTACGGCGCGAGCGTTTCGTCGCGGTGCAGCAGAGTGAGAACGGTTCCTTCGGGCGCGCGTTTGCCCGGTTTGAGGAAACAGGTCCAGCGCATCGGGTCGGACTGCGGACGCAGGAGCATGATTTCGATGTGTGCTCCGGTATCCTTGAGCGCGAACAGACGCGCCCGGATCACGCGGGTGTTGTTGAGCGTGACGCAGTCTCCGGGAAGGAGAAAGTCGACGATCCGGCGGAACGGAACGATTTCGCAGCCGCCGGTTTTCGCATTCAGGATCATCATGCGGGAATCTCCGCGGTGTTCGGGCGGATTCTGCGCGATGAGTTCCTCGGGAAGCGTGTAGTCAAAATCAGCGGTGTGCATCGAGATACATCTTTTCATATTCGGAGGCTGTACGGTTCCAGGAGAAGTCGGTCGTCATGCCGTTATGACGCATCTTCGCGAAGTCTCCGGGGCGGTTCCGCCAGGTGTCTGCCGCCCAGCGGATGGTGTTGTTCAGGGACGCTGCATTGAGATCCCAGAGCACAAATCCGGTCGAGCGGTCGAGTGTGGACGGGTTGTAGTTGAACACCGTATCCGCAAGTCCGCCGGTATGACGGACGACGGGCAGGGTGCCGTATGCCATTGAGTACATCTGATTGAGTCCGCAGGGTTCGTAGCGCGAGGGCATGAGGAACATGTCCGCGCCGGCTTCGGTGAGGTGCGCGAGCGGTTCGCCCGCATAGCCGAGATAGAGCCCGAATTTCTGCGGATGCTTCTGCGCGAGATACTGCAGATAACCTTCGATGTCTTTTTCGCCGGAGGTGACGACGACGAACTGGTAGTCGCATTCGCGCAGGAGCTCTTCGAGCCCGAAGGCGAAAACGTCGAGTCCCTTCTGATATGCGAGACGGGAGATGACGGCGAAGACGGGGACATCCTCGCGGACGGGGAGTCCGAACTTCTGCTGAAGGGCGCGGCGGCAGACCGCTTTGCCTTCGAGCTCGTCGGCGGAGAAGGTCGCGGGGAGATTCCTGTCGGTCGCCGGATTCCATACGGCGGTGTCGATCCCGTTAAGGACTCCTCGGAGGCGTCCTTCCGCGGCGCGTGCGCGGAGCGCTCCGTCGAGCCCGAATCCGTAATCGGAGGAGAGTATCTCCTGTGCATAGGTGGGGCTGACGGTGGAGACCATGTCGGCGCACATGATGCCGCCTTTGAGGAAGTTCAGGCGGTCGTAGAATTCGAGGCAGAGGTGATTGAAGTAATCCCAGCCGAGTCCGGTCCAGTAGAGATTTCCCTTGTCGAAGTTGCCCTGGTATCCGATGTTGTGAATGGTGAGGACGGAGCGGGTGCGGCGGAACTGCTCGTTGCCGGAATAGAGGGCGGAGCGGAGGTAGACGCAGCAGAGCGCGGCGTGCCAGTCGTTGGCATGGAGGACGTCGGGGGCGAGACGGAAGTTGACGGCGAGCTCCATTGCGGCGCGGCAGAGGAAGATGTAGCGCTGGGCGTTGTCGGCGTATTCGCGTCCGTCCCAGTCGTAGAGCTTCGGGCGGTCGAAGAAACGGTTGTATTCGATGAAGTACCAGGTCAGATTCTCATGGGTGCGGAGAACGTTGACGCGCGCCCACTCGCAGCCGTCGCCGAAGGGGACGCGGAGGAGTTCGTGGACCTCGTTGAATTTTAGGTTGAGTTTGCCCATCTGCTGCGGGTAGAACGGCATGACGACGGAAACATGGTGTCCGCGTTCCGCGAGTGCGAGGGGGAGGGCGGCGGAAACGTCCGCGAGTCCGCCGGTTTTCGCATACGGAACGGCTTCGCTTGTGACCCAGAGAATATTCATGGGAAAAACCTTTCTGTGTTATCGGGACTTCATCTGTTCCCGGGCTTTCCGGAGCGTCTCCAGCTCCTCTTCCGTGAGGCTGTTGATGCCGGTTCTGGAAAGCTTGTCGAGAATGCGGTCGAGTTCGTTCTGCGAGACGGGACCGCTGTTTTGGTGATAATCGGAGACCGTCCATCCGCGCGGTGCGCGGCGCGTGTTCTGCGGCGTTCCCGGACGGAAGAGGAATGCAAGAGGGCTCCAGTTGATCTCCCTGGGCTGGAAGATGTGCATGAACAGACAGCCCGCGATGAATCCGCCGATGTGCGCGAGGTATGCCACGCCGGAATGGGAGTTCGTCATCTGCTGAACCACTTCGAGGATGATGTAGACGATCGCCATCGTCTTGAGTTTGATCGGGACGGGGAAGAAGAGCATGAGGACGCGCATTTCGGGGACGATCATTGCGGTTGCCATGATGATTCCGACCACGGCTCCGGAAGCTCCGAGCAGGTAGCCGCCGGAGTGGAGGTTGAGCAGATACCAGAGCAGGTTTCCGAACGTTCCGCAGATGAGATAGAGATTCAGGAAGTTTTTCCATCCGAGCACCTGCGCGGAGATCGAACCGAACATCCAGAGTCCGAACATGTTGAAGAAGAGGTGCCAGAAATCGACGTGCGTAAACGCCGCCGTCACAAAGCGCCAGAGTTCCAGATTCCGTATGTAATGCGTGCTGAGAACCAAGTCGCCTGCGAGCGGTTCTTTGAGCATCCAGACCAGGACATTGATTGCAATCAGTGCATAAAGACACGTCTTTCCGGAAGCCGCGGTCTGTTCCGGCTCCTGTCTGCGTCGCATGTAATCCCGTTCTCCGAGCATGGGTTTCACCTCCAGTTATGGTAATATATCGCCGAAAGGGCGAAAGTTCAATCTTTTTCCGATTTGCGGAAGATGTTCACCCCCTTGAGAATCTCGATTCCGCGTTCCAGCTGAACATCATGATACTTCTCCTTGCGGAGAAGCGGGAGCTTGTCGCCCTGTTCCGCAAGGTGAAATGCGATCGCCGCGGTCCGGGCGGGGGTCGTTTTCACTTCAATGTCCGGCATGAGCCCTTTGCCGTGAATGACACGCCGGCTCGGCGTGTAGTATTTCGCGGTCGTGACGCGGAGCGCTCCGCCGTCCGCAAGGGGTATGATGATCTGAACAGACCCTTTCCCGAACGTTTTTGTTCCGACGATGATTGCCCGTTTGAAGTCCTGCATTCCGGCGGCGAGAATTTCCGCCGCGCTTGCGGAGTTTTCGTTTACGAGCAGGACGAGCGGAGTTTCCAGATCTTTCCGGCAGCCGACGGATTCATGTTTGACGTGCTCTTCCGCGCGCCCTTCCACGGAAACGACGAGTTTCCCCGCGGGGATGAAGCGGCTGATGGTTTCCACCGCCGAGTCGAGCAGCCCGCCTGGATTGTTGCGCAGATCAATGATAATTCCCTCAGCGCCTTCACCTTTGAGCTTGAACAGAGCCTTTTCGACGTCCGCCGCGGTGGTCGCGGTGAATTCGGTGATGCGCAGATAGCCGGTTTTTTCCGCAATCATGCCGACGGCTTTCACGGAGGAGAGGAGGATTTCCGCGCGGGTGATGCTGAAGCTCAGTTCGCGGTCTTCCGCCGGACGGTAAACTTTGAGTTTGAGGACGGTTCCCTCCTTGCCGCGCATCCGGGAGACGCAGTCGTTGAGGGAGAGATGCCGCGCATTTTCTCCGTTGATTTCGATGATGACGTCGCCGGGCTTGAGGCCGGCTTTTATCGCGGGGGCGCCTTCAAGGACATCGACGATTTCCACGGCGTTGTTTTTTGTGGAGACCGTCACGCCGATTCCGGGGAATTTCCCGCGGGAGTCGTCGACGGTGTTTTTGAATTCCTCCGGAGTTTCGTAGGTGCTGAAGGGGTCGAGCTCCTGAAGCATTCCGCGCATGGCGGCGCGCAGGAGATTTTCGTAGGAAGTCTTCTCTTTGTCCACATATTTTTCGCGGAGGATCTGTATGGAGTGCATGAAGACGGAGATGTTTTTGTACGGTTCTTCCTTCCGCGGAGCGTTTTCCTGTGCGAAGAGAACGGGGAAGAGCCCGGCGATCAGAAGCGGAATCAGAGAGATTTTTCCCATAACGGCACCTTGTTATTTTTTACGGACCCGCGCGAAAAACGCGCGGACCAAAGCTTTGCATTCCTCTTCGAGCACGCCCCCTGTGACCTGGACGCGGTGAAGCATGCCCGGAAAACCGGTTACATCCAGCGCCGATCCGGCACAGCCGGAGCGCGGATCCGCCATTCCATAGACAACCCGGTCGACGCGGGTGTTCACGAGGGCGCCCGCGCACATGGCGCACGGCTCTTTCGTTACGTAGACCGTGACTCCGTCGAGCCGCCAGTCGCCGACTGCGGAGGCGGCGGCTATCATGGCGAGAAGTTCTGCGTGCGCGGTGGCGTCTTTCAGCGTTTCGACCTGGTTCCAGCCGCGGGCGATGATGACGCCGTCTTTGACGGCGACGGCGCCGATGGGGACTTCGTCGTTTGCCGCGGCGGTTTCCGCCAGACGAAGCGCCGCGCGCATGAAGTACTCGTCATTGAGAAACGGCGCGGCGGAGTCGTCGGGGGAAACGGTCATTGTCTGTTTCCGTTCTTCAGGTCGGAACTGATGCGCATGGAGCAGAAGTCGGGGCCGCACATGGTGCAGTACTTGGAGCCGTGCTGCGGTTTGACCTGGGAGGCGTCGATGGCGCGTTTGCGGTATTCGCGTGCGCGGTCGGGGTCGAGCGCGAGCTCGAACTGCCTGTCCCAGTCGAATTCCGCACGGGCGCGTCCGATGGCGTTGTCGCGGTCGATTGCGCCCGGTTTCTTGAGAGCGACGTCTGCGGCATGAGCGGCGATTTTGAATGCGATCACGCCGTTGCGGACGTCTTCCGCTTCGGGCAGTCCGATGTGTTCCATGGGTGTGACGTAGCAGAGCATGGCGGCTCCGTAGTATGCGCCGGCGGTTCCGCCGATGGAGGCGACGATGTGGTCATAACCCGGAGCGCAGTCGATGACGACGGGTCCGAGAATGTAGAACGGAGCGTCGCCGCAGACTTCCTGTTCGCGCTTCATGTTCATTTCGATTTCGTTGAACGGTACGTGTCCGGGGCCTTCGACCATGGACTGCACGCCTGCCGCGCGGCAGCGGCGGACGAGTTCGCCGAGGGTGTCGAGTTCCGCGAACTGCGCTTCATCGCTGGCGTCCGCGAGACATCCGGGGCGGAGACCGTCGCCGAGAGAGAGGGTGACGTCATAGTCGAGGCAGATGTTGAGGATGTCGTCGAACGCGGAATAGAAGGGGTTCTCCTTGCCGTAACGGTCCATCCAGCGGGCGATCAGCGAACCGCCGCGGCTGACGATTCCGAGAACGCGTTTGAGCGCGGCGGGAACGTGCCTGTGAAGCAGTCCCGGGTGAATGGTCATGTAGTCGACGCCCTGTTTCGCCTGGGAGAGAATCGTGTCGACGACGGTTTTCTCGTCGAAGTTGTCGGCTCCGTATTTTGCGACGATTTCATAGACGGGGACGGTTCCGACGGGGATCGGGCTTGCGGCGATGATGGAGGAGCGGATGAGGTCGATGTCTCCGCCCGTGCTGAGGTCCATGACGGTATCCGCACCGTAGCGGACCGCCTGGTCGAGTTTGCGTTTTTCGGCCTGCGGGCAGCTGGATGTGGAGGAGTTGCCGATGTTGGCGTTGATCTTGGTCAGAAGTTCGCGTCCGATGCCCATCGGGACGAGGTTTTTGTGGTTGATGTTGGCGGGGATGACAATGCGTCCGTCCGCAACACGCTCCAGGATGAATTCGACCGGGCGGAGCTCCTTTTCCGCGACGGCTTGAATCTGAGGTGTGACGATCCCTTCACGGGCCGACTGCATTTGCGTTTTCAAAACAGTTTCTCCAATATTTCGATATTTTTTGCGATGGCTCCGCTGTGCGCGGTGATGGCGTCATGCGCGCGCCGTCCGAGCTTGCTGCGCAGTTCGGTGTCGGCGGAGAGCATGTAGAGCGCGCGGCGGAGTTCCTCGCAGGTTTCTACGGTGAGTACGGCGTCGGCCTTCTTGAGAATATCCATGGCCTCGCGGAAATTGCGCAGTTCGCGTCCGCAGACAATCGCCTTTCCGAGCACGGCCGGCTCGATGATATTCTGCCCGTCGCGGTTTCCCGCAAGGGTTTTGCCCATGATGACAATGTCCGACGCCGCAATGAATCCGAGCAGTTCGCCCGTGGTGTCGGCAAGCAGACAGTCTGCAAATTTGAAATCTCCGGATTTTGTTCCGGTCGACCGGCGGATGAAGTTGAGTTTGTTTGCCTTGAGCAGTTCCGCGAGTTCGGCTCCGCGTTCGGCGTGGCGGGGAACGAGAATCAGCACGGCGTCTTTGCATTGTTCGCGGAGTTTGAGGAAGGCTTCCACGATCATTTTCTCCTCGCCGAAGTGTGTGCTTGCGCCGATGATGACCGGCGCGGCGCTGGGGGGGAAGACCTGCGTGAGATCGGGAAGCTTGAAGTTGTCCGGCACGCGCTGGTCGAATTTGATGTTTCCGCCGACGCTGATGCGGTCCGCCATGTCGGGCGCGACCATGAGATAGCGTTCCCGGTCGGCCCCGGTCTGCACGCAGATTGCGTCGAAGCAGCGCAGAAGCGGCGCGAAGAAGAAGCGGAAGCGGCGGTATCCGTGCATGGAGTGGTCGGACATGCGCGCATTGACCAGCGCCAGCGGAATGCCCCGTCTCTTTGCGGTGTTCAGCAGGTTCGGCCAGATTTCCGTCTCGAAAATGATGAGACCGGAGGGCTGAATCAGGTTGAAGGCGCGGCGGACGAACGGGAGAAAGTCGATGGGGCAGAAGATGACTTCCACGCCGTCGGGCACTTTCTTCTGCGCGATTTCCTGCGCGGTCGTCGTGGTGGTCGAGAGAACGAAACGGCGGTTCGGGTTGACTTTGCGCCACGCCTGAAGGGCGGTGAGTGCGAGATTGGTTTCGCCGACGCTTACCGCATGCATCCAGACCGGGCGGTCGAGCGCTTTCAGGCGCGCCTTTTTCTCTTTGGAGAAAATGGAGAAGCGTTCCGGATAAGAGCGTTTGATTCCCGGACGGCGGATCAGCTTGACGAGCAGTCCCGGCAGGAAAAACAGGAACGCCAGCGGAAAGAACAGGTTGTATAATATGTAAAACAGCATAGAAGCTCCTTTCAGTACATCCCGATACAGTAGCCTGTTTTTTAAAAAAATCCAGTTTCATACGAAAAAAAACTTATAATCCTCTCTTGAATTTACGGACCTTTGCGCTATACTTTAATCTTGTAAAACGGAAAATCTAAAAACGGAAGGAAACAGATATGCGGATTTTTCTCCTGGCTCTCGCTCTCGTATTCGGAATAACCTCGTTCGCCGACATCGTCGACCACACCGTCGGTGCGCAGACGGCGATCAACGACACCCTCCTGTTCCGCGGCATTCAAGGCAGCGAGGAACTCAACCGCCACCTGGCCCGCGACCTTGAAAACTGCGGCTGGTTCGATATCGTCCGCAACGGCGTCTCCAACTATGTCGTTTCCGGTTCCGCTTCGGGCAATTCCGTTCAGCTTGATCTTTCCAACGGCGCGGGAATGCGCATCACCACGATTGCCGCAACGGGTTCCGACGTCTCTGCAACCTCCAAGCGCGCGGTGGACGCTCTGCTCAAGTTTCTCTACAAGATTCCCGGCATCTGTTCCACCAAAATCATTTTCGTCGCGGAGACCGGAAAGTTCCAGAAGGAAATCTACATGTGCGATTACGACGGCGCGAATGTCACCCGCCTCACCGCGAACGGCGGACTCTCGCTTGATCCGCTCTGGGTTCCGGGCGGACGCTCCATAGTCTACAGCTATGTCGGCCGCACCTATTCGACTTTGATCGAGCTCTCTCTGAATCCGCAGCGCAACCGCCGCCTTGCCCGTTTTACCGGACTCAACGCCGGCGGCAGAATCTCCCCCGACGGACAGAAAGTCGCGCTCATTCTCAGCAAGGACAATCAGGTCGATCTCTATGTCCGCAGCGTCAACGGCACGGAAATGCGCCGTCTGACGAACGACAAAGCGGTGGAAGCGTCACCCGCCTGGTCGCCGGACGGCAAGTATATCTGCTACGTCTCCGACGCCGGAACCGGACGTCCGCGTCTGCACATCATTCCCGCGAACGGCGGCTTTGCGAAACGCGTTCCGGGTGTGCTCGGCAGCGAGAGCGTGTCGCCTTCCTGGAGCAAGGACGGCAAGATCGCCTACTCCGCGAAGCTCGGGAACTACATGGTTGCAGTCGTCGATGCGGAAGGCGGAAAAGCCCCGGCCCGGTCGAAACAGCAGTACGGACCGCTGAAGCTAGGCAAGGGCGACTGGGAAAGCCCGTCGTGGGCGCCGGACAACCGTCATGTGGTCTGCTCCCGCAACTACGGCATTTATGTCGTTGACACCTGGAAGGGAACGGCGCGCCAGATCCTCGGCGGCAAATCGAAACTGAGTCTGCCCGACTGGTCGGAAATTCTTTATTATTGAGGGGGCCCGTTCCGATGGATTTCAAATGGCTGGATTCGGTCGGCTTCTTTGCGATTGATCTCGGGCTTGACCGGATGCTGGAGCTCCTGAAGCGTCTCGGCAATCCGGAGCGCAGTCTCCGCTTCATCCATGTCGCGGGGAGCAACGGCAAGGGATCCGTCTGCACCTTTCTTGAGAACGGGCTGCGCGGCTGCGGATATTCGACGGGTTTCTATTCTTCCCCGCACCTGATCCGTCTTGCCGAACGTTTCCGCATCAACGGAAAGACAGTCGCCGATGCTCCGTTTGAACGGGCGGCCGAGACGGTTCGTCCGGTTGTCGAATCCATGCGCGGGAAAGGGAACGGACCGACCTATTTTGAAATTACAACCGCGATCGCCGCGGTTCTGTTCGCTCAGCAGGACGTCGATTTTGTCGTCTGGGAGACCGGGCTTGGCGGGCGGCTGGATGCGACGAATGTCGTCGTGCCGGAGCTTTCGGTGATTACCGGCATTTCGCTGGAGCACACGGAGTGGCTCGGTTCGACTCTTGCCGCGATTGCGGGGGAAAAGGCCGGAATCGTCAAAGACGGCGTTCCCGTGGTTTGCGGTCCGCTGAAGCCGGAAGCTCTGGAGGTGATCCGCCGGGAGGCCGCGGAACACCGTGCGCCGCTGACGGAGGTTTCCGCTTACGGAGGCTCTTTCCGGATTTTTCATCTGTCCGACGGTTCGCCGCGTCAGGAGCTGAGTCTGGAAGGTGAAACAGTCCGCATCCCGCTGCCGGGTGCATATCAGCGGAACAATGCGAAAGTGGCGTCCGCCGCGCTGAAAATCCTTTCGGAGAAGTTCGGCTTTCCGCTGCATACGGCTCTGTCGTCTCTGGAGCATGCCCGGTGGCCGGCCCGGATGCAGTTCCTTCCGGACAAGAATCTGCTGATCGACGGTGCGCACAATCCCGAGGGTGCGGAAGCTCTTTCCGCTTCTCTGCGGGAACTTTATCCGGGAGCAAAATTCCACTTTGTTTCCGGCTGTTTCGCGGACAAGAACGCATCGGAGGTCCTGCGTTTTCTCGCGCCGCTCGCACTGGATTTTTCTTTTATCGACTTCGACGGTTCCGGCCGTGCGGTCTGTTCTCCCGCGCGCTTGACGGAGCTTCTGAAACAGTATGCGGACTGTCCGTCGGCATCGCGCACGCTTGAAGAAGCCCTGTCGTCGCTTCCGCAGCCGGAGCTTACGGTTCTGACCGGGTCTCTGCACATGTGCGGCGAAGCCCTTGCGATTCTGCGGGAACCCTGCTGACGGCGGACTTGCACAATCTTCCGGGCTCCATTGCGTTATGGTATAGAAAGAAGCTTTGCGGCCAAAAAGTGGTTGAGGGACTGCCGTTACGGCAAAGTCCGCGAGAGGAAGAGATGTCCGGAGGTCCGTTTGCCGGGATTCGGCATCGGCGCGGTCGTTCAGACGGAGATGCGTGCTTTATCTGTTTGAATTCAACCTGGATGAGGGTAAGTCCGCGCTTTCGCAGATCAGGGGAAGAGGATGTTTCAAAAAGCTTCTGCTGCCGAGGATGCCGCTTGCGATGATCCGCATGACTTTTGACTCGAACAAAGGGCGGATCTCCGGCGGGAAAAGCTGAAGATCCGCCGCATTGGGACCTGAACAGTCAGCCGCGGGGCAGCTCGATGATGAAAGTTGAGCCTGTTCCCGGAGCGGATTCCAGACGGACGTTGCCGTTGTGGGCGAAGGCGATGTGCTTGACGATTGAAAGGCCGAGTCCTGTTCCGCCGAGCTTGCGGCTGCGCGCTTTGTCGACCCGGTAGAAACGTTCAAAAATCCGTTTGTGTTCTTTTTCCGGAATGCCGCAGCCGTGATCTTCGACCGCAATCAGAATGCGGGCGGCGGTTTCAGCTCCGGTGATGCGGACCGTTTCTCCCGAAGGACTGTATTTCACTGCATTGTCCACGAGGTTCACAACCGCCTGTTCCAGAAGGGAGGAATCGGCATTGACCGTCAGGTCTTCCGGACAGTCGAGGAGGAGTTTCACTCCGGCGTTTTCGGCGCGGCTGGCGCAGAGTTCAATCGCCGTCTTCAGAATGTCCGCGAGGTTCTCTTTGCGGAAGTTGAAGAGCATTCCCTGTTCGGAGGGGTTGGATTCGAGCGCGGAAAGACTGAGCACGTCGCTGACGAGCGCGGAGAGCCGGTCGGCGTGGCGGCCGATGATTTCAAGGAACTTGCGGAGCGGCGGCGGGAAGGAGTCTTCTTCGGCGGAGAGGGTTTCAACGGCGGTCTTGATTGCCGTGACCGGGGTTTTGATTTCATGCGAGACGTTGGCGACGAAATCGCGGCGCATCTCTTCGAGCTTGCGCATTCTGGTGACGTCGCGGATGACGACTACGGCTCCGGAAGGCAGGTCGCTGTCGGGGTCGGTCATGATGGAGCCGCGCAGAACGAGACGGCGTTTCTCCTCCGCGTCCCACTCGATTTCATCTTCGGCGGGGGCGTTGCCGGCGAGCAGATTTTCCACAAAGGTCTGCATCTTGTGGTTGCGGAGCACTTCGTAGAGTGTGCGTCCCTCGATGGAATCCATTTTCAGATTCAGAATTTCGAGAGCGGAACGGTTCACGATAATCATGCGCAGATCGGGGTCGACCGCAATCACGCCTTCCGACATGGAGGCGAGAATGGTGGAAAGCTCGTTCTTGCGGCTGGTGATGTCGGCGATCCGCAATTTGAGCTGAACCGCCAGCGAGTTCACGGAAGCGGCGAGCGCATTGATTTCCTCAATGGAACCGGTTTCGGAGAGATGACGGTCAAGGTCTCCGTCCGCCATGCGGACGACCGAGCGGCGGACTTCCTCCAGCGGACGGCTCAGGCGGCGGGAAATCAGGAGACCGATTCCCATTGCGGCGAGGGCGAGGACGAGCGCAAAGCCGAAGAGTTTCAGTTTCAGCGCGCCGATGCTCGTATCCACAGCCGCGAGCGGGAGGGAGAGACGGAAGGCTCCGACCGCGTTGCCGGCGTCGTCAATCAGCGGTTCGGCGACATAGAGCATGTCTTTCATGAGGGTGGAGCTGTAGCGCATGGAGACGGCGGGCTTGTGCTCGTCGAGAGCGTTTTTCAGTTCGGGGCGCTCCTCATGGTTCGGCATGTGGGCATAGTCGCCGCTGGAATCGTAGAGAACTTTTCCTTCGGCGTTGATGACCGTGAGTCTCGCGCCTGAAGCCGCCGCCGTCCGGTCGCAGAATTTGAGGAAGTCGGGCGTGTTGATTTTTTCGAGCAGAACCGGCTGCAGAATCGCGGCGCGGTGCAGAACTCCCTCGCGGATGGAATCAATGTGAAATTCGCGGAAGATGCCTGTGGCGAACCATGCGGTCGGAATGATGGTGACGGCGATCAGAAGAAGGAACGCCGGATAGATCTGAAAGAAAAGACGCTTTCCCATTGTTCAGCTCCGTCAGTTGCTTTTGAATTTGTACCCGACACCGCGGACCGTTTCGATGAGGTCGGCGTCGCCTAGTTTTTTGCGGAGGCCGACGATCTGGACGTCAACTGCGCGTTCGGTTACCGGGTAGTCGGAGCCCTTGATTTCGTTCACGATCCGGCTGCGGCTGTAGACCCAGCCGGGGCGTTTGGCGAGCAGACGCAGGATTTCAAATTCGGTGAAGGTGAGGTCGAGCGGTTTGCCGGCTATGGAAGCTTCGCGCCGCCCGAGATCGAGCACAAACGTGCCGCGGCGGATCAGTTCGCCGGCTTCCTCGTCCTTTTTCTCCGCCGTGCGGCGCAGGAGGGCGCGGAGGCGTGCGATCAGTACTTTCGTGCTGAACGGTTTCGGAACATAATCGTCGGCGCCGACTTCGAGTCCGGAGACGACGTCGGCTTCCTCGCCTTTCGCGGTCATCATGATGATCGGAATGGTGCGGGTGTCGGGATTCTTGCGCAGTTCGCGGCAGACTTCGATGCCGTCCACTCCGGGAAGCATGAGGTCGAGAAGAATTCCGTCGGGGCGGATCGCGGCCGCCCGTTCGATCGCTTCTTCGCCGGTCCCCACGCAGTCCACGAGATAGCCCTCGCGCTCAAGATTGTATTTTACCAGTTCGAGAATGTCTTCCTCATCGTCCACAACGAGGATGCGTCCTTTGCTCATACTCCGCCTCCGGATGTTGGTTCAGTTTCCGAATACTATATCTGCTCAGAATGAATCCTGTGTCAGCGGTTCGTTAGAATTCTGTTAATTTCACGATCCCCGCGACGGCGGCGGTTTCCACGCGCAGAATCCAGCGCCCGATGCGCAGCGGTTTTGCGCCAGTTTCAAGAAGTTTTTTCTCCTCCGTTTCGGAAAATCCGCCTTCGGGACCGACAAACCACGCGATGTTTTCCGCCAGGTCTTCAGCCGCTTCGGAGGCGTTCGGGGAGCCGTAACGGAGCTCATCGCAGCGGGACGCCGCATTCGCCACGGCCGCTGCAAACGGGAGCGGCGCAGACGTCTGCGGAAGGAAAACGTTGCCAGACTGCTTGCAGGCTTCAAACATCGCATCCGCCCAGCGTCCGGCAACCGATGAAGCATCGGGTTCGGAGACGCTGAATTCGCAGACCATCGGGACAATCCGCCAGACGCCGAGTTCGGTCGCCTCGCGCAGGACGGAATCCATTTTCTGTCTGCGCGGAGGCGCGATGTAGAGATGAACGCGTCTTGCGGGCGGTTCGAGCGTGCGGATGTCGCGGATGACGAGCGTGCGTCCGGGGCGGATCTCGGCGGATGCGATTCTGCCGCACCCGTCGAGCAGATCCACGACGTCGCCCGGATTTGCGCGGAGAATCTTGAACAGATGCGTCTCCTCGCTCCGGTCGAGCGTCACTTCCGCGCCGGGTTCAACGTGGGCGAGAATATCACAGCGGAATTTGCGTACGCTCATGCCCTGCCTTTCAGCGGAAGCCATTTGAGAACGTCCTGAATGCGGGCGTCCCAGTATTCCCAGCAGTGAGTGCCGGGGCCTTCGACGTAGGTGTTTTCGTAGCCGATTTTCCGCAGATGGTCGCGGAATTCGATGTTTTCCCGGTAGAGGAAATCTTCGGTTCCGCAAGCCTGGAAGAGTTTCGGACGCGGCGCGCCGGATTCGACGACTTTGGACGCCATGGCGAAAAGGTCGTTCGGGGAACCGGGCAGCGTTTCGAGCGGTCCGAAATCCGCCGTGTAGAGCGCGGGGTTGCCTTTGTGGAGCCAGTCGTTCCGGAGCGAACCGGAGAGGCTCGCCGCCGCGGCGTAGCGTTCGGGATGATTCAGCGCAAGTTTGAATGCTCCGAATCCACCCATCGAAAGCCCGGCGACAAAGGTGTCTTCGCGCTTTGTGGAGACGTTGAAGAAGCCGGGGAGAATCGCGGGCAGTTCTTCGGAGATGTAATCCCACCAGCGGGAGCCGTCGGAGGTGTTGTTGTAGAAACTGCGCGCGCCGAACGGCATGACGACGGCGATTCCACAGGTCGCCGCATACCGCTCAATGGAGGTGCGGCGCATCCAGATGGACTGGTCGTCGGAACAGCCGTGGAGCAGATAGAGCACGGGTGAGCCTTCGGGAGCGGCGGCCGAGCCGTCCATGCCGATCTGCGTCGCGCTCTTCTGGGGCATGAGAACGTTGATCGTCGTCGCCATGCCGAGGCAGTCCGAATGGATGTTGCATTCAAAAAACGCCATGCTTATGCTCCGTGATCTTCACCGGCGGCGTCCTGTGCTTCCGCGGGAGCGTCGCCCGGCTGTGTTTCGAGCTTGAAGTGCTTGACGATCTTTTCCGCGATTTCGGTGCGTTCCTGGTCGGAAGCGTACTTGAGCTGACGCCAGTTCCAGTGGAATCCGTCGTCCGTCCAGCGCGGGACGATGTGGAGGTGTGCGTGCATGACGACCTGTCCGGCGACGGTTCCGTCGGAGAGGTGGAGGTTGAATCCGTCGCAGTCGAGCGCGCGGCGCATGGCGACGCCGATTCGGGAGCCGACGCGGAACATGCGTCCGCCGGTTGCCTCGGGGATTGTGGCGACGCTGGTGTTGTGCTCTTTGGGGATGACGAGGGTGTGTCCGAAGTTGATCGGGGAGATGTCGAGGAACGCGAGGACGAGATCGTCCTCATAAATTTTGACGGAGGGGATTTCGCCCGCGACGATTTTGCAGAAAATGCAGTTTTTCATGGTCCGTTTCCTTGTTTTACTTGCCGAGAAGGGGAACGATGTCGATCACGTTCGCCCACTCCGCATCGGGATCTTCGGTGATGTAGCGGATCTTGTCTTCGAGCTGCTGCCAGAGCGGTTCATACTCGAACATTTCGTAGCTGTGTCCCCAGAAGTAGAAGACTTTGCAGCCGTTTTTCTTGGCTTCTTCATACTTGCGGTAAAATGCGCCGTCCTGATAATGACAGTTGGTTGCGAGCTCCATCGGTTCGGTGCAGGCGGTGACGTTGTCCGTGTTTTTTGTATTGCGGGCGTATGCAAAGCCGTTTTCGTGAAGCAGACGGATCGTTTCGGGTGTGGTCACGCCGCAGGGCCAGGCGAATCCGCGGCAGGGACGCTGCACGATGTCTTCGAGATAGTGACGGGCGTCGAGAGCGGACTTGATCCAGTCGGCGTCGGGGACGGATCCCGCGTTTTCGTGTTTCCAGCAGTGGGATGCGAGTTCGAAGCCCTGATAGACTTCGGGAATGTCCTTGAGCGCGAGCTTTCCGGAACGGAATCCGCGGTGGCTCCAGCCGGTGTCGCCGGGGCGCGTCCAGGTGCAGGGGATCCGTTCTTCGCCCATGAGACCGGGGTTGAGGTTGAAGGTGGCTTTCGCGCCGTACTGGCGCAGCATTCCGGTGAGACGCAGATCGTTGATCACTCCGTCGTCCCAGCATTGTACAACTTTCATCATGAGAAACCTCCTTTGAAATTATTCGGCGATCCACGTGTGAATTTGTTTCCGGTGGTCGCGAAGTTCGATGACGTCGCCTTTTTTGAGCGGGCCCACGCCGGAAGGCGTTCCGGTGTAGATGATGTCGCCCTTGCGCAGTTTCCAGTATCCGGAGATGTAAAGCAGAAGTTCCGGAATGGGGGAGATCATCTTTTTGGTCTCTCCGAGCTGACGCAGGGTTCCTCCGACGGTTCCGGCGAATTCAAGAGCGTCGAGTTTGTCGATTGCGGGGTCGAAGCGGTGGAAGACCGAGCAGGGTGCCGCGCCGTCGAAGGACTTCGAGATTTCCCAGGGGGAGCGCATCGGTCGGATCCGGCTCTGGGTTTCGCGGAGCGTGAGGTCGAGTCCGATTCCGAGTCCGGCGATATAGCTGACGGCGTCCGCCGCGTCCGCGGGAATGCCTTCCTTGCCGATCAGAACGGTCAGTTCAGTTTCGTAATGAACGGTTTCCCCGTGGAAGACCGCCGCGACGGGACTGTTTTCGGGGACGATTGAGGTGACGGGTTTCATGAAAATGACGGGTTCCGGCTTGTCGCCGGGGAACTCCTGCACATGGTCGAAGTAGTTCAGACCGATGCAGAAGATTCGCTGAGCTTCATACTCCGTGTGGTCGTCGGTGTAAACGTTCATGGTTCCATTCCTGTAAGTTTCCATACCATTTTCAAAGCGATCGCCGCGGAAATTCCGAGGCTGTTCGCGGAAAGTTTGTCGACGGAGTCCCCGGCGGTGTGCCAGTAGATGTTGTCCGGTCCGTACTCGAAGTCGATGAGGTCGATTGCGGGGATTCCGGCGTTCTGGAATGCGGTGTGGTCATCAAGGACCTGCGGGCCGTTGAGCTGAATGTTTTTGCCGTAGCCGAGTTCATGCGCGGCTTTCATTGCGGTTGCGGCGAGGATCGGATCGGTATCGGGCGGGAGGGCGAACTTCAGATCGCCGTCGCCGACCATGTCGAGCAGAATCATGGCGCGGCAGTTCCGGAGTTCGTTCCTGCGGCGGAGTTCGGAGACATAGCGCTGACTGCCGTGAAAACCGTCTCCGTCTGTGTAGAGAATCCGGGCTTCCTCGCCGTCGAAGAAGACAAAGCGCAGTTCGAGAGGCGGAACGGTTCCCGCATCCTGAAGAGCCTTCATCATGGCGAGGAGCGCACCGACGCCGGAGCCTCCGTCGTTTGCTCCCTGGAAGTTGGGGACGGAGTCAAGCTTTTTCGCATCGTAATGAGCTCCGACGACGATGAATTTTGCCGATTTGCCCGGGAGCACGGCGGAGACGTTCCGGAAAGTCAGGTTTCCGGCGGGCGTCTGCGTCCGGAAAACGTCGGCGGAGACTTGAAATGCGGGAAGCTCTTTCGCCTTGCGTTCGATCTGTTCCGCCGCCAGCTTCGCCCCTTCGGAGCCGGAGTGACGCGGCACAATGAGTGCGAGCTCCTTTGCGTGTTTCAGCGCTTCGTTCCCGTCGGGATGCGGAAACGGAACGGCTTTGGAACAGCCGCAGAGCAGAAGCACGGGGAGAATGGCGGGGAGAATCTTCATCGGGACAGGACTCCCTTGTTGATGGTGATTTCGCGCCGCTGATAGGTCGGAATATCCAGATCTTCGCCTTTGCAGAAGGTCGGAGCGACGCCGGAGAAGACGCCTTTGTCGAAGGTCTGGAGTTCAAAGAGCCCCTGTTCGAGCGCTCCAGGGGCTTCGACGGCGCGGGCGTTCTTGCGCCGTCCGGCGGTTTTCTCCTTGCGCGGCTGAGGCTGGGTGCTCTGGTCGAATTTGATCCGGATGACGGTCACCTGGACGCGGTCGCGGATATGTTCGCCGATGGAGATTCCGGTGAGAAGATCGACTTTTTTCGGGAGCATTGCGGCGATGTTTTCAAGCGTGCGTTTGGCTTCTCCGAGTTCGAGGTCTGGCCCGCCGGAGATGGTGGCTGCTGCAGCGTCCGTGGTTTCGCGCTTGAATGTCCCGCCGAGGAAGGGCGAGCTGAGCATCCGTTCGACGGCAATTCCGCAGCGGTCGGGACCATCGGAACTTTCACCGTATCCGACGCCGATCCCGCAGGAGCATTTTTTGCCTTTGAGCGCCGCCATGAAGGTGGCATAGTCGGAGCCGAGCGTGTGTTCACAGCTCAGCATTCCCGCCACGCCCGCCGCACTGCGGGCAAGTTCGAGACTCGACTTGGCGAACGCCTCTTCAAACGGGGTTTCCGAGGGGAGCATGGAGAAGAGCAGATCGTTCGGCATCCGCATGACGATATCGGCGACGGGGAGCAGATCGTCCAGACAGTCTTCCGCGGATTTGCGCCGGGCGAACGATTCAAATGAAAACGGCGTCGTCAGCAGGAAGACGGCGGGCAGATTCAGGGTTCGCGCCACGCTTGCGAGTGTGCGCACGCCGCCGGTCGCCACGCCGCCGCCGAGTCCCCCGACGACGATCAGGAGGGATTTCCCCGCCATCAGATTTCCGAGAGCGAGCCGTTCCCTTGCGACGGCCTGTTCGCCGCGGATGACGTCGCCGCCGCATCCGCTTCCTTCGCGCCAGGTCCATCCGGAACCGGCGAGAATGCAGGGAATGTTTTTCGCGGTCAGCGGGTCGAGCGCGTCGCGGTCGGTATCGATTGCCCCGAGGGCGTATTCGCATCCTTCGGCGATGAGCGCGGAGATTACGCGGCTTCCGGCTCCGCCAATTCCAAGTATCAGAACATCATCCGCTTTGCTCATAATTTGAATGCCTTTGTCACGTCTTTGAGTTTGTTGAAGATTCCGCCGATGCCTTCGAGAGCGTCGGCGACTTTCGCCATGCCTTTGCTTCCGTTCCGCGCGTCGTCCGCCTGGAGGGAGTAGTTGAGCGCGCCGAGCAGGGCAGTGAAGCGCGGGTTGTCGAGCCCGGTGATCGCTCCGCTGAGTTCGAGTGGATCTCCTCGCCGGATATGCGTGCGGAAGGTGTTGCGCGCGGAATCCATGATGGACTGAAGCAGCGATCCGCCGCCTGTCAGCACGATTCCGCTCCGGAGGTACGATCCGAGCCGTCGCGATTCGACCTCCTCTTTGAGGATGGAGAACATTTCATTGAGCCGGAGTTCCACGATCCGTTCATAGGAGCCGACGGGGATTGCGCGGTGCTGTTCGGACGACACCGGGAGCGGCAGGAATGCTTCGCCGTTGCGCTTGACCTGTTCAAAGCGTCCTTCGAGCAGAAATTTGCGCGCCTGCTCCTGCGTGAGTTCGAGCCCGACGGCGAGGTCGTTGACGAGGTTGTTGATTCCGATGGGAAGAACGCCGCTCATCAGAACGCCGTCTTCATGAACGAGGATGTAGTCGCAAACGCCCGCTCCGACGTCGATGAGCAGAGTTCCCTGTTCTTTTTCGTCGTGGGTGAGGGTTCCGTAAGCGGCGGCGATACCGGAAAAGACGGGCTGGATTTCCTGTTCGAATCCGAATTCGCGGATGGCTCCGCGCATGGTGTCGACTTTTGCGCGTTCGGCGAGAATGATATGGATGAATGCGTCGAGGCGGCTTGCGCAGTGTCCGCAGGGATCTTTGACGCGGGTGTTCATGTCGAGCACGAAATACGAGGTGAATGAAGCGAGATGACACTGATCCGCGGAAAGCGACATGCAGGAAGCTTTTTCCTCCGCTTCCGCGATATGATTGAGAGTGATTCTCCGGTCGGAGTCATAGATCGTGACATTTCCTTCGCCCTGTCTGGTCGCGATTCCGCGTCCGGATACGAGGAAGAACACCTGATCTCTTTCGAAAAGTCCGCCGGCGGAGTTGTCGGCGTCTTCGAGCGCTCCGGTGAGAGCTTTTGCCGCCGCTGGAAGGTCGATGATTTCTCCTTTGACGACGGCGCCCGCCGCGTCTCGCGACCCCCATCCGAAGACGGTTGGTTTTCCTCCCTTGTCGCGTCCGCCGTGAAGGACGCATATTTTGGAGGTTCCGAACTCCACTACAGTATACAGATCTCTTGTTTTCAAAGCAACGTTCCTTAATTTGATTCATACAAGGGAAAATTACATCGGAAATCCGTTTTTTCAACTGCCGGACGAAAGATTTCCGGGGTTATTTTGCTGTGTCATGTTGAAAAACCAAGCCTTCGATCAGCCTTTTTTGGCCTCTTCGAGGGGCTTTGCATGAACTGGGCTGCGTAAGGTTTTTTCTGTAAATTCTCCGAATCTCTGCCGTCAACCTTTCTGATAGACCTTCCCATCGGCAAGCCGCTTTTCGTCCAGTTCGATCAGGAGCACCGTGGCGATCAGCGACTCCAGGAACTTACGCCAATGCGCCTCTGCTTCCGAGAGTTCCACACTCACGCTCAGCACACTGCGTATCCCTTTTTCAAGGCAGGACGGATAAAAACAGCCATTTCGTGTTTGCGGGATGGACAGTTGAATCTCGCCTTGAAGCGTATTGATGGTACGCGGTTTGAACCCGTTGGCATGGTCAGTTCGCAAATCCGTACGCTGATACGGGCTTGCGTGGAGATAGTTCTCACGTTCCATTTTCATTGCTTCATTGAAAAGCATCTGCATGATTTCACGCAGACCGTCAAAACCTTTTTCAGAAACGATTTGCAAAATCGACTGAGGCATGCTAAATTCTTCCATTGTGATAAGTCCTCTCGTTTTGTTTTCAGGGAAGGTTAATAAAGCAGTTCGGAGAACTTATCACATTTTTTTGCCAATTCAAGAGCCTCCTCGCTCCGGAACCCTTTGCGATTTTACAGAAAATTCGTTACACAGACTTCACCGGAGAGAGTTCAACTCCGACGATGGCAGTTTTTATTAACTGAAAATCTCAGTTTTTGCGCCTTCCTGCCTCAAATAAAGGCGCAGTTAATGAAAACTGCACCTCATGTTACGTTAAGCCGATTTTTTCATGGAGGGCAAGCATTCTCGCATTTAATTGGATTTTTTTGCGCGCTATCATAACATAATATCATCCAGCGGAATTGCCGTCTTGTCTTCCATGACCAGCGTCCTTTTCGCAGCGGAAATATTCTTCACCACGCCGGTTGCGGAGACATACGCGCGGCCAGCCTTCCGCTTGCCAGGGACAAAGTATTCGATAGTCACTTCCGGGCGGTCTTTCCGGGACGCAGCCGAACCGTTGTCTCGCTGCGGAAATTTTATTCCCCCACGGAAAAATTCTCTTTCATGCGTTCCAGAAATTTTTCCGCCGCTTCGGAAAAGATGCGGTTCTTCTTCCAGACGATGTCCAGTGCCACTTCCAGCTTCGGACTCAGCGGACGGAAACACAAGTCGCTTTGACTGGTCCGGTTGATCAGTTTGTCCAGCCCGAGCGCGCAGCCGACACCCTCGCGGACCAGCAGCGCAGCATTGAAGATCAGGTTGTATGTGCCCGCGACCTTGACGGAATCGCCCCATTCGCCGAACCATTCACCGATGGGACCGGTCAGTTTCTCATTGCGGAGAATCTGCTTCGACAGCAGAAGCGGAAGATCGGCGAGGTCCGCCGGGCGGATGGTCTTCCGTTTCGCCAGCGGATGATCCTTCCGCAGGATCAGTCCCCAGGTATCCTTGATTGGCAGCGGGAGACTGTTGTAGCGGGAAATATCCACCGGTTGGATCAAAATGCCGAAATCCAAAGTTCCCCGGTCGAGCCGATCCATTACATCCTCGGCGTTGCCGCTGTGCAGGTGAAACCGGACCTGCGGATGATCGGAATGGAAAATATTGATGATCTCCGCCAGCAGCGACACCGCCTCGCTTTCCCCGCACCCGATGTAGATGTCTCCGGAAACGGAGCGGCTGTTCGCGTAAAATTCGGCTTCCGTCTGGTTGACGATCTCCATGATCTCTTCCGCGCGCTGACGGAGCAGCATTCCGTCTCTGGTAAGGGAAACGTGATGACTGCCGCGCACGAACAGCTTTTTGCCGAGCTCGTATTCCAGATCCTGCAGCTGCCTAGACAACGTCGGCTGGGTGACGTGCAGACTGTGTGCGGCGGCAGTCATGCTGCCTGTCCGTGCCACGCTCAAAAAATACTTCAGGACTCTGAGTTCCATGATTCGCCTTTCTTCCGGTTCATGAGATAATATACTTTGCGTATTCATGCTTTTCAAGCATATTATCATATAAAAACAAAGTATTTACTATTTCATATCTCCGCACTTATATTATACTCCAGGCACAAATCCCCATCAACGAAAGGAACACACAAAATGAAGACGATCGGAAGAATCATCGGCCTGGCCCTGCTGTCAGGAATCACGATCACAACCTATGGAAAGGAGACCGGCAAAATGACCGACATGAAGAATCCCGGCGTACAGGATGAAAAATTGCAGCTGACCGAAAAGTGGGACAAGATTTTCCCGAAGAGCGACAAGGTGGACCATTGCAAGGTGACATTCCACAACCGCTTCGGCATCACGCTTGCCGCCGACCTTTACAAACCGAAGAACGCTTCCGGCAAACTCCCCGCCATCGCGGTGTCCGGTCCGTTCGGTGCAGTCAAGGAACAGTCCAGCGGGATCTACGCCCAGCAGCTGGCGGAGCGCGGCTTCTTGACCATCGCCTTCGACCCGTCCTTCACGGGAGAGTCGGGCGGGACTCCCCGCTATGTAGCGTCTCCTGACATCAACACCGAAGATTTCCAGGCGGCGGTGGACTATCTGAGCAACCGGCCGGATGTCGACCCGGAACGGATCGGCATTCTCGGCATCTGCGGCTGGGGCGGCATGGCGATCAACGCCGCCGCCATCGACACCCGGATCAAGGCGACCGTCGCGGTCACGATGTATGACATGACGCGCGTCACCGCCAACGGCTATAACGATGCGGACAATAATCCGCAGTCGCGGCAGAAACTCCGCAAGGCGCTGAACGAACAGCGCACGAAAGACTATGCCGCCGGGTATTACGAACTCGCGGGCGGCGTGGTCGATCCGCTTCCCGACGATGCTCCGCAGTTCGTCAAGGAGTATTACGATCACTACAAGACCAAACGCGGCTATCATCCCCGCTCGCTCAACTCCAACCGGGGCTGGAACAAGACTTCCTCGCTCTCCTTCCTGAATGCGAAACTGCTTGCCTACGCCGGTGAGATCGAAAGCGCGGTCATGGTCGTCCACGGCGAAAAGGCGCACAGCCGCTACTTCGGCGAAACGGCGTTCAAGATGCTGAAAGGCGACAACAAGGAACTCGTGATCGTTCCCGGCGCGGTCCATTGCGACCTTTACGACAACCTGAAGGTCATCCCCTTCGACCGGATCGACGATTTCTTCCGGAAATATCTCGGAGTGAAATAACATCCCATGAGATGGAGTTTTCGCAAAATGAAAAGAGCAATCGGTCTCATTCTTGCCGGGATAGCGGCATTCCTGCTGGTGTCCGGCGCGAAATGCGAAAACTCCCCGTCTACGGAGAAAACCATGCCTGAAATCAGAATCACCATCGGGGGCAAAACGTTTTCCGCGACATTGGAGAACACTCCGGCAGCAGCCGAGTTTGCAAAAATGCTGCCGCTGACGCTGCGGATGAACGAACTGAACGGAAACGAGAAATACATCGGCCTATCCGAAAAACTCCCCACCGATTCCTCGTGTCCCGGAAGAATCCGGAGCGGAGAGCTGATGCTTTACGGCAAATCCACGCTGGTGTTGTTTTACGAATCGTTTCTGACCTCGTACAGTTACACCCGGATTGGGAAAATCGCGGATGTGAAGGAACTGAAAGAAGCGGTGGGGAATCGGGAAGTCACGGTGAAATTTGAAGCTGTGAAAACAGAAAACAATAAATAATAGAGGAGTCATACCATGAAAAAAGTCCTGATTATTTCCGCATCTCCCCGCAAGGGAGGCAATTCCGATCTGCTCTGCGACGAGTTTGCGCGCGGCGCAGCCGAAGCCGGGCACGAAGTGGAGAAGATCCGCCTCGCCGAAAAGAAGGTCAGTTACTGCACCGGCTGTTACGCCTGTCAGAAACTGAACCGCTGCGTCCAGAACGACGATGCCAACGAACTGGTGGAGAAAATGCTCTCCGCCGACGTGATTGTGCTGGCAACGCCGGTCTATTTCTACTTGATGGACGCCCAGCTCAAGGCACTGATCGACCGGAGCGTTTCCCGCTGGAGCGACTTCGGCCGCTTCAAGGGCACGGAGTTCTGGCACATCATCACCGCCGCCGACACGAACAAGAAGATGATGTCCGCGACGCTGGAAGGCTTGCGCGGCTTCATGCGCGACTGTATGGAAGGAACGATCGAGCGCGGCGTTCTCTACGGGACGGGCGCGTATGAAAAAGGCGAAGTCCGCAATCTTCCGGTCTTCCGCGAAGCATATGAAGCCGGAAAATCCTGCTAAAAGGAGGTTGTACGATGAACAGAACCTTTTTTGGAGCTGTGATTGCGGTGGCAGTCATGCTCGTCGGAACACTCGAATCCTACGGAGGAGAAAAAAGAACAATGAACTGCTGACGGTCAAGGAGACCGCCATCGTTGATCTCGGACTCGCCGTTGCGCGCGGCGATCAAAAGAGTCTTGCCGCCGCGCTGAACCGGGGCTTCGATAACGGCCTTACGCTCGCGGAGGCAAAGGTATTCATTGGCCAGCTTTACGCCTACTGCTGCTTTTCCCGCGTCCTCAACGCCGCTGTGACCTTGCAGTCGGTCGTGAAGGAGCGGGAGGCTGCAAAACGCCCCATTCCGACTGGGAAAGCCCCGCCCGCCTCGCCGAAAGGGAAAGTCATTGACATCGGGACCGCCAATCAGACGAAGCTCTGCGGCGCACCGATCTAGGGGCCGCTGTTCGATTTCCATCCGCAGCTGGACGAGTTTCTGAAAGCACACCTTTTCGGCGATATTTTCGCCCGCGACAATGTGGATTGGCGCACCCGTGAACTGCTGACCGTGGCGGCATTGGCGGGGCTGCGTAACGTTTTTTCTGTAAATTCTCCGAATCTCTGCCGTCAACCTTTCTGATAGACCTTCC